>Ga0194045_1000333_pt1 | contig 15367 bp, 9 predicted proteins | sample JunL6211m_MetaG_FD_161686 | JGI IMG/M metagenome (GOLD analysis project Ga0194045, IMG submission 161686) | Anoxic zone freshwater microbial communities from boreal shield lake in IISD Experimental Lakes Area, Ontario, Canada - Jun2016-L626-11m | ecosystem: Environmental > Aquatic > Freshwater >...
CTTCAGGTACAACTGGAACTTCAGGAACAACAGGTACTTCTGGTACAACAGGTACTTCTGGTACAACAGGTACTTCAGGTACAACTGGTACAAGTGGTACAACAGGTACATCTGGAACAACAGGAACTTCTGGAACAACTGGTACTTCAGGAACAACAGGAACTTCTGGTACAACTGGTACAAGTGGAACTACAGGTACTTCAGGAACTACAGGTACTTCAGGCACATCCGGTACATCAGGTACAAGTGGAACAACAGGAACTTCAGGTACAACAGGAACTTCAGGTACAACTGGAACTTCAGGAACAACAGGTACTTCTGGTACAACAGGTACTTCTGGTACAACAGGTACTTCAGGTACAACTGGTACAAGTGGTACAACAGGTACATCTGGAACAACAGGAACATCTGGTACGACAGGTACAAGTGGGACATCGGTTAGTGTTTCTGGAACAAACAATACTGTTGTTAAATTTACATCAACATCAACCATAGGAAATTCAACCATAGTAGATGATGGTACTAATATAAAAATTACAACAACATCTTTAGTTGCGGGATATAATCCAACTCCATTAGCTGGAACAATACAAGATGGTGTAACATCAGTAATAGGGTCTTTATCAGGATGGACAACAAATTATTATCAAGGTACTGTATTATATTTAGAAATAGCTGGAGGAACAATCACATTTGGTCAATTATGTTATAGAACACAAAATGAAACTTGGGAATTAGCTGACGCAACAACAGCAAACTCTGCATCTGCGTTTAATATGTTAGGTATTTGTGTAAAATCTTCAACAGCAACTAATCCAACGTCTATTTTAATTAATGGATTTGTAGCAACTAATACTTATGCGACTATTTTAAAATCTGGAGAGCCTTTATACATGTCAACAACTCCTGGTAGTATGACCAAAACAGCACCAACAACATCTGGAAATGCTGTTAGATTAATAGGAAATACTTTTTGGGATAGTAATAACAATTCAAAAATAATAATATATTTTAATCCGGAAAAAACTTGGATTGAATTAACATAAAGTTATGAAGATTAATGGTGTAATTACTACAAGTATTTCTAAAATTAATAATGTTTCGTTATCGTTAATGTCTAAAATTTCTGGGGTAGTCTTATCATCAGGTTCATTTACTGTTGCTACTGGAGGAACTGTTACGACAGTTGGAAATTATAAAATACATACTTTTACTGGTAACGGTAACTTTGGGGTGTCTCAAATTGGTACTGCTCCAAATAATACTTTTCAAATATTAATTGTTGGTGGTGGAGGAGGAGGAGGTGGTCAATACGTAGGAGCCGGTGGTGGAGGAGGAGGATTTATTGAAAACACTAACTATACTTTAACAAGTGGGATAGGCGGTTATACTGTATTGGTTGGTAGTGGGGGACCGGGAAGTATTTATTATCTTGCCACTGGTTCTAAGGGAGTAGGTACACAGTTTGATGGAAATATCGCTAAGGGTGGAGGTGGTGGAGCAAGTCATGGAGCCGACGCAACTCCGGGAGGTTCTGGAGGAGGAGGAGCTGGTTTACAGTTTAGTAATCCATCACAAGAATTAGGAGCTGCGGGAACTGTAGGTCAAGGAAATGATGGTGGTAATGGTGCTGGTACAGGACCATACTATGGAGCTGGAGGTGGTGGAGGAGCAAATACAATAGGTGGTACTGGAACAGGAACTCAGGGTGGTGACGGTGGAGCTGGGGAATTATCTGCAATAGATGGTAATTATTATGGTGGTGGAGGAGGTGGTTCTGTTTACACTACTTCAGGTGTAGCAGGTGCCGGAGGAAATGGTGGTGGAGGAGCTGGAGGATTAGGTGGTCCAGGAACTAATGGAACTGTAAATACCGGAGGTGGAGGTGGTGGTGCGGAAAGAAATAATGGTGGAGTAGGCGGTAAAGGTGGTTCTGGAATAGTAATTATAAAATATAAATTTCAATAATTATGGCAAATTTTGCATTTATAAACTCTCAAAATATTGTTATTGGTATAAATTCAATAAACAATTCAGATATTACAATTAATAATTCTGAAAATGAACAGTTAGGTATTGATTTTTTAACCAACGAGATAAATATAACAACAATTTACCCAAATTGTGTTTTAATAAGACAAACTTCATATAATTCTAATTTTAGAAATAAATACGCAGGTCTTGGAGACACTTGGGATGAAATAAATAACGTTTTTATATCACCAAAACCTTTTGAAGATTGGGTACTTAATAATTTTAAATGGGTTGCCCCAATAAATTATCCTAATGATGGTGATTCTTATGTTTGGGAAAATAATGAATGGGTTAAATCAATATTTTGAGTAAGATTTTTCTTCAACAAATAAAGAACCATATTTTAAATTAATTTCTTTCTTTATTTCAGCTCTTACATCGTTTGTAAAATACACATCCCTAGCTAATTTAATAAATTCAAGGTCAAAATTTTTACTTCTTTCCATATCTCTAATATCATCTTCTATTTTCCACAATTTTTCATTAATTAAAACTAATTTAAAAAAATCTTCTTCGGATATTTTTAATTGGTTAAATACAATATCGTTTAAATAATTGTATTCCGTTGTAATATTATTTAATTTAATAACATCTAATATGTTATTTTTTTTAATTTTTAAGATTGACAGTTTATCTACTATTTCCCCTATTGATACTTCTATATTCATTTTATTAAATGTTGTATTTTGTTTATTACCATTTCTGATGTTATTGATTTATGACATTCGAATTGTCTTGGGGTTCCTTTATGTTCAGGACACCAGTTCCAATCCCCTTTATTAAATTTAAAATTAGGGTTATTCCAGCAACCATTACATACAGATAAATTAACAATTCTTGTACAGTTTATTGTAAATTCGTGGTCAGGTTCTGTAAAATTAGAAATCATAACAACGTGTTTACCTATTCCCCAAGATAACCAAGAAAGCCCGCTTGATAATCCAATAAAAAATTCACTATGATGAATAACATTCATGGTATTTTCAATTGAAGTATCTTTTAATTTTATAACGTTTTTTAAATAATCGCCTTTTTTAGAAACGTTAATTACTTTATAACCTTTTAAAACTAAATAATCAACTAATTCTTGCCAACCTGTAGGGTTGTTCCAATATTTTAAACCTGAAGTTGATTCGTTTGCAATTGTAACATATTTTGTGTCATATGGTTTATTTTTGGGTATAAAATTGACTTTAGGGGTTATTTCATTAAATTCTAAACCAAGTATATTAGTAGCTGTTTTTTGTAATGGAATTGTGTTTGGTAAAACTGGTTCTTTATCTGGATTATAAAACCAACCTAATTTATACATACCATGTAAATTATTTACTGGGGTCCCAGGGGTAACAAATTCTATTTCAGGGTATGTTTGTTTAAATAAGTCATTCCAAAAGGTTGAAACAATAACAGTACAATTATGTTTTTTCTTAAATTCTAATGCGTATGGTATCCATGCTATTGAATCCCCTAATGACCTACTATCAAATGCGATGTAAACTCTTTTACCTGTATAATCTAAAACATTATTGTAAACAACGTTACCGTTTTTAGTTATTTGAGTATTCCATTTTGTATAGTACTCTTGATTTAATTTAACCCATCTATTAAGTGGTAAATTATTTTCATAACGAACTATTCCTTTTTCGTCTGTAAATTTAATATTATAAATTCCATCATCGGACCCTTTAATTTCTAAAAAAGGTTTTTCAACAAAATATTGAATAACTTCAATGTCTGATAAAATCATTTGTTGTTTGGTTTTTTCCATATTTTTAACTTTTTTATATAATTCAAGATGGTTTTTTGCAAAATTATCTGATTGACTTTTAGGTAAAGTATAAGTTATTTTTGTTTTTAATAAATTTAATAATTTATTTTTTGTTGATTTTAAATCGCCATCAATTGTTGTAATATATGGTGTGAACATATTCAAATATTGAGGTAAGTTCCTAGATAAAATTTTAAGACCATATGAGGCGGCCTCTCGTAATACTAATGGATTACATTCCCAAGTAGAGTTAAACATTAATACATCAGAAGATTTCATAAATAAATCAACATCATTTCTTTCTCCCCATACAATTACATTTGAGGGAATATTTTTCATTATTGGTTCCCAATATTCTTTAAAATTAATAGCTTGGTTACCTATAAAATGGAATTGTAATTCTGGATTAGTTTTCTCTAATAATCTTGCTAATTCAATGCCTTCTTTTTGATTTTTACCTTGAGTCCAAAGACCGACATTAATTATGTGGGTTTTAGACAAATCAAGACCTAATTTAATTCTTGAATTAATTTTTTCATCAACATTAACAATATTATTATCAATAGGGAATTCTAAAACTTCACTATGTGATGGCATTGTTGTAAAAGTAACTTCTTTGTGATATGGAGTACAAAAAGCGTATGATTCGGGATGGAATTTTTTAGAAATATATGGATTAAATGAAATATTATGACAAGTTTCAATAATTTTCCAAGTTCTACTGTTATCGTATAATTTATTCATTAATTCTGTTGATACTTTATTATAAGCGTCAAAAGATTCCAACATTTCATCTAAATGTACAATATCAATATTATTAAATTTAATAATATTAATTAATTCTAATTTATTCTCATTTAAAGTCCAAAAACGAGAAGTGGGAATTAATTCTTTAATTCTATTTTTTTGGACAACATAATGGTCACTATGGTTTGAAAATTCCACAACAAACATGTCAATTATGTCTTGGTGTTTAGATAATTCTTCAATACGTTTAAGTAAAAAAGATGGCATTCCTCCTGTAGATAAATGTGGAGCTAAAAATAATACTTTAAGTTTACCTGACGAATTGGAATGTTCACCTGGAGAATTATAATGTTTAATTTTATCAATCATTTCGTTCATAACCTCAGGTCTTTTTTCTCCGTGAAAAAATAATAAACTTTCTTTATTTTTTGGAATTTTAAACCAATTGCATTTTTTAGGGTCAGCGTCACCACCATTACTTTGGTTATTAACACCATCAAATATGATTTTAGTGTAGACTTCATCTACTGTTTCTGACGTACCATTCACATATAGATAAGGTAACCCATTTGCGGTGCCATATTTCCATAAAAGAGCGTTAGCGACGGTTTCCTCATGAAATGGAGCGTATTGTTCGTGATTTCTTAAAATGGTTGGGTTTATACACATCCAATACCATTCTTCTAAAAAATTAATAGTGTTTTGACCTGCAACAAATATGTTAGAGGTTCTATATTTTCCATTAAGTCTTACATACTGGTTTATATTAAATAATTCACAAATAGGGTGTTCTAAAGTCGTACTTAAATCTTCACGGGTTTCGGCTCCACCTCTTCCGTTGTAAAAAAGAAAATCATAAATACCTTCAACAAAATATGGATGATTAGAGTTGTTATCATAAAAATTAAATATGTTATCAACAAAATAAGTTGCAACAGTATCACTATCAACATATGCAACGGTTTCAGCGTATTTAGTTAACGCATCTTTAGTTATTTGAGGTCTTTGTATAAGTAATTTATATATTTCTTTAGTTCCTCTATTAATGTAAAAATTAGAGGAGTTAGAGTCTGTAACGTAATTAATACTATCCTTATTTTTATCTTCAATATTGTATTCCCAATTAATTGTTATTGTATTATCCACCAATATTTTTTTATCACAATTTAATAAATAAACAATTATTGGTAAGTCACTAAAACATCTTAATGATTTTGCGCAACTAGAAACAATATTATAATAAGTCTCATTTGCGTATAGAATGTACGCTTTTTCAAATTTTTTCATTTGATTTTTTTTTAGTTTATGTTTTTATTTCTTGTAAAATATTATCCATTAATCCATTTGTATAGTGTTGTATTGTTAAAAAACTATTTTTATCTCCAATATATGGTATTGGAATATTATCTGGGTTTGATATTATTATTTTTTGATGACTTTGAACACTAATTGATGTTTCATTTAATAATAAAATATTTTCAGATTTCATTGCAATACCTAAAACTAAATCATCCCATCCTAACATATCATTGTTAGTTGCTATTAATTTTGGGAATATTTGTGGCATCACTTTTCTTGATATCATATAACCAACCCCAGACGCGTAACTAGTAATCTTTAAATCATTTAAATTTTGATAATAAGTTATTTTTTGACTTACATTAAGACCAGGGACTGGAAGCATAAACCCCATATAATCTGGTGAAAAATTTTCAATATTCTCATTTATCATATCGTCAAATCTTTTTGGATGTACAAAACAATCAGAATCGATACAAAAATAGTAGTTATAGTCAGTATGTTCTAAAATCCATTTAATTGGTAATTTAAGTCTCTTATCCAACACCCCATCTTTACCTGTTGACGCTTTGAATTTGATATGGTTTCCTTCATCTAAAAAGTAATCTTCGATACTTGTATCACCAAATGAAATTTTAACATCGTAACCCAACTCTCTAACTAATGGAACCCAAGTTCTTTCACATTCTTTCCAATTTTCATTCCAAGGTTCTAATTCTTTAAACCCTGTTACAAGTATTATTACTTTATTTTTGTCCATACTAAATAATAAAAAAACAATTGTTTAAATCAATATGAGTTTTACTATATTTATAATAAATGCAAACAATTGAGGTTAATTATAGTAATGGGGTTGGACCTTTTACAATTTACATATGTAATATTTCTTTGGATTATTGTGATTTAATTGCAACAAATGTTAGTTTACCGCCAACGTACACTTTTGACTTACCGCCTGAATTTTTAGGAACACCTGAGGTTGTTGTTAAAATAATTGACTTATCAACTAATTGTGAAGATTTTAATTATTATCAATGTTTTACCCCAACGCCTACCATAACATTAACCCCAACAATTACACCATCTAAAATTGTTAATTGTAATTGTTTAAAGTTTACAAACACTGGTAATACCGCTTTTAATTATAGTTATATACAATGTAATGGACAAACATTAAATGGTGCGATATTATCTGGTAATACTATTTTTGCGTGTGGTAATACACCAATAGCTGACCCTGGAGTTTATATTGAAATTGGTAATTTTTGTGTTAATGGAAGTTGTCCTGAAGTTTTACCAACACCAACTCCAACTGTAACTGTTACTCCAACATTACCAGGTGTTGTTGGTTATTTTCAAGATTGTTGCAATTCAAATAATCAATTTGTCATAACAAATATACCGAGTTCTTTTAGCCCATTATCTGGAGTTTATGCCGTAAGAACTAATGAATTTGAAGGATGTGCGACTTCTATTGGATATTTTTTAAGTACCAAATTTTATATTTATAACGGGTTAGAAACTACTGATAATTGTAGTGATTGCCAATTAACATACCCTGTCGCTATTTGTCCAACACCTACTAATACTGTAACACCAACAAACACTATAACGCCAAGTATAACACCAACAACAGGTTTACCTCCAACACCAACACCAACAATAACAATTACACCAAGTGAAAGTGGAGTTCTTCCTACTCCTACTCCAACTCCTACAGTATGTTGTAATTGTTTTGCTATAAAAGTAGCATCTGGAAATATGTTATTTAGTTATTATGATTGCTCAGGAGTTTTACAATCAGAATCATTAAGTGGAGGAACTTCTTCTTATCGTAGTGTTTTGAATGGTACTAAACCATCATTAACCGCTAATCCTTCAGGTAGTGGAAGGTTCGAATTAACTAGTATTTGTATTGGATGTTAATTAAAGAAAAAATAAAAAACAAGTATTTATTGAAACATGGCAATATATAGTTTAGGAGAGCCTATTGGCGCAGATACAGGGATTAATCAATGTAACGTATTAACTATATTCCCAATGGGGGTTCAGTGTATTGTTAAAAATCCTAACAGTATCCAAGCTGTAGATGGTGAAGTATTTTTAAATATAACAGGTGGAACTCCACCGTATACTGTAATGTGGGATAATAATAACACTTCCCCATTATTAATGAATTTACCTTTAGGTTCGTATACCGCAACTGTTGTTGATAATTTTAAAGATTATACCGCAACAACTACTTGTATATTAGAATTACCATCACCAACACCAACACCAATACCGTCTCCAACTCCAACACCTTCAAGTGTTTATTACGATTTTTGCATTAATATTACACAAAATTCTGAAGCGCAAAGTAATCCTTTTGCAATAAATAACCCAATCATTACTCGTACTCATTTTACTAATAATGGGGTAGTAAATAATAAACCAAGTTGGATTTCAGACGATTCTCTTTATGTTGTTAATTGGAATATTTCAATTGGTAAATGGGAGTATAGATTGGTAACTTATAGTGGAACACCATTTGTCGTTAATAGTAACCCATCAATACCGCCAATAAATAATTGGCAGTATTTAGGAGCTAATGCTAGTGTTGTGGGTAATACGGGATATTGTACAACAGGAACTCCGTTATCTATGACGGTACAACCAAATAGTCCAATTTATGGTGGTGATGGCTCAGTAGTTATTACACCTAATGGTGGAGTAACACCATACCAATATTCTATCACAAATGGTTTAACTTATCAAAACTCACCAATTTTTACAAGTTTAAATGGTGGAACATACAACCTTGTCATTTTAGATTCAAGCGGAACAACTTATACACAAACAGTTACTTTAATAACTCCACCGCCACCAACTGTTTATACAGTGAATCTTAATACATCATCGCAAACTATAATAAATACAAATACAGTTTTAACTAAAACATACACTACAAATATTTCAGTTTCGCCTCAATTACCTTCTGGAACAACAATAACTTTAAATTTACAACATGTTAATTTGTTTAACGCGTCACCAACTCCGGAGATTGCTTCAGCAACAACCACAAGTACATTATATAAAAATAGTATACCATATACGGCAACAACTACGTCAACCACAACTGCAACAACTTTAAGTACTTTAGCTAATTGTCAAGCAAATCCTTTATATAATAAAACATATATTGATAATTGGTCATCCGTGACTATTACAAGAACTGATAGTTTATATATTTACACAATAACCAGTGTTTATAAAAATGGTTCAGATAATTGTTATGTAGGACAAGCGTCCGATACTTTTAATAAATCAGCACCGATTACAATTTCCGGATGTGTTAATTGTGTGGCGCAATAAAATAATAATTTGATATTTATAAACAAAAATGGCATATAACCTAAAAAATACAACAGGGTTAGTAAACACAAGAATAACTGACACTGGAAGATTAAAATTATCACAAGGTAATTTTGGGATTTCCTATTTTCAAATAGGAGATAGTGAAGTAACTTATAATGTTTTACCTAATTCATATACACAATCAACAACTAATATTTTAGAACCTAATTATAATTCTCAAAATTCAGTTGGAGTTCCTCAATCTAATAAACAAGATATTAAATATCCATTTTTTGTTGATGGAACAAACGGTAGTACTTATGGTATTCCATTCATGGATTCTCAAGTTTATGGTGTTTTTAATTCTGCGGCAATGAGAGGATTTTTTACAGGTCAAACAGATTTTCCACCAATAGAATGGAGCGCTTTAACAAATAATGACTATGTTGTTAGTAGTAATTATATTTTACAAATGTCTACATTAACTAGAAGTAATGTGATAACATTAATTTATAGTGGATGTAATACTGATATTATAAGAATGCCTCAAGTTGGTGATTTCATTACTATATTTTATGAAGGGGATTATAGTTGTAGTTGTAGCGCATTACCAACACCTACTGTAACGCCAACTTCAACAGTAACTCCAACAGTTTCTAGGTCAATTAATACTACTCAAACACCTACACCAACGCCTTCTTCAACATATTTAGGGCCTTGTCAATCTCCAACACCAACTCCTACGCCTTCAGGTACATATTGTTCCCCTACACCTACTTACGTTTGTCCGCCTATAGAAGCTCCAACTTGTTTATCTAGTGTTAGTAGTTGTTATCAAATGTTAACATATAGGATTATTAGTATTTGTAATAACCAATATACTTTAGATAGAGAAACACCGGATTATTCATATCTTAATAACACGTATTACGCTAGAACTATAATATATCCGCCATCATTAACTTCTTTATATGATTCAATAACTCCAAGGCCTCATTGGAATGACAATGTAATTGATTTTGAATCAGTTTGTGGTATTGATGCGTTTGACGTTAAAATATGGAATATGAATATACCTTGGTCGGAAAGTCCGGCAGGTATTGACCCATTAGTATATAATGGTTATAGTAACTTTGGTTCAATTACGTATTTAGGAACTAAAGAATATCTTGGATATGGTAGTAATAGTGGTCAGACAGATACTGATTCTACCTATTATTATAATTCGTTAAATGAAAAAGTTATTTTGTCACCTAGTGAACAAAAGGCAATTGCAATTGTACATTATACAAACAATACAATTGATAGTTTTTATGGTGAAAAATTTGCAATGCAACCTTATAGTGTAGATGGAAGTTCAACCGGATTTGGTAGACATTTTAGATTTCACATTCCTTGGTTAATGTGGCATAAAAGTCAAAGTTGTTGTTATGGACAAACATTTTTTGTTGACCCAGAAGATTTTGACAATAAAAATTTATTTCAACCGCATTATATTGAATCAAGTGTAAATGTGGATATGAATAGTCCGGGAATAAGATATTATCATCTTTGGGATACAAATGCAAATGTTGATGGAATACCAAATAGAATAGGCAAAGTTTTTCCAGACCAAAAAATTATTATTATTGATGATGAAGAAATTGTTGCTGCAATGTCTTATAAATCAAATCGTAATTGGACTTTACCATCACCTACCGGTATTTTAATCACTCCTAACACAACAAGTGGAAATATTGATAATGGGAATGGTATTTTATCGGCAAATACTGAGTATTTATACGTAACGTACCGACTTTCAAATTCAACAAATTTTACTAATTCATTACATTGTAATTATTATACTAAAGTTCAAGGACCTAATTTAGATAATCCTTGTATTGTTAGCGTACCTCAGAATGTTGGTATTAGGTTTGGAAGTGAGTTTCCTTGTTTAAGTCATATACCATCAGCATCAACAAGTTTAGTCCAAGGTTTTCAAGCCGATACTTTTGAATTGCTTTTTCAAAAAGTTACTGGAGACACAAGACCTGACCCATCAGAATGGAAAATTATGGATTATACCGACCATTTAACGGCAACTACTATTAATGGTTATATTACTCAAAATGGAATTACTGGGGTGACTTTTGTAATAACGGATAGTGATTATCAAGAGGCGACAACTTACGATTTAGGTGATTATATTAATTTAACAACTCTAAATTATACAGGGACTTCATTAAATTTTGGGGATGAGTATTATTTTTACGGTAATTTAGAAACCGATATTCAAGCAACTATCTATGAAATGAGATATAAAATTAATTTAGGAATAACTGAATTTTTAACAACAACAAACCCAACATATACTTTTGGAGAAAATTTATTTGTTACAGAAATTGGTCTTTACGATTCTGATAAAAATCTTATGGTTATATCTAAAATGCAGTCACCTGTACAAAGACAAGGGATTCAGCAATTTTTGATTAAATTTGATTTTTAAAACAAATGTATGTTAAAAAAAAATAAAAAAGGTATTTTAATAAATTCGCCTAAAGTTTTAGGTTTAGACGTTTCAACAAAAACAATTGGATTTGCGTTATTTGATTTACAATCACAAGAACTATTAGAATTAACTCATGTTTCACCAATACCAAAACCAAAAACAGATAATAAAATTGAAGAATTATTATTAAAATCTGACCTTTTTAAAGTAAAAATTGACCAATATAAAAATATGGGGATAACACATGTTGTTATCGAAGAACCTTTATTGAATTCAAATAATGTTTATACTATTGGGATTTTATTACGATATAATACTTTAATTACAAAACAAATTTATGATACTTTAGGAGTTGTCCCAGAATTTATTTCAACATATAACTCAAGAAAATTTGCATTTCCGGAACTTGTTCAAAAAAACGATAAAAATAAATTTGTTTTATTTGGAGGATATCCAAAAGACATAGATAAAAAAATGATTGTTTGGGAAAGAGTTGCAAAAAAAGAACCTCAAATTACATGGGTATATACTAAAAATAATACATTAAAAAAAGAATGTTTTGATATGTCTGACGCGTACGCATGTGTTTTAGGGCATATGAAACAAAAGGCTATTTGGTAAATAGTTTAAATCAATAATTAAGTTATTAAGAATAAATTAGGTTATGAAAATTAACCTAAAAACCTTTATTTTTTAAATTAGAGTAATTATTACAATTAATCTTTTAAAATTTATTGGAATTTATATTTTATTATTACTATACCTGAACCACCATTACCTCCACGTAAAGCATTACTTGATTCTCCATATCCACCTCCACCACCACCGGTGTTTGTAGTTCCATCTCCGCCATTTAGACCAGAACCTCCAGTTGCTCCAGCTCCACCGCCGCCTGTACCTCCTGTTCCTGCAGAACCGCCTGTATAAGTTGAACCTCCACCACCACCTCCGTAATAGTTACTATCAATTGATGATAAAACACCTGCACCGCCATTACCTCCGTAAACTATACCGGAATAATATCCATTTCCTCCAACTGCACCAGCTCCACCACCTCCACCTGCACCATAGTTACCTTTTCCTAATTCTCCTGTTCCATCTCCTCCATTATTACCTTGGAAGGCTGTACCCGAAGCTCCAGCAATTGATGAACCATTACCCGAAACACCTGCACCACCTCCACCTGAACCACCTGATAATGGAGCGGCATAGTGGGCTCCTCCACCTCCACCTCCTACAGCTATTTGTCCATCAAAATTGGAATCAATACCCATCCCACCATTTTCATAGTAATTATATACTCCCGCTCCTCCTGAACCAACAAAGACGATATATGTTGTTGCTCCAGACAATAAAGAATAGTTTAGATTTTCAATGATACCTCCACCACCTCCACCACCACCAATATATTGTCCTGCGCCACCTCCACCTCCAGCAACTACTAACACTTCAAAAGTATTATTTGGAGAAATCCCTATATTACTAACTACAAAGTTTGTACTTCCAACTGTTGTAAATGTGTGTAATTTATAATCACCAATTTTTGTAACACTACCACCTGAAGCAACAGTAAATGATGAGTTCATTGTTGGTGTTATTGACGGTGTTATTGAAGTTGTTATTGTAGGTGTTATTGTAGGGGTTACTGAAGATGTTATTGTAGGAGTAACGGTATTTGTTGGTGTTACTGTTGGCGTTGATGTTGGAGTTGATGTTACACAAGGATTAATATCTAAACAAGTAAAGCAATCACCATAAGGAGCTTCAGGAGAAGTTATATTAACAAATTCATAGCTATCTTTAATTAAGTTTTCAGTAAAAGTGTAACACTTATTTGAAATAACATAGATTGAGTTTAACATCAGTTGTGTCCATTGTGTGATTGTAATGTTATAATTGAATGAATCATTAGGAGAACAACATTCTACAAATCTAACTGAAATTGTTTCTGGTGTAGGAGTAATTGTAGGGGTAACTGTTGTTGTTGATGTGATTGTAGGTGTTACAGTGTTTGTTGGTGTATTTGTTGGAGTTTTAGTAGGTGTGATTGAAGTTGTAATTGTAGGGGTTAAGGTGTTTGTTGGAGTGTTTGTAGGTGTTACTGAAGATGTAATTGTAGGCGTAATTGATGGTGTAACTGTATTTGTTGGGGTATTTGTAGGGGTAACTGAAGATGTGATTGTAGGGGTAATTGATGTAGTTACAGTATTTGTTGGAGTGTTAGTTGGTGTTATTGAAGTTGTTATTGTAGGGGTTATTGTAGGTGTTACAGTATTTGTTGGTGTGTTAGTAGGGGTATTAGTCGGTGTAATTGAAGTTGTTATTGTGGGGGTAATTGTTGGTGTAATTGTAGGTGTGATTGAAGATGTGATTGTTGGGGTAATTGATGGAGTAACAGTGTTTGTTGGAGTATTAGTTGGGGTAATTGAAGTTGTTATTGTAGGGGTAATTGTTGGGGTTGATGTGTTTGTTGGAGAATTTGTTGGTGTTATTGAAGTAGTGATAGTTGGAGTAACAGTTGGTGTAATAGTAGGTGTGATTGTAGGTGTAACGCTAATGGTAGGAGTTACAGTTGGCGTTGATGTTGGAGTAGATGTCACACAAGGATTAAAGTCTAAACAAGTAAAGCAATCACCATAAGGAGCTTCAGGAGAAGTTATATTAACAAATTCATAGCTATCTTTAATTAAGTTTTCCGTAAATGTAAAACATTTATTTGAAACCACATAGATTGAGTTTAACATCAGTTGAGTCCATTGTGAGATTGTAATGTTATAATCGAATGAATCGTTAGGAGAACAACATTCTACAAATCTTACTGACACTGTTTCTGGTGTTGGTGTAATTGTAGGTGTAACAGTGGTTGTTGAAGTTATTGTAGGAGTTATTGTAGGGGTAATTGTAGGAGTCACTGAAGGTGTAATTGTAGGTGTAATTGTAGGTGTAACAGTATTTGTTGGTGTATTTGTTGGTGTATTTGTAGGGGTTTTAGTTGGTGTAATTGAAGTTGTTATTGTAGGTGTCACCGTATTTGTTGGGGTAATTGTAGGTGTTACTGAAGATGTGATTGTAGGTGTAATTGTTGGAGTAACTGTGTTAGTTGGTGTATTTGTAGGAGTTTCAGTTGGTGTTATTGAAGTTGTTATTGTAGGTGTAATTGTAGGAGTTACTGAAGATGTCATTGTAGGTGTAATTGTAGGGGTCACAGTATTTGTAGGTGTGTTTGTTGGTGTTATTGTTGGTGTTATTGTTGGTGTTATTGTTGGTGTTATTGTAGGCGTAACTGTATTAGTTGGAGTGTTTGTTGGTGTTATTGAAGTAGTAATAGTTGGAGTAACTGTTGGAGTAACAGTTGGTGTAATAGTAGGTGTGATTGTAGGTGTAACGCTAATGGTAGGAGTTACAGTTGGCGTTGATGTTGGAGTAGATGTCACACAAGGATTAAAGTCTAAACAAGTAAAGCAGTCACCATAAGGTGTTTCAGGAGAAGTTATGTTAACAAATTCGTATTCGTCTTTGATTAAATTTTCTGTAAATGTGAAACATTTATTTGAAATCACATAGATTGAGTTTAACATCAGTTGAGTCCATTGTGAGATTGTAATGTTATAATCGAATGAATCGTTAGGAGAACAACATTCTACAAATCTTACTGACACTGTTTCTGGTGTTGGTGTAATTGTAGGTGTAACAGT
>Ga0194045_1000334_pt1 | contig 15338 bp, 14 predicted proteins | sample JunL6211m_MetaG_FD_161686 | JGI IMG/M metagenome (GOLD analysis project Ga0194045, IMG submission 161686) | Anoxic zone freshwater microbial communities from boreal shield lake in IISD Experimental Lakes Area, Ontario, Canada - Jun2016-L626-11m | ecosystem: Environmental > Aquatic > Freshwater >...
CAGTAAGTGCAAAACGTTGTTCATCAGTAAGCGTCTTTGGAACACTGCGGAAAACAACATCTGCTGTTCCTGCGGAATTAAATAGTTGATCACTTCCTGTTGCTCCTGATCCTGCTGCGCCAACTCCGTGGTCATGGCCAGCAACAGTTACAACGGCGCCTTGAATTTCAGCCTGAAAGTCTCCTGATGAAATTTCTCCCCAAGAATCTCCCGCAAATCGTTGCTCGGGGATGAAACTTTCACTTATTCCTAAAATCTTTTGAGCGCTCTTCCAGAGGGAGAGTGTTGATTGATCATAAAGAGCTGTTCTAGATGCGAGTGAGGGTTCTGTGGCTTGCGTTCCTGTAAAACGGAATGCAACATACTCCAGCACGTTAAGCCAGACGATGCCATCTTGAGCAAAATCAAAGCCCTCAGTCTTTAGCGATAAAAGTGAAGACAAGGAAGACTCGGCTTTAAAAACTAAACCTGTCTTTGATTGATACTCTTTACGAAATTCTTCACCCAAAGCATTCATTTCCGCTTCACCGCGTGAATCAAACCAAGCTATTGGCTGGGCAAGAATTTCTCCCTGTGGACTCAGAATTACGCCACTTTCAGCCATTCCCGTAATCCCAATTCCTGCAACCTGCGGACTATCTAGCAAGCTTTTTGTCTTGATAAGGACTTCTGCGATGCATGCAAGAATTTTTTCAAATAGCTCTTCAGCAACTGCCTCTACACGCCCGTTGGGCTTAACAAGCCAATCCGTTGGCTTAGAAGCTGTAGCAATGTGTTTTCCTTCAGGGGAAACGGAAATAACTTTCGTATTGGTAGTTCCTAGGTCAATTCCTAAATAGATATTGTTCATGCGCTCACCTTCACTCTTATTTCCCCTGAGCCACGAGCAACGACTTTCAAAGGAATAATGTGTTCTTGCGGTTTGAACTCTCCACCATCAATTTTTTCGAATAGTTTTTTAATTGCCGTTCTCCCAATTTCGCGCGCAGAGTGATCAAGAACTGTAACCGATGGCTGGATAGACGATGCGAGGGTGAAATCATCGAATGAGACTAAGGCGACATCCGTTCTATTTATTTTATGCATGGCGCTGACAATATTGATAGAAATTTCAGCCTTTGAAGTGAAAAAGGCGGTCGGTGGATTTTTTGTATTTAATACATTTTTTATTGTTGAATCTAGGTTCGTATTAGATTCCAAATTAACAAGAACAAGAGCCTCATCAAGTTTGATTCCCGCATCTTTAAGAGCTGCTTTGTATCCGTCAAGACGGAGCTTTGTTGGTTTGATTTTCAAATTATCAGCAAAATACATGATTCTTGTATGCCCATTTTGAATTAAGTGCTCAGTCGCAATTTTTGCGCCATACTCATCGTCCACGCGCACAACGTCACCCTTGTACTTCTCTGGGGCGCGATCGATAAAGACGGTAGGCATTTGGTTTTGCTTCAGAAATGAATAATCTGCATCTTGTGGAGCGATGATCATCCCAGTGACTCTGCGCTGAATAAACCCTTGAACTAATTCATTTTCTCGCACTAATTCCCCATGGGTGCTGCCAACAATTACGCCAATTCCGTGTTCATTTGCAACTGCTTCTACCTCTTCGACTAACTCTGCAAAGAATGGATCACCGATCTTTGGAACAACGACGCCAATCACTCTGTCTACGCCAGTTCGAAGTGATCGGGCAATAATATCTACCTGGTAGCCAAGGTCATTCATCTTCTTTTGAACCCGCTCACGCGTTTCATCACTCACACGCTCATCGTTATTGAGAACTCTAGATACCGTTTTAATACTTGTTTGTGCAGCTTCGGCGACATCAATCAGGCGGACTCGCTTATTCATCTGTGTGGCCATTCAAAATTTCCAGTACACGTGCCTTCTCAAATCCACCAGCACGGTAGGTCTCACAGGATGCAGCAGCTGTTGCCATTCCGTACTTAATTGCTTCTTTCCAATTTGTTTCAGGTTGATGTGTTTCATAATAAATGGCAAAACCGGCTACAAAGGAATCGCCCGCGCCCACAGCGCTCTTATAGCGATCAGGAGAAATAATAAAAGCTGGTAACCACCAATGCTCATCTGCATTCTTAAAAGCGCAACCGTGCGCGCCTGCAGTCACAATAATATTTTTTCCCACTTGACCAAATAACGCCTCAGCAGCCGCTAGCGCTCTCATGGAAACATTGTCATCGTTTGGAACAAAAAGATCGCCAGATTTATTACTTATCATGGCTTCAGCTTCTTCAAGATTAGGTGAAATAAAATCTAGGACCTCGTTATTGCGAGATTTGAAAGCTGCAGGAGATGTATCCACAAGAAGTTTGCCGCCGGCGCCATTAATGGTTTGAGCTAAGCGGTCAATTGCATTCTCTGGGTGATTACTCGGAAGGCTTCCCATCATTAAAACAATTTCATCTTTTTGAGTTTTCTTCGCTGCGGCAACGCAGTACTCATCCCAATTCTTCTCCGTGATATCTGGACCAAGTCCATTAAAGACTGTAATCGCGGAAGAAGCTTCTTCATTCATAATGATTGCTTTTCTTACTTCGCCCTCTATCTCTAAGTACTCAACATCATGGCGTTCAGAATCTAAAAGCCCCCTATAGAAATCACCCTCGTGGGTTGGGAGCATGAGATAAAGATGCGGATCCACACCCATTGTTTGGCAAGCTCTTGCCACGTTTATTCCCTTGCCACCTGCCGTTGTTTCATTCTTAATTGCCCTATGTACGCTTCCGTGTACGAGCTGTTTTACCCACATCGTGATGTCTATGCATGGATTGGGATTAAGTATCAGCATAAGTAGGTAATCGTTGTCATAATGGGAAACTCTACTTTTTTACGTATGGGTCTGTCAATGACATATAAGTAATGAGGCCCCCAGATTGCTCTGGAGGCCTCATTTAGTACTTCGTTAACTAGAAGTTAACTAATCAGCACTTGTCCCTATATTGAGCAGCAACACCGGCAGGGGTATTGATGTTCTTCATTGTAAGGATTGTGAAACCGGTTTGTACCTTGTGTGGTGAAACAGTTGTTCCCTTAAGGGCAGCAATTGCATTATCTACACCGGTTGAACCGATTGTTGCAGGTTGTTGCGCGATAAGAGCTTGAACAGTTCCAGCCTTAAGTGCAGCAACTTGATCTGAACCAGCATCGAATCCAACAATCTTTACTTTGCCAGACTTTCCTGCTTGCTTGATACCAGCAGCAACACCTTCAGCTGAGAATAGGTTTGTTGCGAATACGCCAACAATATCCTTGTTCTTAGCTAGTGCAGCTGTGATGATGCGCTGAGCAACAGCTGGCTCATTGTTTGAGTATTGGACACCGATGTAGTTGAACTTCTTGTCCTTGTTTGCTGAATCAGCGAAACCGTTAACGCGAGCGTCAACTGAGCTAACTCCAGGTGATGTACTTACTACAAGAACCTTTCCACCCTTAGGTGCAAGACCCTTGATAGCTGTAAATGCAGCCTTACCGCCACCGTAATTGTCTGATGCGATCTCAGAAACTGCCTTTGAAGGATCACCAATTGTTGTATCAACTAGAACAACCTTGATTCCAGCAGCAATAGCAGCCTCAATTGGCTTCTGAAGTGCTGAAGTATCGTTTGGAGCAATCAAAATTGCATCTGGCTTTGAAGCCACAACGCTGTTAAGTACTGGTGTTTGGATTGTTGCATCCCACTTTGCGCCACCTTGTGTGGTGATTGTTGCGCCACCCTTGGCTGCTGCTGCTGCAACTCCGCAACCCATGGTTACGTAGAATGCATCGCCGGCTACACCTTGGATAAATGTGATCTTGTAGTCAGCAGCATTAGCGGCAGTGCCGAATGTTGAGACTCCAAGTGCAATCGCTGAAGCTGCAGCGATTATTGATAGCTTCTTAGTCTTCTTCATGCATTTCCCTTTCATGAGGTGCTCTTTTTAGAGCGTTTCTTGAGGCTTTTTCCGCCTCCATCTGCGGCGTTACGACGAGCATTGTCGACGTAAACAGCAGCCACCAGAAAGACACCGACAACAACGTTTTGCCAAAAAGGCACGACGCCGATGATGATGAAGCCAGTCTGGAGAACTATCGGTATAAAGAGACCAATCATGGTCCCGAAAATGGTTCCATACCCACCGAAGAGGCTGGTTCCACCAATCACAACACCAGCGATTACTGTCAATGCAGTATTCGACTGGCCCGCGATTGTCGTTTGCTGATACATAGCAAGGCTCATAATTCCGCCAATACCAGCTGTAAATCCCATAAGTGAATAGACATAAATAAGTTGGCGATTCACATTAATACCAACACGCCTACAAGCCTCTGTGTTAGAACCAACGGCGTATGTCAGTAGTCCAAATTTAGTTTTATGGAGAAGTATTCCTCCCAGAATAACTACAACTACAGCAATCACTCCAAGCACTGGAATTTGCTTGTAAATATTTCCAAAACCAATTTTGTCCACTAACTCAGGAGTTGCGCCACGCAGGTCAATTCCACCTGTGATGATTTGTGAAACACCAAGCGCTGCGCTGAGTGATCCAAGAGTCACGATGAAGGCAGGAACCTTTGCAATCGAAACTAGCCAGCCATTGAGAGCGCCCCATGCGGTTGCAACTACGACTGCAACAAAGATACCCATGAATGTTGTGCCCCAGCCCTTAGCCCCAGCAGCAACAATCGCCTTACAAGCGATAACACTACTAAATACCAAAACGCTGCCAACGGATAGATCAATACCAGCAGTGATAATCACAAAAGTCATTCCAACACCCAAAACAGCAAAGACTGAAATGTTGATAATGATGTTTCTTAAATTGAACAGAGTGAAAAATGTACTTGGCGCAATAGCACTAAAGATTGCAGTAATAACAAAGAGCACTGAAACAATCTGAAAAGTTTGTGTCTTAGGAATGCGCTTTAAGAACGATTCTTTTTCCTCCGCAAGGATCCCGAAATCACTCTTTGGATCACCGTTTGTATTTGTAAACATTGACATTTAGTTGCTCACTTCATCTAGGCGGCCAGTCATTGCGCCAACTAGCTCTTCAAGGTTTGTCTCTGAGGTTTTGTAATCAGCAATTGTGAGGCCACGGCGCATAACCTGCACGCGGTCTGAAATCTCTAAAACTTCTGGCATCGAGTGGCTAATGAAAACAATTCCTATTCCTTTGTCGCGAACACGGCGAACAAGGTTAAGAACATTCTTCTTCTGCACAACACCTAAAGCTGCGGTTGGCTCATCAAAGAAAAGTACTTTGGTCGCCCAAGCAGCAGATCTGGCAACAGCAATACTCTGGCGCTGTCCGCCCGACATTGATCCTGTGCTCGATGTGAGCGAGCGCACCGTCGCACCTAAATCGCGAAATGCATCTTCGCTTCCCTTGCGCATCACTTCGTGATCTAAAAATCCAAACTTTCCTAAGATTCCTTTGCGTGGAACTTCTCGACCCAAATACATATTTTGGACTGCATTCAAATGTGGGCAGAGCGCTAAGTCTTGGAACACTGTTTCAATACCAAAATTTCGTGAATCAGATGGTGAGTGAAAAGTAACTGCCTTACCCTCAATTAATATTTCGCCTTCATCAGGTTGCTCGGCGCCAGAAAGAATTCTTACAAGAGTACTTTTTCCTGCACCGTTATCACCGATAAGAGCTGTTACTTCACCTGGCTTAATATTGAAGTTACATCCACGAAGTGCCTCAACATGACCATAACGTCTAACAATTCCTTTTGCTTCAAGGGCGTAAGTCATGATCTCTTAGCTGCTCCATCCTCGTTAGTGTCAAAATCTTTGACAACGTTGTCACAATAACTAGTCAATTTATTCTGTAAATCACCTTGGGTCAAGGTTTTTGCCCGTAAACGCGCAATCGTTACCTAAAAGTTATCTTTGATCTGAGGAGGGAAATCCTTGGAGCCATCGATATTAATATGCCCAAAGGCTGGGGCTTGAGGATTCGTTTTTGCCAAGTAAGCGTCCATGTCAGCGACTTTTCCCTTGTCACGTTTAAGGCCGCGACCTTTAAGTCGAGCGGCTCTCAGAGTATTTGAAATATTTACCCAGACTAATTTAGGGATAACTCCTTGCTCTTCAAAAGGCCTCTTGATTTCTTTCCAGACATTTTCATCTGCGATCTGTTTAGTGAAGGGCCCAACGATTACCAAAGACTTACCTTGGTTGAACTCGACCAACGCTCGCTCCAATAAATCCTGATACCGCGCTGGTGCCATGGTTGATAAAAAATTTTCCATCCCAAGCTCACGTAGTGCGGACTGATTGCTGGCAATGAGTTGCTCTAAAGTGTCGTCGAGGTCAAGGATTTGAAGATTACGTGCCCCTGCAAGCGCTTTAGCAAATTTTGTTTTCCCCGACGCTGCTGCGCCGCTCACAAAAAAAACTTCTTGCAATTAAACGTTGCCCTTAAAAGTAAAATCCAAATCAAATGCACGACTATCTCCTGGTGCAACATCGGGAGCTGGACCAGCATGTGAATTGTCCTTAGCTCTTCCAAGCAAACCTGTTGTTGATGGTTCTAAGCCTTGAACATAAAGTGCCTCGCAAGCATTTCTCCATTGCATAAAGTGTGGAAGTTGAGTGCCATTCCACTCCAAACGCATCGTCATATCTCCGCGATCTGCAGTGTTTGGATTTGTTAATTCAACCCACTGCTTTCCCTTAGGTGCATTCCAATCCCAGACACGTTCAACATCTTTTGGTGTTGGAGCAGGCATCGTTGTTGGGTCGACGCCCTTCGCAGAATCGATGCATCCAAGTAGTTCGGTGCACGATGTACTGACTTTTGAGCCTGGAGCTAAAAATGGCCAGCCTAGGTTGATGTGATACAAAACTTGTATCGGCTCTTCAATATAACCATCGTTGCGCACAGAGTCGGAAAAGTGGAACTTGGCTTCGCCAAAATTCATTGTAATTCTGCGGGTCATCACAAGGTGCTCTCCAAAAGCGGCTGCTTGACGAACCTTTGCTTGCACTTCAATTGTGCCCTTATCCCAATCAACATTGATCTTTTCAATCGTTGTTGGTGAAAGTGAGATAAAGCCTCCAGTAAACCTACGTTCTCCGGTTATTGCTGGGTGCAAGTGGCGGTTGGGATGAGTTACTGGGCCTCCAACATGGTCGATACCGATTGTCGAAAGAAAGCCACCTTGCCAATTGCGAAGCCATCCCCAACCATCTGGTTCAACCGCTGAAGGATGAAAAGAGTGAGCATGACGAAAACCGGCTGGTGAAACCCATTGCGTTGGAATACCCCGATACAGAACGCGGCCTATATCAAAACCTCGGTCAACGAGAATTTCGATTTCAAGTTCTCCGTTGCGGATGCGCAAAATGCGCTGATCAAGCATGTCGCCATCCATCGCACGAAAGAGCTCGCAGCCAATGGCTTGCTGGGGGTGGCTAGTGATTTTACGAAAATCGTTACGGTCACCGCTCATACCAAAAAGTTTCATGCGGTTACCTTAATACTACTGATCGGGATTTAGCCAGAGTTTTAAAAAGTAATAACTACTTTGTGGGCAGTCTTATCACTTCGCAGGGTCTCCAGTGCTTTTCCATACTCATCTATTGTGAAGCGGTGAGTGATCAGCCCGGTAGTTTTTAGACGCCCAGATTCTAAGGCGGCCAAGGTAGCGGGGAATGTATCGATTTCCGCAAATGAACCTTGAATTGTTATCTCTCTATGAAAGACATCGAAGGCATTAATTCTGAAGGTGTCATCAGGCTCAGCCACACCGTAAACCATGAAGGTGCCACCGCTGCGTGTGAGTGGAACACAGATCTCTGCCACTTCCATAGATCCTGTTGCTTCAACAACAATGTCATATCCACTCGGTGAAGCTTTAAGGAGATCTTCTTTAGTCTTAGCAACATTTTTGCGATCCATAAGATACGTCTTATCGGCGCCTAGCTTCTTTGCAGCATCTAATTTAAATTGAGTTGAGCCAGCAACAGTCACAGAGGCCGCTCCTGAGGTAGCCATCAATTGAGCGAGTAGCTGACCTGTTGGTCCAGCGCCAAAAATAAGCGCTTTAGTTCCAGGAGTAATCTTGAGCATTTGAGCCCCATGCATAGCGCACGCTGCAGGTTCTGCAAACATCGCATCTTCGGCAGACAACTTTCCTACCTTAAAAACTAAATCCTGTGTTGCAATCATGTACTCAGCAAATGAGCCAGGCCAGTTCGTTCCAAGTCCTTTGCGGTTATGGCAAAGGATTGGCTTACCTTCACGGCAAAATTCACAATCACCACAGCTGACAACTGGGTTAACTGTTACTCGGTCCCCTTCCTTAAATTGGCTTACGCCTGCTCCGAGGGATGAAATTGTTCCCACCATTTCATGGCCTGGAATCAGAGGAAATTCTGCAAGAAAGTCGCCTTCATGAATATGCAGATCTGTTCCACAAACTCCGGCTAATTCAACCTTAATTAAAACTTCACCGGCTTGCGGGGTAGGGGTCGGGATTTCTTTGACGGTGAAATTTTTGGCTGAGTCATAGACAACGGCTTTCATGAATTCTCCAAGTAGTAGGTGAGTCGGGTGCCGAAAGTATTACACCCCTAATCTGGAATTACCACTAAACTTTTTCACATGAGCTATGAACTTCAAGATTTGAGCGGGAAAGTCGTCGTAATTACTGGGGCAACTTCTGGAATTGGCCGAGAGACAGCTCGAGGTATGGTCGCGCAAGGTGCAAAAGTTGTCTTAAATGCTCGCAAAGAAAATGACCTCAAAGCACTATGCGAAGAACTTACAGACAAGAGCGTCACATACGTTGCTGGGGATTGCTCAGATCCAGAAGTCTCACGGAGGATTGCTGCAGCTGCAGTTGAAAAATTTGGAACGATTGACATTCTGGTTCCCAACGCTGGTGTTGGTCTCTATGGTTCAATCTTTGATTGGTCAGATGATGAAATAAATAGCATGATCCGTACAAACTTTGAAGGAACAGTCCATCTTGTTCGTGGGTGCGCTAAAACTTTGGTTGAAAAAGGTGCGGGTGACATCATCATTGTCTGCTCAGTTGCTGGGTATTACGGCGCAGCTAAAGAAGCAGTGTATGCCGGAACAAAACATGCTCAAGTTGGTTTAGCCGCAGGACTAGATCGAGAGCTTCGTGAAAAAGGAATTCGAGTTTCACTCGTTGCACCTGCAGGAGTCTCAACAAACTTTGCCATGGGAACAGGTCGCACACCAGGTATGCCACGGCTTGATGTTTACTTAAAGCCAGAAGAAGTAGCAGCGCAAATTATCTATATCGCTCGTCAACCTCGTTCAGTGCGCACAACTCTCATGACACTTTGGTCAATGGACCAACAGAGCAGCTAGTTTTAACTAAAGCGAATAAGAACTTTGATTTGATCTCCTGCAATTGCAGTATCAAAGGCTTTTTGTGATTCTTCTTTAGGAAATACTGAAGTGACAAAATCAAGCGCGTTAAATCCCTTTGTACCAATGATTTTGATGGAATCTTCATAGTCTGCAGGCAAATAGGTCGCAGACCCCTGAATACGAATCTGGTGATCTTGAATGATAGGTAGAGGGATTGTTACTTCTTTTGCTGGAACCCCAACAACCATGACTGTGCCTGCTTTATCAGCCATCGCAATAGCCTGTGAGATCGTGTGCTGAATAGCTACACAATCAAAAACAATATCAACACTCTCACCAAATTCAGCGCGCACATCGTTCGGTAAAGTGGAACTGCCTGCATCTAGTACTACATCTGCGCCAAGTCGCTTGGCACGATCGCGCTTGCCAGGAAGTAAATCGGTCATAACAATTTTCTTTGCATTAAAGTGTTTTGCAGCAACAAGAGTAAGCAAGCCGATTGTTCCACAACCAATGATTGCTACTGTCTTACCCGTCAGATCTTTATTGCCAACACATGAAAGCTTTACAGCATGTACAGGTGTTGATAAAGGCTCGATTAACGAAGCAGCCTCATCACTAAAAGATTCAGGTACTTTATGGAATCTTTTTGCTGAAAGAGTCCAGTAATCAGCCATTCCACCTTGTTCATAGCCACAACCAAAGAAACGCAAGTTTTCACAGAGGTTTTCATTTCCATTCTTGCAGTTCTTGCAGTCCCAGCATGGAAGATCGGGTTCAACAGTGACGCGTTCACCCACAGAGAATCCTTTGACGTCCGGTGCAATTTCTCGAATGATTCCAACAACTTCATGACCTGGCTTATATGGAAGCGGAACAAATGGGTGATGGCCTTGCAGAGCATGCATATCAGAGCCACATACGCCAGTAACAAGAGTTTGAACAAGAATTTCACCAGGCTGCACTTGTGGCTTTTCGACTTCCTGCAGCGTGACTGTGTTAAGGCTTGTCGCAACTAATCTTTGCATTTAATCCTCTGATCTATTGATAAAAATAAATGATTAAGTTTTTCTGGCGGAGACGAAGAGATTTGAACTCTTGAAGGGTTTTACCCCTTACCTCGTTAGCAGTGAGGCGCACTCGACCGGGCTATGCGACGTCTCCTCGTGCTGGATCAGTTTACCTCCTCGAAGCCACCCTCCTAAATCCCTTGAGATAGGCGGGTATAGAGCCTGTTCTTTATTTAAGAATTCCTTTTAAAGTCTCCTGCGCTCCAACCTCATGCAACGAACCAAGAGCCGACAAATAGGGAAGAGCGAATCGAGGCTCATTAGCAAGATCACCGAAGAGCTTCTTATTTTCAATGAAGGCTTTTGGATTACCTTTTTGACTCTTTGCGATTGAGATGAGCTCATCCTTGAGAGGGTCGACTACTTCGATTGGCTTACCTAACTCATCAATTGCTTCGTCGTAGCGCGCCCAACTAGCAACAATTGAAGCACTCAATTTAACCTCGCCATCTTTTTTAAGATTATCTAGAACAACAGGCAGCAACCATTTAGGAATTCTGTCTGACGATTCCGCAGCTAAGCGGGCAACTGTGTCTAGAACTTGCGAATTGGAAAAGCGTTCGATGAGTTGCGCTTTATAGGCAGCAAGGTCGACTCCTGGTACAGGCAAGAGAGTTGGTGTTGCTTCCTCATCCATATAACGTTCAAGTAATTTCCTAATCAATGGGTCGCCCATTACCTCGTGAACATAATGGTAATTACTGAGCCGTCCGAAGTAGCAAAGGCCTTGATGGCTTGCATTAAGTAGACGCAGTTTCATAAGTTCGTATGGCATAACATCTTTAACCATTTGTACGCCAGCTTTTTCAAAAGGTGGTCTGCCAAGTGGGAAATGATCTTCAATCACCCATTGAAAGAAAGGTTCGCATGCTACTGGCCAGTGATCTTCAAGTCCCAGAGTATTTTTTGCTAGATCAATATCTGCCTGGGCGGTGACAGGAGTTATCCGATCAACCATGGAATTAGGAAAAGCAACATTGATCTCAATCCACTTTGCAAGTTCGGCATTTTTTAGTTTTGCAAAGGCAATAAACATCTTCTTTGCAACATCTCCATTACCTTGGATGTTGTCAGAGGACTGAACAGTAAATGGTGGAATCCCAAGTTCACGGCGACGGCGTAATCCTTCGGTGATAAAACCAAAAGCAGATACAGGTGCTTCATCCGTAGATAAATCATGAGAAACACCGGGGGTGTTAGGGTCAAACTCTCCGGTAAGGCGGTCAAAGCTATAACCACCCTCTGTGATGGTCAGTGAAACGATGCGAATTGCGGGATTAACTAGTTGAGCAAGGACTACCTCAGGATCATCTGGCGCGAAATGGAAGTCAATGATGCTTCCTATAACTTGATAATCAAATTTGCCGTCCCCATGTTTTGTAATAAGCGTATAGAGACCATCTTGAGGCTTTAGCGCATCGCGCATCTTAAAATCTTGAGGCAATAGTCCAACTCCGATAATGCCCCAGTCTTGAGCAACACCTTGAGAGAGCAGACGATCAATTGTTAGTGCTTGGTGTGATCGATGAAAAGCACCCACTCCAAAGTGGAGAATCCCAGGAGTAATTGACCCTCGATCGTATTTTGGAGTTTCGACCGAATCTGGAACTGCCGCAAGAGTTGTGTTGGACAGTCTTGACATTACTTCACAGCGCCCAGCGATAGTCCACGCACAAGTTTGTCCTGCGCTGTCCAGCCTGCGATAACAACAGGCAGAGATACAACAATTGAAACAGCAGCAAGATGAGCAAAGAAGAGTCCTTCTGAAGTTACGAAGCCAACTAAATAAACGGGAGCAGTTGCCGCGTGGAATCCAGTCACATTAATCGCTAATAGGAATTCATTCCATGAAAAGATGAAACAAATTAGCGCTGTAGAGGCCAAACCAGGCAAGGAAATAGGTGCAAGAACTTTATACAGAATAGTTCGTGTTGATGCGCCATCTAGAGATGCGGCTTCTACAAGTTCTGGTGGAATTTCCTTTAAAAATGAACGAAGCATCCATACGGACAACGGCAGATTCATACTCACGTAAAGCACGGTAAGCGCCCAAATATTATCGAGTACGTGCAACCGCTGAAGTATCAAATACAGAGGTAATAAAGCAGCAATCGGAGGTAAAAACTTGGTACTCAAGAAAAATGTAAGCACATCTTTACTCTTATAAATTGGTTTAATCGAGAGTGCGTAAGCCGCTGGATACGCCAACATCAAGACAATAAGTGTTGAGCCAATTGAGGCAATTGCTGAGTTCAATAAAAATGTAGTGGCACCTTTTTGGAAAACCGATGTGTAATTATCAAAACTGATGCTTGCAAACCACTTTGGTGGAAATGTTCCTGCATCTTTTTCTTGTCTAAATGAGATCAACAAAATCCAAAAGATAGGAAAGAAGAAAGCAAGGGAAATAAACCACGTCAAGCTCGTTAAGCCAGACTTAGAGAAGAACTTAGCCTTACTCTGCTTCATCATTTATCTGACTCCAAAATATCTTTAGTAAACCTGAGAGCAAGTGTGGAGAGCGCAATCGTGATAAATACAACGATTACACCCGCTGCCGCTGCTTCTCCGTATTCATATTTTCTAAACATTGTTAAGTAAATTTGATAAGGAATGATCGTAGAATCTGTTCCTGGTCCACCTTGAGTGATCGTAAATACGAAATCCATGCTCTGGACGATGTAGATCGTTCCCAGAATGATGGAGAGTTGAATGTATTGACGCAAATGTGGGAATGTCATCTTTGAGAAAAGTTGCCAAGTTCCTGCCCCATCGACAGCCGCAGCTTCAAGAATTTCTGGTGACTGGCTTTGTAAGCCAGCAAGAATGATCAACATCATAAATGGTGTCCATTGCCAGATCATTGGAACTGCAATTGCAACCAAAGGTTGATTTGATACAAAGTCAGCATTTATAACGTGGTTTCCACCAAAGGCTTTATAAATCTGAGTTATAAAGCCATCGAGAATTCCATAAAGTGGATTGAAAATGATGTGCTTCCAGAGGAGCGCTGAAGCTACTGGCGTAATTAAAAATGGCGTGATGAGCAAAGTGCGGACAATCGAACGTCCGCGGAATTTGCGGTCGAGCAAAAGTGCTAACCCAAGCCCAAAAAGAGTCGAAATCAGTACGACCGATGTCGTGAGTGTGATCGAGTTAATAAGAGCTGCCCGCATCGTTGGATCTTGTGCAACAACTTTAAAGTTAGAAAACCAAGTGAAGTGTGTCTCTTTAGAATAAATAATATTCCAGTGGAACATGGAAATGATTAATGTGATCACAAATGGGATCTGAGTCAAAATTACAGTCAAAATTAAAGCGGGATATAGAGGGAGTCTGCGCTTGCGATTTTCGGCTTTGGAATGTGTGAGCGCGGCCATGAGACTCCTCTCTTAAATCTAAAGTTTTAAATTCTAATTATTGCAACATAGATGTAATAGCTGGCGGGTACACCCGAAAGTGCACCCACCAAACTACTACGCCCGCAGGTAGGGCTTTACTTCATTTACTTCTTGTGCTTAGCCGCAACTACTTCAGCTAGCTTTTGTCCCTTTGCAAGAGCTTGGGTAACTGTCTGTCCACCAGTAATTGCCTTAGCAACTTCTTGTGAAACAGCAGTTCCTAGATCTGCGAATTCAGGAACAGCAACGAATTGGATTCCTGAAGTTGGACGAGGTTGTACACCTGGGTTCAATGGATCAGCATGTTCTAATGATCCAAGTACTACCTTGTAGTAGGCAGAAGCTGCCTTGGTGTAGTTAGCGTTCGCATATGTTGAAGCACGCTTTCCATCAGGAACAGCGGTCCAACCTAGCTTTTCGCCTACTAGATTTTCATACTGTGAGCTTGTTGCCCATGACATGAACTTCCAAGCAGCATCTGCTTGCTTTGAAGCTCCTTCAATGGCGAATGCCCATGCCCACAACCAACCTGAGTAGGCAGTCTTAACTGTTGGTGCATATGCATAACCAAATTTTCCAACATAGTTAGAGAATCCAGCCTTTTCGATTGATCCTGTTGCAGAAGTAGCGTCGTACCACATTGCAGCTTTACCTTGTGCCATTGCGTTATCGCACTCGGTGAAACCAGCTTGTGTAGCACCCTTTTCGCCTGATTTCTTCAAAAGGTTTACATAGAATGAAACAGCGTCATTAAATGGCTTAGCACTAACTTGTGCCTTCCAATCCTTGGTAAACCATGTTCCACCGAAGGTGTTAACAACTGTTGTTAGTGGAGCGAACATCTCTCCCCATCCTGGAAGACCACGTAGACAGATACCTGCTACGCCGTTCTTAGGATCGTTCATCTTTGCAGCCGCTGTTGCGACTTGCTGCCATGTTGGGTGTAGAGGAATTACTGCGCCAGCCTTTGCAGCAAGATCCTTACGGTACATAAGCATTGATGACTCACCATAGAAAGGTGCTGCGTAAAGCTTTCCATCAGCGCCGCTTAGGCCCTTAAGGAATGCTGGGAAGACGTCAGCCTTGTTCCAAGCTGAATCTGAAGCTACATATGAATCGATTGACTTGAGCTTTCCTGTGCCGCCCCAGTTTGCAATGTCATACATACCTAGTGTGACTACGTCATATTGACCAGCGCCTGAAGCAACGTCTTGAGTTACCTTGTCGCGAAGTTCGTTCTCTGGAAGAACTGTGTAGTTCACCTTAATTCCAGAAGTTGGTGTGAAGTTTGCATCTGTAAGAGCTTGCAAATCCTTCATCTGTGGGTTTCCAACCATCAACACGTTGATAGTTGAAGTTGCACCGTGAGCTGGAACTGTGAATACACCAGCAACAATTGCTGTTACTGATGCGGCCACAATCGCTAGCTTGCCGCGCTTTGTGTTCATATTCATATTTCTCCTGACTTGCATAGAGGGTTGTGATTTATGCAGTAGTGCTCGGGTTTG
>Ga0194045_1000335_pt1 | contig 15296 bp, 14 predicted proteins | sample JunL6211m_MetaG_FD_161686 | JGI IMG/M metagenome (GOLD analysis project Ga0194045, IMG submission 161686) | Anoxic zone freshwater microbial communities from boreal shield lake in IISD Experimental Lakes Area, Ontario, Canada - Jun2016-L626-11m | ecosystem: Environmental > Aquatic > Freshwater >...
GCCGAACCGCGTCCGCATATCTCCCAAATCGACTTGCCATACGAGATCTCCAGTCAACGTGTAACAAAAAATTCCCCGAGAACCGAACGAGGCGTAGAGTCGTTCGCCGTCAGTCGTGGGCGAACCTGCGGCATAGGTATTCGTCATGTGACGCCCTTCATGCGGAACTTGTTCGGTCGCAAGCTTTTGCCATCGCATTTTTCCGGTAACGCGATCGATACTTGTCACTAGAAAACGATGGAAAAATTCGTCCGGTACTGTTTTGGCGCGTTCATCGTTTTCGACAGGTGTTGGGCTTTTGCGCGAGGTTTTTTCGGCAGACAAAACAAAGACTTGGTCGTCCCAAATGATCGGCGTCGAAGTTCCTTGCCCAGGCAGATCCGCCACCCACGCGATGTTGGTTTTGGAATCCCATTGCAAAGGTGGGTTTGCAGTTGGACTCGCGATTCCATCGGCGGTCGGCCCACGCCACTGAACCCAGTTCTCGGCTTGGACTCCTCGAACTCCTTCCTCACCAAAAACAAAACTTGCACATCCGCTCAAAAGGACCATGCATGCAATCAATCGCATTCTCAATAGAAAGTCCTCGTCCCAAAAACGCTTCCAAGCCATCTTCTGCACTCCTCGAAAAATCGAATTTCGTTGCATTTGTTTTCATTTGTTTCTTAGACTTGCAGGCTCTCATTGCACTCATTCTAGTGCCACGGATTGGAATGAACGTCGCACAGGAGACTACTCGTTCCTAGGCTCTGCCTGGGAACGCATTTGTGTGGAGGCTCCTGCCTCCCGAGTTCACAAACTATGGATGCATTTCGGCGAGGCGGAGCCTCGCTTGCAGTGAGTTACCAGGCAGAGCCCGGTAACTAGATTGCACAGTGCAACAAAACTTGCAATCCGTGCCACTAGCTATCGCCTGTGGGCAAGTACTTTTTTTGGTGTCGCATGAAATCGCGGAACTCTTGTGGCCATTGCGTTTCCATTTGGATGGACTCGCCGGAACGCGGATGATCGAATCCTAGTGATTCGGCATGAAGGGCCATGCGTGGATGCGGCCATGCCCAATGTTCCGCATGGCGCGCGCGATATCTTGGATCGCCCAGGATCGGATGACCTATCTCGGCCAACTGGACTCGTATCTGATTTCGCCGTCCCGTCTCGAGTTTGATTTCAAGAAAGGCTGCGTCCCTCCAAGCTTGGCGGGTTTGATAGTGCGTGATCGCCAATTCACCTTGCTCCGCCGATGGCACTACGAAGCGATTGAGATCCGCGTCGGTCGACAAATAGTTTCGCAGCACATTGCTCGGTGGGCTCGGATTCCCAGCCACGATCGCGATGTATTTTCGATTGGGTTTGCGCAACGCGAACTGATTGCGAAGGGCTTCTGCAATTTCAAGCGACTTGGCGACCACCAAGACTCCCGATACGCCGCGATCCAATCGATGAACACAAAAGGCTTGAGCGTCCTTGTTTTCCTTGCGCAATTGACGCTCGACCAACGAGAGCAACGTATGGGCTTCGCGATGCCTAGTCGGTACGGTCAGCAGGTTGGCCGGTTTATTGACGATGGTGATATCTTCATCGTCATAGAGAAAATCCACCGAACGGCTTGGCTGTTTGTTCTTGGACGAGTGACTTGGAGCCGCGATGGGTTGTGGAACCATATCGACGGAAATCGCATCGCCCACGTCGAGAACGTGAAAGGCTTGTCGTTTCACGCGACCATTGACTGTCACATGTCCTTGTTCGAGGAGCGGCTGTATTTGAGAGCGCGGGATCTTGAAGAGATTCTGAAGAACGCTACTCAATTGACGCGCGGGGGACGGGATGTTGGCTGGTACCTTAGCAGTTTTTTGGGACATAGACCGCTATTGGAATCCCTGTTGCCCTCACATTCAAGGCTTTTTGGCAATTCGCGTCAGGACTTGGCTAATATTCTCGATCCAAGCGCGCAAGCTATGGTTGTTCTCCACATAATCCCGAGCTGCTTCGATCCTTGCTAGCCAATAGTTGGGCCTTTCAAATCGGTCCCGGATCGCATCGGCTAGCTCGTCGGAATTGGCTTTTGCAACGAGCGTACCCAGCGGATGGGCTCGAAACAGTTCGCCAGCTCCTTGGGCGGTGTTGGTTGCCAGAACGGGAATCCTGCAGGCCATCGCCTCCAAGAGTGCGTTGGGCATTCCCTCGTAGAGTGAGGGCAAGCATAGAAGGTCGCAAAGCTTCAGCAATGCAAATGGGCTTGAGACTTGCCCGTGAAAGAAAACACTCTCGGCCACGCCAAGATTTGCCGCCAGACTTTGCAGTTCCTTGCGAAGCACTCCATCGCCCACGAGATGCAAATCAGCGGCCGGAACACGGTCTAGCGTGGCCAATTGTGAGTACTTGGCGAACGCTTGGATTAGATAGCGGTGGCCCTTTTCATCGCTGAGTCTACCGACGGAGACAATCTGTTTTCGATTCGGCCGCAAGCTGATCCCTGTCCAAGCTTTTTGGCTCTCCCGATCGATTCGCTCAATGTCGATAGGGCTTTGCAGGACTTGGAATTGGTCGCGTGGCAACTTGTAGTATTGCGAGGCGTTTTCTGCCGTACCAGCGCCTACGGTTAACAAGGCATCCGCCGTCGAATACGCTTTTCTCAAGCAGCGTTTTTTCCAAGTCAACCACCGCTTTTCGGAACGCGCCAGATCGAATTGCGGTGGTGAGACGATGGTCGATACACGGGGGACATGCTGATGCTCAGTCGCCGGACCAGTCACCAGCGTCAAATGAAAGAGCCTATCGTACGCGACGTCGATCTGCTCGTTGCGGAGGACATTCTCAAGATGTTGAACCTGCATCCGATGGATCCGTCCCGGCCAATTCCACTTCGGGAATTTTGTTTCCGACCAAAACGAGTAGCGTTTTACGTCTGCGGGAACTTCGGATAGCAGAACTCCCGTTTCATACAGCAAGTACAAAATAGGCTCAAACCGATCGCGATCGAGTCCCTGCAGCAAATAGAGTAACTGCCGTTCGCTGCCTCCGCCATCCATTGAGGATGAGCAAAGCAAAACGCGGATTCGGCGATGAGTCATTTCATACCTTGCGAAACATTGGGTGCAAACCGAATCGAGTTCAATTAGGTACGATAGTGTAACTGCAAGATCTGCCAATGCGAGTCTTTGAGAAAAACCCGAAAGGTTTTTGTTGCACCGAGGGTTTTTTGCACCGAGGGTTTTTAAGCCGTGCGAGATCGATAAGGTCGATCCGAAATCAATCGGACTTTTCGACTGGTCATCGAGACGGCCCTCTCCACCATTTTCAACTTATTGTAAACGACGGGCCGATTGCGGAATCGTGACAGCGATCGTCGGTATTTCAAGAAAAACATAAAGGTCTCAGCAAAATCTTCGCTCGCGTTCGTCGACGCATAGTCCGTAATGAACTGCTGAAAAAGACAACCATAAAAGAATTTCAGTTTCCCCTGCTCGCTCGAACGACGACGCTTGCCAGCTTGATATTTTGGATCTCGTTTCAAATGCCGGCGCCATGACTGGTAAGGAGTCGAGGCGCAATTGTTGTAGGCAGCTCCAAACGTTCGCTCGAACCAATCTTGCTTAAAGAAACCCGAATCGATGTAGTACCAAGCGTGTGCGTACTCATGGCGAATCGTATCGCACAACGTCATCCCGGGCTTGTAGGGCTGATGAGGCAAATCACGAGGCAGATAAATGACTCCCGGGCGATACCCCCGCTTTGCATAGTGCCCAACCTGTTCAAACACGTAACCTCGCTCTCCCGAACTCTTGGCGTTCGATATGCACAACTCGATTGCGTCTAGATAGACACCATCGGCTAGCAAGCCTAACTCGGCAAGTTCATGACGGACTAAGTTGTATGCACGGTCTACGTTGGCCATGATAGGACGCGATCTAATATTTCTGTGTTTGTGCGAGGCTGGGGCGATGCAGTCATCTTCCAACGACTGCATGCCTTTCAATGGGGTCGCGTCCATGCCCTAACAAGTCTGCTTAAAGGCCGTTGTCGCATCAAATTGAATTTGAAAAAAAGGTCGCATACATCCCCAAAGGGGGGGTAAGCGGGATCATTTGTGCGGAAACGGTCTGTCGATTCAATGCAGACGGAGCGATTCTTCGAGCCAAAAACTCGCCTGACAATACCCTCTTAAGGGGGGGTTTTTGGCTAACTCGGCCTGCCACCGAGAGTTAGGTTGCTCGATGAAATTCTCAGGCTGGTTCGGATTGTTTTTGTCCAACAGGGACATCCCCAAACCCTTCTGTTTATCAGCAAAAACCTTGCCGAATGTAAGGATAATGAGCTTTCCTATTGGCCGGGCTGTATACTACGATGGTGTCTTGTAGCCCTCCATTTAACGCCGGAGCCGGTCAATGCTTAGAATCTTGGTAGCCTTTTGGATCGTTGTTGTTCCCATTTCGGGGTTTGGCTCCGACCCTCAGCTTCTCAAGAAAGAATCGAGTTGGAATTGGCCAGACAGTCAGCGGTTGATGCAGCAAGTTCAAGGTTACCTCGATGGCAAATTAGTTGGCGATGAACTTCAGCAGGCCAAGCTGATCGCGTCGAACGCTAATTCCTCGAACGGAGTTGGGCTGCTTGATACCCTATTGGCCACGACGGCCAAGGGTGAGCCTGCAATCGCATCGCTTAAGCTTTTGATCGATGCGCCGTTCACTCCCGAGAGCAACTCCAAGATCGATGCGCAACTGAGTTCGATTTTGGCAAACGGAAGTATTCCGGCGTGGCTGAAGACCGACTTGCAGTTGATTTGTTGCCGATATCAAGTGCATCATGAATTGTTCGATGAGGCCCTGCAGCGATTGCAGCCGTTGTCACAGGAAACATCGTCGGATCCGGCCACTTGGTTGTTTTGCATGGCGATTTGTCAACATCATTTAATGCAACGCGGGTCCTGCCTCGAAACGCTTGATAAATTGCTTGAGCGGGAAACCGAACTCCCAACGCGATATGCGATAACGGCACGATTGATGCAGGCGGACATAAAGCCGCTGAAAGAGGACTCGCTCGACGAGATCGCTCGGTTGATGAATGATGTAGAACGTAGACTTGCACTTGGTAGAACAGGAAAGACCGTTCGGGACAAGGAACAATCGATCGTCGACAAGTTGGACAAGATGATCGACAAGTTGGAACAGCAACAGCAGCAGCAACAGCAACAAAAGCAGCAGCAGAAAAATGCCGGCAACCCCAAAGGTCAGAAAGCAAAACCGGGTGAGAAGCCGATGGATGACAGCGAAATTGCCGGTACGAAAGGGCCTGGCGATGTGGACCCGAAGAACATAGGCGATGGCAATGGCTGGGGTAATCTTCCGCCTGCTCAACGAACGGAAGCTTTGCAAAACATCACCAAGGATCTTCCAAGCCACTACCGAGAAGTCATCGAAGCTTACTTCAAACGCCTTGCATCCAGCCAGCCCTAGCATTCGGCGCAAGCGCAGCTTGCACAGTGGTGCGGTTTGCAATCAACGCAAGCGCGGCGAGCGGTCCCTGCCCCAACGACCTTGTGTCGTTGGACAGCGAGTTTGGTCCGCTAACCCTTCCAAACCGCGCAGCGGTCCCGGCCCCCATGTGCTTGCCACATGGGTGAGGAAAGTTTCCTCGGCCCCGCGACGTTAGAAACTTCAGCGACCCACGGCACAAGGCCGTGAGGGGGCTCAAACCCGCCTGACGGCGATTGATTGTTAGCCGACCAAACTTTGCTTCTCATGACACAAGGTCATGAGGGGCAAAACCAGCCTGCTTCGCTGCTGGCTCAGTGGTGTTGTTTGCATCAAACGCAAGCATAGCGAGCGTTCCTGCCCCAACGACCTCGTAAGTTCCGTCTATCGAATCACTTGCCTAGCTTTCAGCAATTCGACGATCGCACTCACACATTCGGCAACGCTTAAGTCGCTTGTGTCGAGAACCATGTCTGGGTCTTCCGGTGGTTCGTACACCAATACATTTCTTGCGGCGTTGGATTCCGCTCGACTTTGAGCGCGGGTGGTTCGTACCGACTCATTGGCCGTGCAATAAATGGTCAAGAATCGATCTTTGCCTATCACGTCCGCGACGCGTTCTCGCACCGATTGATTCGGTGCCACAAACGCTGCTAAACAAATCAGGCCGTGCTCGTTAAACAATTTCGCCACATGCGCGGATCGCCTCAAGTTTTCACTTCGGTCTTCCACGCTATAGCCTAGGTCAACGTTCACACCTTTACGCATCAACTCACCGTCCAAAACAGCAACGGCTCGTCCGTCCTCAAACAGGCTTCGCTCCAGTGCGCGGGCTAAGGTCGTCTTGCCTGTTCCGGTAAGGCCAGTAAACAAAACCGTTGCTGCCTTTTGACCGAACCTAGATTCGCGTTCTGTTTCAGATACGTTCGAAATCTGTTGTTGTCCATCCACCGTTTGCGATTCCGTGTTTTCCCAAGCGGCTGTCGGTTGCTTGGCCGAATCGCGGTCCGAGATCATCCCCGCTCCGACCGTCGTGTTGCTAATCCGATCGATGATGATGAACGAACCGGTGAATCGATTGCGTCGATACGCATCGAAATAGATGGGCTGACTCAGTGTTACCGAACAACGCCCGATTTCATTGAGTTGAAGATCTGGGGCTGGTGTTCTGTGCAATGAGTTTACATCGACTCGATACTTGAGTGAGTCGATTTGCCCACTCACGGTTTGCGTAGTGTGTTTGAACAAATAGGTTTTGCCTGGAACCAACGCGTCGGAACTCATCCACACGATCGTTGCATCGAATGCGTTGCTAATTTTTGGAACGTTACCTGGACGCACGATCATGTCACCACGCGAGCAGTCGACTTCGTCTTCCAACACCAGTGTTATCGATTGCGAGCAAAATGCTTCTGAAAGATCGCCATCTTGCGTGACGATCCGTTTGATCTTGCTAGTGCGTTTTGACGGCAGGACCATTATCTGATCCCCTTGCCGAATAATGCCTGAGGCCAACGTTCCGCAAAAACCTCGGAAGTCCAAATTGGGTCGGTTGACCATCTGGATCGGTAATCGGAAATCTTCAAGATTGCGATCCGAACCAATGTAGACCGTTTCCAAAAAATTCATCAGCGTGGTACCGCGATACCAAGGCATATTCTCACTTGGATCGACTAGGTTTTCTCCGTGCAAGGCCACGATCGGGATGAAGTGCAGATCAGGCAAATCCAATCGCGATACAAAGTCTCGGTAGTCGCCACATATCTCATCAAAACGAGCTTGACTATATCCGACCAGGTCCATTTTGTTGACCGCTACGACGACGTGCCGAATACCTAACAGCGAGACAATGAAACTGTGTCGCTTGGTTTGCGTCAACACTCCATACCGCGCATCGATCAGAATGATGGCTAGGTCGGCTGTGGAAGCCCCGGTGGCCATGTTGCGAGTGTATTGCTCGTGACCGGGTGTGTCTGCAATGATGAATTTGCGTTTTGCAGTCGAAAAATAACGATAGGCTACGTCGATCGTAATGCCTTGTTCCCGTTCTGCTTTGAGGCCATCGGTTACCAGCGCGGGATCGAATCCTCCACCGGTTGTTCCGTGCACTTTGCTTTCGGTTTCGAGTTGAGCAAGTTGGTCTTCATAGAGCATTTTGCTGTCGTAAAGCAATCTTCCTATGAGCGTGCTTTTGCCGTCGTCGACGCTACCGCACGTAATGAATCGAAGCAATTCTTTGCGTTCATGTTGTTCGAGATAAGCCAGAATATCCGTGGCTATCAATTCGCTCTGATGAGACATAGCTTAGAAGTATCCCTGCGTCTTCTTGAGTTCCATACCTGCCCCGCCGCCGTCCTTGTCAATCACTCGCCCCTGCCGTTCGGAAGTGGTTGTTAATAGCATTTCCTGGATGATTTCCGGCAATGTCGCCGCAGTCGATTCGACACCTCCTGTCAACGGATAGCAACCGAGCGTACGGAATCGGATCATTTTGTGTTCTATTTTCTCGCCCGGTTTCAGTTTCAAACGATCGTCGTTGAGATGAATCCACGTCCCATTGCGCCATACCACTGGCAAAATTTTGGCAAAATACAAATCCGGTATCGGGATATTTTCCAAGTAAATGTACTGCCAAACATCGAGTTCGGTCCAATTGGACAACGGAAAGACTCGGATACTTTCGCCAGGGTTAACCCGCGAGTTGTAGAGATTCCAAAGTTCGGGTCGTTGGTTTTTTGGGTCCCATCTATGGAATTTGTCGCGGAATGAAAAGACTCTCTCTTTCGCTCGCGACTTCTCTTCGTCACGGCGTGCCCCGCCAAATGCCGCATCAAATCCGTACTGGTTGAGAGCCTGTTTGAGCGAGTCGGTCTTCATGACTTCGGTGTGTCTGTCGCTGTTCTCGCTCGGATCGATGCCAAGTTTCAGTCCCTCCTGGTTGATGTTGACTAGCAGTTCGATACCTAGTTCGTTTTTTACGTAGTTGTCGCGGAAAGCAATCATCTCCTTGAATTTCCAGGTCGTATCGACATGGAGGAAGGGGAACGGCGGCTTGGCTGGATAAAAAGCCTTGAGGGCCAAGTGGGTCATGACTGCGGAATCCTTGCCGACGGAGTACAGCATCACCGGATTTTTAAATTCCGAAGCCACTTCGCGGATGATGTGAATACTCTCCGCTTCGAGTTGCTTGAGGTGGGTCAGGTTGTATGAATTCATTCGATCCTCAGCTCGTTTCCGTGAGCGTTTTAAAATCCCTGCGTTGAAAATCCTACGTGTCTACTTGCTTATAACGTAGTATTCATCCGAAAATGAAAAAGGGGGGGCAGCCAAACCTAGCCTTTTTGTTTCGCTCAATCAGCACCTATTTGGCTCGCCTCGCGAAAGATTTCGCTGCCGTGCGGAGCTGTTCTTCGGTGTGAGCGGCTGACACCTGCGTTCGAATCCTTGCTTTTCCCTGCGGTACGACTGGGTAGGAGAATGCTATCACATAGATTCCGTCCGCTAGCATGGACCTGGCTACTTCTGCCGCTTTGGCTGCTTCACCAATCATGACAGGAACGATTGCATGCGACCCTGGAATAATGTTGAGTCCGTGCCGCTGCATTTCTTCCCTAAAAAATGTTGTATTGGTTTCCAACTTGTCTCGCAGATCGGTTGATTCCTCCAACATTTCTAGCGATCGAATGGTTCCCGCGACTATGGGTGGGGCCACCGTATTGGAGAAAAGATAAGTTCTCGAGCGTTGTCGCAACAAATCTATCAATTCTCGGTTTCCCGACGTGTAGCCTCCACTCGCTCCGCCCAAGGCTTTGCCTAGTGTGCCTGTCAGTATGTCGATTCGGTCCATCACCCCACATAGTTCGTGAGTCCCTCGCCCTTGCTTGCCTACGAAACCCACTGCGTGCGAATCATCGACCATAACCAATGCGTCGTACTTATCCGCCAACTCGCAGATACTCGCCAAATCCGCAATCGTTCCGTCCATTGAGAACACGCCATCGGTGGCTATCAATCGAAAGCGTGCCGATTGGGCTGCTTCCAATTTAGCCTTGAGATCCTCCATGTTGTTGTTGAGGTAACGATACCTTTGAGCTTTGCATAATCGTACTCCATCGATGATGCTCGCGTGATTGAGCTCATCGGATAGGATCGCATCCTCTGGCCCCAAAATCGTTTCAAACAGACCTCCATTGGCGTCCCAACACGAATTGTAAAGAATCGTATCTTGCTTCTGCAAGAAGCTGCTCAGCATTTGTTCTAGCTGTTTGTGGATGGTTTGCGTTCCACAAATAAATCGAACCGATGCCATGCCGTATCCCCAACGCTGCAAAGCCTCTTCTGCTGCTTGTCGGACGCTGGCATGCTGAGCCAAACCCAGGTAGTTGTTGGCGCACATGTTCAGCAACTCTTTGCCATCTCCCAACCGTACCGATGTCCCTTGCGAGGAGTCTATGATGCGTTCGGTTTTATAGGTGCCAGCCTCTCGCATCGTTTCGGTGCCAGATGCGAGATGTTCCAAGAAAGTCGCGTTCATGTTTTTTTTAACCCTTGATGGCGTGGTCTTCCAGGTCGGCTAAGTCAACAAATTCCAACGTCGAGATGTGCGTTGACTCCAGTACTATCCTTGGAGCAACCCCTGCTTCAAAGGCTTCTTTCCAACGTTGGACACACAAGCACCACCGATCACCAGGCTTGAGGCCCGGGAATTGAAAGGCTGGAACTGCTTGGATCAGATCGTTGCCTCTCGCCCTCGAGAAGTTCAAAAACTCTTCTGTCATCTCTGCACAGACCAAATGCAATCCTTGGTCGTCTGCCCCTGTACGGCAGCATCCATCTCGAAAGAATCCTGTCATTGGGTCCTTAGAACAGATTTCTAAATTTTTTCCCAAAACGTTCTTGGCATCGGATGCCATGTGACTAACTCCTAACGGCGCGGCGTTTCTATGGTAGGAATGCAAAGTGACCGCTCGGAATTGTACCGTGACTTTTGGCTTGCGGGATGTCGGGCCTCGTAGGATTTGCAAAGTCGCTCTAAGCAAAGTCGCTCGAAAGAGATTGGTTCTTTCCTACCCTTATATAGAATTATATTTTTGTTGTATCTGAAGAGGATCGACGAAAGATGTTCGTAACGTTACCCCGATGCAAAAAAACGTCGGCAAAACGCACAAAGACGAGCTAGTACCACGGTGGAAAAGCGGTTGGTAAACTGTGCGAGGCGTTCAAACAAGCTGTTCACCGAGCAGCGAGGTACGAACAGGCAAAAAGGGTATGTTGGACGACAAGACCAACGAACAACGTTGTTGGTAGAGAAGAAAACAAGTTATCCCCAGAAAACAGGGTCCATGAAAACCAGAAAGATTAAGGCAGTAGCGTTCGATATGGATGGCCTCATGTTAAACACGGAGGACCTTTACGGCCAAGTGGGTGAAATTCTCATGCAAAGGCGAGACAAGACGTATCGAGAAGTAGTGAGGAACGAAATGATTGGGCTGCCAGCGGAGCAAGCGTTCGGAGTACTAATCCAGGAAGAAGGGCTAAACGAAAGTTGGCAGGAATTGCAAAAGGAAGCGGAAGAGATTTTCGAAACGATTCTGCCTACGCAGTTGTCGGCGATGCAAGGACTTTCGGAGCTCATGGACTTTCTGGACCTAAGAGGCTTACCACGATGCGTAGCGACAAGCTCAACGCGCACGTTTGCGACCAAAGCGTTGTCACTGGTTGGCATGCTAGAGCGAGTAGATTTTGTCATGACGGCCGAGGACGTCGAGCGGGGCAAGCCTCATCCGGACATCTACTTGGCATCGGCGAGAAAGCTATCCGTACCGGTAGAAAACATGCTGGTCCTGGAGGATAGTCCGAAAGGCACGACAGCGGGGGTGACGGCAGGAGCCTATGTGGTTTCGGTACCGAATCAACACACCCGAAAGGGACCGTTCGAAGGGAGCCAGTGGATAGCCGAAACACTTAAAGATCGAAGGATCTTTGACCTTATTGGATGATTTACTTAGGCGATCGGCAGAGCAAAAACTGCCACGTAGTACAGGCAGCCAGCGCAGCCAGCCTGTAGTAGTCTAAAAAGCACAGGCTAGCAGCCTGTGCTACGGGCGAAGGGCGGCGGTCATCCTTGGAAGCGTTATGGCTGGAGATGTTGTTTTAAGAAAGAGGCCAAGATCGCCGTGCGCTCGGTATCGTAAAATTCCGCTCCACCATGCTTGCCGCCAGCGATGAAGATGGTTTGCGCGGGTAGCCTCAGCGCTTCGTAAGCCAGCGAGAACTCCCGCGATTGCTGCGGGGGCATCTGCGGATCGGCATCGCCATGGATCAGCAATAGCGGTGGATCCTGCTCGTCGAGATGGGCGACGGGACTCGCTAGCTTCGCGAGTTCGGGCTTGTCGGTCGGTTGACCACCGAGCAGCAACTGCAACGCGGGCACTCGCATTTTCAACCCAGCCTCGGTGCTTTGAGACAGGATCGTTTGCAGGTTGGACGCCCCGTACAAACTGACAATGCACTGCACCGAGCTGTTTTGATTCAGATGCTCGCCCACGGTTCCTTCGAGTTCCTTGTCGCCGTTTGTCACGCCGACCAGGGCGGCGAGGTGACCACCGGCCGAGGAACCGAAGAGAGCCATGCGTTTCGTGTTGATGTGAAACCGCTCTGAGTTTGCACGCAGGAATCGAATTGCCGCTTTGATGTCATGCACTTGCGCGGGGAACGGCGATTGCGTGGAAAGTCGATAGTCCACGCTTGCAATCGCGAATCCTTGGTCGAGCAGCTTCAAAATCGGAACATCGGATTTCGATCCCCCACGCCATGCACCGCCGTGAACATACACGATGAGCGGTGCATCGTTTTGCTTTGGAAAATAAAGGTCTAGTTTCAACGAGACATCGCCGACGCGGGCGTATTCGATATCGCGATGCGATGGCTCGCCTGCAAATGTATAAGCCACGCTGAGCAAGGCTAGGACCATTGAGAGATAACGTGTCATCCAATTTCGCCTTGAATCATAGGAATCGCTCACTGGACCGCTAGTGCAATCGCTGAAAGCAAACAAACCGCTCCGATGAGCCGATTCACCAGCGCCGCTCCGGCTAGCTGGCCTTCGTCGTAATGAAAGAATCGGCCTACGCTCCACACGAGCAGCACGCTCAGGAGCCCGCGGATCGAATAGGTTACGTTGGATTGGGCGGCGCGTCCATACACAGCGAGACAGCCGATAAAGAGGAGGCCTTGAAGCGAAAGGAGTAATGCACCGGCCGAAAGCCAAGCCAACGCAGGTCGGGATCGCGACCGGAGCGGCGACTGGAAACCGCGCAAACACGCGAGCGAAAAAACGGCATTGATCCAAAACACACAGGGGAGTAATCGACCGATTCCCCAATCTCGACCCCATTTCGCCACGATCAGATCGAATGCGCCGAAGCATGTAGCCGCCACCAATCCGGACGTGACGGCAATGGTGAAACTGCGTGAGCTGCTCCTGTTTCCTCCCCGGTTCAACATGGTTACGCCGAAGAGCGAGAGAGCGACCGCAACCCAGAGTTGCACTGGAATTGCCTCGGCCACTACGATTGGGCTCATGATCGCCACCACCAACAGTTTGAGTCCCATCACCGGCACCGCCACGGAAACGTCGCCGCGGTTTAACGCAATGAACTGAGCCACCATTCCAGCGAAAAGGCAGATGGCAATCAGAGCAGGTTGGTACCATAACTCCCATTGCACGGGGGGACCGCCGACAAACCACAACCCTGAATAAATCGCCCCTGCGGAGATATTCACCACGAACGCCGTTTGCCAGACATCCACCCCCAATTGATTCGCTCGTTTCAAGGACAGCGCGGCGAGTGCAAAAAGAAAGGCTGCAGCCGCAGGCAACACGATCACACCAACGTTAGGAGAAAGAGAAAACACGTTGGTAATCAGGAAAGCGTAATTCAGAGTATCAGCGAACGACTTGAAGGTTCCATGGTAACGCAGAAATGAAATTTTGTCACTTGGCAAGATGGTGATGAGGCAGGATACATCGAACGCACACCATTGCCTCCCCAGCCGGCTTGCCAAAAGGTAGATCGCGAATAGTGTGTTAGGACTATGATTGCAACAATATTACCGAGCGATGTTTCGTCCTTTGAAGTGCACGGCGAATTCGAGTCGAAACCGATTTGGCCTGAAGAGAGTGTATTCATCAAAGGTGCAGTAGAAAAACGAGCCAAAGAATTTGCGACGGGCCGCTTCTGCGCCAGGATCGCTTTGTCGAGATTGGGCTTGCCCCCAGGGCCCATTCCCGTGGGCCCAAACCGTGAACCACAATGGCCGGTAGGAATCGCTGGAAGCATTACCCACTGCAAAAACTACTGCAGTGCTGCGGTGGCAAGAATCGGGGGGATCGTCAGTATCGGAATCGACGCAGAAATCGATGAACCCATTCCGCTGGATGTCCTGAGCTTGATCTCCAATCCTTCGGAGATCGCGGCCATCAATGAGCTTTCTGCTGGGACGCATTGGGACAAGCTACTCTTTAGCGCCAAAGAGTCCGTATTTAAAGCGTTGTTCCCACTGACCGCGCAGTGGCTAGATTTCACGGACGTCTGTATTGTGTTCGCACCCAGAGATGGATCCTTCCTTGCAACCCTCCCGATCGAGACAACGAGGAAATGCAGTTTGAAAACGCCCTACATCCATGGCAGATACGCAATCGATTGCGGTCTCATCGTCACGTCCGTTGTCGTATTTTCTAGTTAGGGCATGGGCGAAATTCTTTTTTTTGCCTGCTGGACTTCATGTAACATCTTCGCCACAATTCCACGCCTCATGTGCTCCAAACAAATCCTCACTCGCGATAGTCTTCGGGAGCATGTGACCGATCAGTATCGAGATCTACCGCAATCGACAGCACTCCTATCAAAACATGAGCGTCTGCTTCCCTATGCGGGATTGAACGGGCAGGTTGATCGCACAGGCGGCGAGCTACAGTAGAATTCAGGCACCATCGAGAGTCGAATGAACGAATTGGAAGAACGCTTGGCTCAACTTGGGCCAGCTTGGGGGCGAAGCCCTAGCCGTGTCGCAGGCCTTGATAAGGACCGATCCTATTGGCGTCGAGAATTGGAAAGCCCACCAGTTCTGCAACTTCCTACGGATTTCACCCGATCGTCCACGCCCTGGGAACGGGCAGGCCATGTCGACATCAGCTTGCCTGAGAATCTGGTCCTGTGCTTACGGCAACTTGCGGGTTGTGAACAGTCAACTTTTTTCTCGATTCTGTTGACGACATTTACGGCATTATTGCATCGCTATACGGGGCAAGACGACATTGTCGTGGGATGTCCAGTTGCCAGTCGTAATGGCATGGAGACAGAACCGTTGATTGGTGTGTTTATCAACACGCTTCCCTTTCGTACACGCATCGCACCAAAAGATACGTTTCGGCAGTTGTTACAGCGGGTCAGCGAGTCCGTGATCCGGGGTCTGCAACACCTCGAAGTGCCGCTCCAATTCCTTGTTCAGGATACGTTGACCGATCGTGATCTCGGCGGTTCGCAGCTTTTTCGTGCAATGTTCATTCATGAACGACTTCCTTTACAGTCTCGCACGGCCGCCTCCGTCGCATTCGAGCCACAGGATACTCCACCCGCCGCGACGGTGGTCGACATCACGCTTGAGTTGATGGAATCGCCGACGCAAGTGAGCGGACGTTTCGTGTATCGCACCGAACTTTTTGAGCATTCCACCATCGAGCGGATGACGGGGCACTTCATCACACTGCTGGAAGGCATCGTGGCAGCTCCGGATCAGCGAATCAGCCAACTGCCGCTGCTA
>Ga0194045_1000336_pt1 | contig 15289 bp, 13 predicted proteins | sample JunL6211m_MetaG_FD_161686 | JGI IMG/M metagenome (GOLD analysis project Ga0194045, IMG submission 161686) | Anoxic zone freshwater microbial communities from boreal shield lake in IISD Experimental Lakes Area, Ontario, Canada - Jun2016-L626-11m | ecosystem: Environmental > Aquatic > Freshwater >...
CTCTTTAGTATGCCAAGGCAGAGCATAAATTATATCAAAAGAATAATTTTTAAAAGTTTTTTCTGCATATTCTATGGCTCTCTTTGCACTAGAAGAAGAATGTTTTCTACCCAGAAATTTTAAAGCATTATCATCAAAGCTTTGGACTCCTATTGATATTCTATTGATACCAACATTAGAGAATGCGATAAATTTATCTATCTCTGAAGATCCTGGATTAGCTTCGATGGTAATTTCAGTATCTTGCTCTATACCTGCTATAGAATCGATATGATTTAAAATTTTTGCAAACATTGATGGGTTAGCTAACGATGGCGTCCCTCCACCAAAAAAAATACTTTTTATTTTTTTATCCACCAAATATGATTTATAATTTGATATTTCTTGTAAATAGCACTTTAAAAACAATTCATTATCTATCGATTCTCTTACATGGCTATTAAAATCACAATATGGACATTTTGATTCACAGAATGGCCAATGTATATATATAGACGTTTCGCATTTTTGCAAAATAATTACACTGAAAAGGAGTTACCACAGCCGCATTTAACTGAAGTATTGGGGTTCATAATGAAGAAACTAGCCCCACCAAGATCTTCTTGATAGTCTAATTGACTATTTTTTAAAAGTGGCATGGATATATAATCAATAACTATCAATCCATCTGCAAAGAATTCATCTTTATTAACAAAATTATTATCAAATCTGTAATCGTATTTAAAGCCAGAGCATCCACCACCTAATACTTTGATGCGTAATTTCGATTCAGAAATTTCAGTTGCTAAAAGCTCTTTTATTCTACAAATGGCGCGCCCAGTGGCGATAAAATCTTTATCTGACATAAAAAATATACAGTAAATTGGTGCGGCTGAAAAGACTTGAACTTTCAATCCTATTCGGAACAACGACCTCAACGTTGCGTGTCTACCATTCCACCACAGCCGCTAAAAAATCAAGCGTCGATTATATCATTTTTTAAAGCAGAATGATAACAGTAAATAATAGTTTTAACAAATAAAAAATTAAGTATTGTTAACAGTGCCTACAATGATAGAATATTCTGAAGAGGTGTTCGGTGCTTTCAATGGCCTGATGGCGGGCATGGATGGCTGTAGCTGGATCGTAAATTGATAAATTTAAATTTATTAATTTAACTTCTTGATATATATTCATTATATGTATATAATGAATATGCAATATTTTTTTCATGTAATTTATAAATATTATTTACATTATTGTAAAAATCAGATAAAGCTTTAGCATGAGGTGTTTGGAAGCATGGTTCTATTTATAGGGCTTTATTACTAATCCTTTATGTTCTTCTTATTTGATTATTAGCAATTAATAAAAATATTTTGATGAGAGGTGATGTGAAGATTGACTTCGGTTGTGTTTTCACAAAAAACATTTACGTTTACTATTGCTTTATGATATCTTGGGTATGTGCATGCGTTACGTTGTTACTGCATGTAGTTGTGAATTAATTTTAAGGTTTTTAAAAAATGAAAAAGATTGTACTTTCTCTAATCGCAGGCTTCACGGCCATTTCGATAGCTACTTCAGTTATGGCTGATGATAGCGATGAAAAAAGTGAAAAAACTCCACTTCTTGCTAAAGAACTTAGTAAAGATGATGCAGCAACTAAGCCTGCTGGGAATAAATAATTATTTTCTAGATAGTTTCTCTAAAGGCGAGAACCTCTTTTTGGTCTCTCGTCTCTTCTTCTTGAGAGGCTTTAAACATCTCAAGCATCTTGGCTTTTTTTTTATACAATTTGTAGCGTATTATGGAATCATCTGAACAAACAAATATCCCTCAAAAAATAAATAATAAAGAAATCGTGACTTTATACGAAGCAATTTTGCTATTAGAGTCAGTAGAGGAATGCGAAGCTTTCTTTAACGATCTTTGTACACCATCAGAAAATAGGTCATTAGGAGAGAGGTGGCTTGTTGCTCAACTTTTAGCTGAAAAAAAGTTTGCATATAGAAAAATTCATGAAGAGACAAAAGTCAGTGTTGCTACTATAACTAGAGTGGCAAGATTTTTATCTCATGAAAAGAATGGTGGCTATAGGTCGATGATGGAAAAAATAAAAGAACAATTTGCTAAAAAAAATGATAATTAAATAAGTTATTGTTTTTTTAGTTGTTTTTGAAAAAATTTTTATATTTGCTCTAAGTTTCAAAACGTGCTTTATAAATTCGTAAAAAATGGATTATTTTTTATGAAAGCAGCAAAAATAAAGAGAAGTTAAAAATAACATACTAAGAGCTGGCAAATAGGTAAAGAAGGGTTCACAGAGCAATTAAAGACGTGTTTCTATAGATTTTTAGAGCGTCTTCACTTAAGATGGGTAGTAGTAGGCTTTTTTTGGTATTGCTGAAATATCTCAAAAGTGGTGGCGTACCAAAGCTTGATTAAATCATAAACATGCTTTCTTTTTTAGAGATAATTTTTGTACGCAGCGTCATACAAGCCAGATAGTGTTTTGTACTTTCTGTTATTTCGCTTAATACAAACTGCTCCTGATTTTTCCTATAACATGATGATCTTTAGTAAAATTTTGGAAAAAACATCAAAACCATCTGCATAATAATTCAACTTAAAAACTTTGCTATTAAAAGGCATTGCCTAATAATTATAGACAGGGAGTTATTGTTATTATATCTTGATAAAAAAAACGAAGTATAAAATGACTATAAAGTGCAAATATTGTGATTTCAGCGAATATGTGAAGAATGGCATGCTATAAAATTCAATTGAATTAGCCTAAGAAGTATGCTATAAGAAAGAGAAAAAATGTCAACCAGAGCATATAGTAAAGATTTAAGAGAAAAAGTAATAAAATCTATAGAAAGTGGAAAGACACAAGTAGAAGCATCAAAGGTTTTTAGTTTAAATATATCAACGGTAAATCGATGGTATAAGCGTTATAGAAAAGAAGGGCATTGTGATGCAAGGAAGAACTTAGGAGCAAAGAGTAGAATAGATAACGCACTATTAGAGCAACATATATCAAACAATCCGAACATCAGATTGAAAGACTTAGCAGTAGAATTTGGAATGGCCGTAAGCAGCATGCACTATTGCTTGAAGAGATTAGGTTATAGCTATAAAAAAAAGCGTTCACCTATGTGGAATCTAGTGAAGAAAGGTGTGCTAAATATTTAGAAGATATCAAAGCAATTTATGGTAAGTTTATGGGGAATATATTATTGGTTTCAAAAGCTAGGTATAAGTTATAAAAAAAAGCCTTTACCTACTTGGAAGCTAATCAAGAGAGAAGAAAGCAATATACAGAAGAGATAAAAGATATATAGTAAATTTCATCTCAGCTAGTATGGCGTCATTCGTCGCTCATGTACTAATTTGTACACATCGGCTCCTCATTCCTACTACTAACTGGCTGGAAATTTACTATATTGATCATTTCTTTAGCATATGCTAACTCAATTGAATTTACTATACCGATAAAAACGATATGAATTGTTGGCACTATACTCGCTCATTGCTTACTGCAAACTTGAATCGTTGAAAATAAAAATAAAACTAAATTCACTTTACCATCAAATACAAATTGATTATCAGAGCAAATCAGATCGCTTTACAAGAAATTAAAAGCGACAGAGCTTTTAATTATTAAGATTTTCAAGGAGTTATGTTGAATAAATTTGAATTGCATGATATTAATGTAGCGCGTTAACTAACATATATACTTTTATGACAACAAGCAAGTCAAATAAAACTAAAGAGCTAACTGAATCTCTCAAATTAGCAATCTCTGAAAACAACGTTGAATCAGCTGCTGATTTAATAAAATTAGGAGCAGACGTAAATGCCAGCACCAATGATAGATCGGGCTAATTATTATTACATAGCATTTTAGTTAGGCCTTATGATTTACATGATAACCAGTATTTGAAGGATAGTATTAAGCTTGCAACTCTTTTGATTGGAAATGGTGCAGATATGAACTTCAAGTCTAGTCGATCAAATTCTGATAGTGTAATTTATAGAGCTATAAACAATGGTAATCCTGATATTATAAAATTATTACTGAGCCATGATACTATTATTAAAAATATGCATTCTCAAATTTATAATCAAATAATACTTAAAATACTGGAGGGAAGAGTAGGTCTAGATATAGATATAATTAATTTACTAATTGAACGTAAAGCAGATTTATACGTTCTTCATTATAAAGTTAACTATGATGATTCTTATGAAGAACAGAACTTATTTTGTTTGAGTCTTAAGAAAGATTTAGCAGTATTTAATGCCTTGTTCAATGCAGCCAAAGATCATTTAGATCATGATAACAATAGCATTTCTGGATGTATTGAAAGAGGTAAGTTTTTACAAAATGGTCCGATTCATATAATTGAAAATAAAAATATTCCACATACTAATACTGAATGGTTAGCATCGCATAGTTATACTAATGATAATGCTTTGAAAGGCGTCAAAAGAGACGAATCAGAGCCTTTTGAAGAAAATACGGATTTCAGTACACTCAAATCTGTTGGAATTAATTATTTACTTGATTCGTTTCGACAAACTGAAGAATTACAAGATGTTTTAAATGTTATGGCTCTGTATTCGATAGAGCACAGTGATTTTCGTATATTATTTGGTAATATTGGCTCAGAAATGTCTTCTAGAGGACATTCAAATTATAATGGCAATGAAGTTGCAATTAAAGCGCCGTTTGCTTTATCTAGTGCAAGAGGTACTTTGATACATGAGCTTTGGCATTATGCATTACATGAGATTTTTCAAAACAATGCATATCCATATATAGAAGGTGATGAAGTTTCAAAAAAAGCATATGAGAAAGCAATGTATAAATGTCTAGAAAATTTATATAGAGAGATGTATCCAACTAAAAAGTTAGCTACATTTGATAGTACTCATAAGTTTTGTCTTTTTATTAAGAGTGAGTTAAATGCTTTTCATGATCATAGAAGCAAAGCTTGGGAGGATGAATCTGCTAATTATAATAAAGATGAGCATAATGTAGGCTTATGGTCAAAAATCAAATCGTTATTTGATTCATTAATTAGCTCGGCTCATTCGTTATTTCAAGAAGATAACAATGTCAATATGTACTTATCTCATGATACGTTATCACTCATTCTTCATTCATTAATTTGTTATCAATACGATAAATATTATAATAATATGATTTCAAGTGAACATGTAGAATTCGTGGTTAGATATGAAGATCGAGTTGCAGCTGGTTATGATCCAGAGCAACTAAATTTATTACAACCACTGAAGGCATATATTGATATTTATGTGAAACCAGCAATGAGAGAATATGTTGATACTCATCCTTCGAGGCATCTGCTCATAAACCATAATGATGCGTATTCAAATAGTAATAAAGATGTTGCCAATTATACTTCTGAATCACATTTTGATGGATTTTGCGCAGTGTGGCCACAAGAAATGGAATTGATACTTATTTAAATATATAATAAATTCAGTTGAGTTAGCATATGCTAAAGAAATGATCAATATAGTAAATTTCCAGCCAGTTAGTAGTAGGAATGAGGAGCCGATGTGTACAAATTAGTACATGAGCGACGAATGACGCCATACTAGCTGAGATGAAATTTACTATAGTCTCAAAAAGATCAGAGAATTGATCATTATGCTGCCCAATCCACCGCTTTAAATTAGCCCAGAATTTCTCTATAGGATTTAAATCTGGGGAATAAGGAGGTAAGAAAATCACTCTGCAACCAACTGATTTTATAAGATTTAGTTAGTTATTTTGCTCAAAAGCGAAATCTTTCAAGTATTATGAAGGTATGTTACGAAGAATAATTGGTCTAAAGAAGAATTAGAAGCATTTTGGAATATACTTCCAGAAGAAAAGGAATTACTATGGTAATGAGTTCTCCAGCTTGTTTATCAAGTTCAGCAATAATTTTTACATTTTTAGGAAGCGTGTCAATTGTACAAACACCCTCTATTGCTTTTTCGCTCATCCCAGCACTTTCTGAGAATAATTTTTCCGATGTGTCGCCTTAATGCAGCTGCATCATCCATTTCTTCGACTGAATCTGTTTGCGTTTCACTATTTGTTTGCGCTGCATGCTCTGTGGTTACAGAATGATGTGGTCCTTCGATATTAATCGTGGTATCAGAAGCATTGCGTCTGCCATCTCTCATAAAATACTATCAATGTATATCCCTTGCGGTATATTTTACATCAATAAAAATATAAAAAACAAATATTATAGCTAACTTATTTTAATTTTATTTTTATCTCTCTTTACCTACTTCACTTACATTTACATCCACTCCTTTATTTTTGTCAGCCGGCACCATTGGTTTGCCGTTATTTTGTGAAATCTTAATGCCGTGAGTTTGTACCACCTCTTTTATTTCATCTAATTGTCTTTGTGCGTTAATTTGTGCTTGTTTATCGTCAAGCGTTATTTTTTCTTTCTGCACTGTTTGTTGCTCTGACTTACCTTGCGCTTGTGATTTTTTATTAGGATCTTTTGGAGATTGCGAATCTTTTTTAATTTCTATTTGCTGTTGTTTATTTTGCATTAATCCTTTTTCAATATTTACAGCTTCCTCAAGATCCATGCTTATACTCTTTTCAATAGTTTGTGAAAGCTCATTACTTTTTGAAAAGTTATCTGGCTTTTTGAGAGAATCAATGAAATTACCAAATTTTTCATGAGTATTAAATGTTTTATCTAATACTCTATCAATAACATACATAGCAATAGCAGCAGAAACAACTGGGGCACCAACAGCGGCAAAAACAGCAAGCACGCCCATTGCAAAGAGAGCAAGCTTACTATCAAGTACTGTAGTTACTGCTGATGCGACCTGTTTTGTGACAGCGCCAACAACAGTCCCAATTCCACGAAAAACTTTTGATAGCACTCCTCTTTCTCTTTTATCATTTTGATGCTCTACTGCACCTTTAATCTTGTCATCAAGTGCATCTATACCTTTTTCATTCCCACCTTCCTTAGCCTTCAACCCCTTTTCTTGAGCTTTTTGACCGGCTTTGAAAGCTTTTTCATTAGAAGGATCATAATCACGGAAACCACCACTTCCAATCTGTCCAATAATTTCATTTTTCTTTTCCGTCATCTTACTTGCAAGAGTTTTTTTATCCAGAACTTCATCTACCGTAGCCCCAGTAATTAATCCTTCGGCTTGTTTATCAAGTTCAGCAATAATCTTTTTATTTTTAGGAAAGTTAGTATTTGTATATATACTATCTATTGATTTTTCGCTCATCCCAGCACTTCTGAGAATAGTTTTTCCGATGTGTTGCCTTAGTGCTTTCTGCTCTCGAGCTTCCTCTTGTTGTATCTCTGCATTAATTACATTCGGATCCACTATCTCTTCTGCAAATTCTCTTTCACCATCTTCTGCAGTATGAAACGATGATTCTGAGCTCGCCCCTTCTACATAACCAACTTCTTGAGCTGAACCCTCTTTGCTATCATCCTTCATAAAATTCTATCAATGTATATTCTCTTAAAATATGTTACATCAATAAGAATATAAAAAACAATACAATATGTTATATTTATCTTACTGTTTTTTTTGCAATTTATTTGTAATTTGAAGATGGTGTGATAAATACAGAATTTAATATTTTAATTTTGTTATCTTTATGGTTATGAAAAATAAAAGTTAACTTCTCTTCATTGTTGTTTGCGCTTGTTGCGATTACGTCTTCACTTTTTATTTTTAAAAATAGCTTAAATCTATTTTCTGAATCTGCGTCTAATGAAAAGCATAACTCTTGTTTGTATTCATCCTTTAATTCATTGCCCTTCATTAAGACTCCAGTTACACCTTCGGTCTTCAAGCAAATTTTATTTGATACCAGTGCTTTATTTGCTATATATATACTATAGGTATTTCTTATATCTCCATCTGGTGTAATTGTGAATAACGGCCCTCTCTCCCGCTCAACTAACAAAACAAACTCAGATTTACCAATTAAGCTTTTTAAAATAATTAAAGATGCTGTAATCATTAACAGGCTATAAAGCACAATTTTTGGTCTTATTAATTTAACTTTTTGTTTGATGCCTTTTTTCAATTGATTGACTGCATTTGCACTAGAATATGATATTAATCCAGTCGGTTTGTTGATGACCTTCATCACTGAATCGCATGCATCGATACATAGGCCACAACCTATGCACTCCATCTGCAATCCATCCCTTATATCTATCCCCATGGGGCAAACAATAACGCACTTGTTACAATTTATACAATCGCCAAAATTCTTTATTTCAGTATTTTTTTCTACTCTTGGCTCACCACGCCAATCATGATAAGTCACAACTAAACTATCATTATCAAGCATAGCAGATTGAAATCTGCCATAAGGACACATATACATGCAAACTCTTTCTCTTATGAATCCAGCAAAAATATAAGTAGCAAAGGTTAAGCCAAATAACCAAGCCTTTGAAGCAACACCTATGGATCCAAAAAACAAATCATGAGCAAATTCAGGAGCATTATAAAAATAACAAACCCAACCAAATGCAAAACAAAAACTTAAGACAAGCCATGAACAATGAGTGAGAAATTTAGTGCGTAGTGCACTGAGTGTCATTGGTTGTTTATCTTTGAAAACCCTTGTATTTCTATCGCCTTGAAAAAAATTCTCAATTTTTATGAACATATCAACAAAAACTGTATGAGGACATGTATATCCACACCATATACGGCCAAAAATCGAGGTAAATAAAAAAAGGCCGAATGCTGCCAGAACTAAAATAGCTGTTATGTAAAAAATTTCCTCTGGCCAAATCTCTATGCCAAAAAAATATGCTCTCCTAGTTGGCAAATCAATTAATATAGCTTGATCTGGAGCAGAACCAACCCTCCCCCATCTAATCCATGGAGTTAAAAAATAAAACAATAATAAAGCAATACCTGTATGATTTTTTATCGTTCTATATTTGCCTGATATATGTTGTGTATATATCTTACTCATGCTTTAAATCAATTCAGAAGTCTTATATTGATTATAAAACTTATAGTACTCTTTATTCAAATCTATTAATTCTTTGTGATTACCATATTCCGCAACTTTGCCATCCGCAACAACACATATCATATCTGCAGTCTCTACAGAAGATAATCTATGAGCAATTACTATTGTTGTACGCCCCTTTTTGAGTCGTTCAAGAGCTTCTTGAACTTGTTTTTCTGAAATAGAATCTAATGCACTAGTCGCTTCATCTAAAAGTAAAATAGGAGAATTTTTTAGCATAGCACGTGCTATCGCTAAACGCTGCCTTTGTCCTCCAGAAAGCTTAACACCCCTTTGGCCAATATGCGTATCATAACCATCTGGTAGGTTAATTATAAATGCATGTGCTGCAGCAGAGATTGCCGCTTCAATTATCTCCTCTTTTGTAGCTTCTAGTTTACCATAACGAATATTATCCATAATAGTTTCATCAAAAAGAGCAACTTCTTGGCTTACTAACGCAATTTCATTCCTTAAGTCATTCAATCGCATTTTACTTATATTTTTTCTACCTATTGTTATATATCCGCTTTCTGGATCATATAGATGCTGTAATAGCTGCAATACAGTTGTTTTCCCAACTCCAGAGCTTCCAACAAGAGCAACTGTAGTACCCTCTTTTATTTTCAAATTAAAGCCATCGAGAATTTTTGATCCTGTTTTATATGAAAAATGCACATCATTAAATTCAATATCAAAATTTTCCAACATGGATTTTGGCGTCTTAGGATCATCAAATATCGTTGGTTTTTCATCTAATAGCACAAACAAGCGCTTAGCTGCAGTCAAAGCTTCTTGCAAAGAAGTATTGAGCTGTGTAACTGATTTTAATGGCTTGTAAGTCATCAACAATGCTGTAATAAAAGAAAAGAATTCTCCAGGAGTCATCTTTGATTCTATAACCTCGGATCCGCCATACCATATTATAAAAGCTATAGATATACTGCTCAATACTTCCATAATTGGTGAAGGGGCAGACTCAATATAAGCAGACTTTTTATAAAGTAACAAAACATTATTTATAACTTTTTTAGCTCTTGAGATCTCATATTCTTCTCTACAGTATGATTTGACTAAATTCATATTTTGAAAAGTTTCATCTAATCTAACTGTAAAACCAGAGAGCTCTTCTTGCATCTTCCTTGCTATGCGCCTCATTCTATGACCTAATTTCAACATAGGATAAAATGCTAATGGCAAGATAAATATAGCAATAGCAGCAAGGGTTTTACTTTGGTAAAACATCAAAAAAACTAAGCCTATTAACGTACATAATTCTTGAACAGAACCTGTTAAAATATCGGAGACGCTTTTTCTCATCGCATTAATATCATTCGTCATCCTAGATATTAAATTTCCAGAAGGATACTCTGTCAAAAGCTTGGTATCAGCATATATAAGATGCGAGTACAGCCGTATTTGTAGATCATTTATAATCTTCTGTCCTAATTTCTTCATTGTAGAAGATTGATAAAAATATGCCCCACCCTTTATCAGACTGTTAGCGACCACAAAAACAGGTACAATATAGAGCATTGATAGCTCTTTATTGAAAAAGATACTGTCAAGCATTGGCTGCATAAGCCAAGCATTAGCTGCAGTTGTTATCGCAGCAACAAACATCAAAACTATAACAATTGCAAATCTTTTTCGATATAAGCTAATATGCTCTTTATAAAGTCTTTCTATTAAATACCAAGAATTATCATAATCAGGTTTATTTTGCTTACTCATCAATAAATAACCTAAAATTTAATCAACTATTTTTTTCCAAATCTCTCTCAATAAAGAGTGATTCTTACCACCATCAGCCGGCAAATCATCTTTCACTACACCTTCATCATTATTAACACCGCTTGGTGAATCTACTCTATTTACCTGAGGTTTTCTAAATTTTCGTCTATGTTTTGTATTTTTATTTGCCTTATAATCATCAGTTTTTTCAGGATCCATATCACTCTTAACTGCAACATGTTTTTTGAAGTTTCTCCTTGGATTTGGTTTATTAGAGCTATTTTCACCCTCCTCTTCGCCACCACTTTCGTCTAGATCTTTATTTGAATCGAGTAACTCTTCCTGCTTCTTAGATTCAGATTGTTTTTTTACTGGTTCTTTTTCAATAGGTTCAATTCTGTATGGTTCAAAATCTATAGCAGACAAAGCTGCTTTTTTAGAATCAACTTGCCTCTTTATACCTTCTAAGAAAAATCCATCTGCACCAGCTTCTTCATCAATTGAAAAATTAATTTTAACGCCATGAATTTTTTCAATATCAAGAATTTTACTGCATTTTTGATTCAAAAAATAGAGAATTAATTCTTTTGAACTTAATACTCTGATTTCATTATAAGAGCCTGTGGCTATTTCATTTTCAATAGCTCTTATAATTGCTATTGCTGTGAAATTTTCTGGTCTTATTTTCCCCTTTCCTGCACAATGCGCACAGGTCAACATATAATTCTCAACAAAACTTTGACGCAGTCTCTGTCTTGACATTTCCAAGAGACCAAATTCACTTATTTTGCCTACCTGTATCCTAGCTTTATCGTAAGATAAATTTTCTCGCAACACTCTTTCAACTTCTTTGCGATTCTTAGATTCTCCCATATCTATAAAATCTATAACAACTAAACCTGATAAATCTCTTAATTTTAGTTGCTTTGCAATCTCTTTAGCAGCCTCAAGATTATTCTTTAAAGCAGTATTTTCAATGTTTTTTTCGCCTGTAGATCTTCCAGAATTCACATCAATCGCAACCAAAGCTTCTGTTTGATTTATTACTATATAGCCACCAGAACTTAACTGGACTGTGCTATCGTATAATTTCCTTAATTGCTCTTCAATTCCATATTTACTAAAAATGGAGATGGTATCTTCGTGCAATTTTACTTTATCTACATGGCGTGGCAAAAGAAGCTTTATAAAAGTTTTGGCGTCTTCATAAGCTTTAGATCCAGAAATTATTATCTCTTCAACATCACTATCATAAACATCTCTAATAGCTTTTTTTATTATATCTCCTTCTTCATGTATAAAAGTTGGAGCAATTGAAGACAACGTATGCTCTCTGATATTATTCCATAATCTGCTTAAATAACTTAAATCACGCTTAATTTCTGCTTTTGTTTTATATGCTCCAGCTGTTCTCATAATAACACTGTTCGCGCTCTCAAGATTTTCGCTCAATTCTTTAATTACACTTTTGAGCCTCTTTCTTTCTTCTGGGTCATCTATTTTTCTAGACAAACCACCGGCATTACCGGCATTTGGCAACAATACGCAATATCTTCCAGCAAGAGATATATAAGTAGAGAGAGACGCTCCTTTAGTACCACGCTCTTCTTTGGTAATTTGAGCTAATAATACTTGATCTTTTTTTATTACTTCTTGTATTCTGTATTTTTTATAAAAAGGCGGTCTATTTACGAGTGTTTCTTCTTCGTTTTTAACTCCATTGCTATCATCACTTTCTGGGATTGATATTTGCGCTAATTCTGAATCTACTTTCGAATCTGCATCCGATCCTAGTTCTTCCGTTTCTTGCTTCGCCTTCATCATTAAATCGATTAACGCATCCTTATCATCTTTTGGAATTTGATAATAATCAGGATGTATCTCCGCCAATGGTAAAAATCCTTGTTTTTTACCACCATATTCCACAAAAGCCGCTTGAAGAGAAGGCTCTACCCTCGTCACCTTGACCAAATAGATATTTCCCTTTATCGAACCTCTGTCTCTATTACTATAATCAAAGGCTCTTATAACTTCATCTTCTGCCAACACCAACCTGATTTCTTCTTCGTGCGCCGCATCTACTAATATTCTTTTAATCATATTAAATGTATATATTGATTTTCTAATTATTTTAAATAAAGCAATATTGCGATTTAAATATTTGCACAAAAAATAACATGTGAGATGTAATAAAGATTAACAAATTTAGTTATTTTAGTATGTATTGTTAACAAACTCATTGCACGAACTATTTTGATCTAATTTTTTTGACTTGATTGGCCAATTTTTTCTGCAAACATATCGATATTTGATGCAAAAATTGACTAATAATTCTAAAAATTGTATCTAAAACCCTCCACAAAAGCACCTCGTTAACAGCGCCTAGAGAAATATTGCTTTTTACAAACTGCTGAATAAATTATCTTGAGCTATTTCAAAGATCAATTAAAATCTCTGCAGTTAAAATTAAGTGTACATCTAAGATTATTTTGAAATAATAGTCAAGTAAAACAATAAATATATCGATATTTGATGCAGAAATTGACTTGTAATTCTGAAAATTATATCTAAAATCCCAAGCACAAGCACTTTGTTAACAGCACCTAAGTAAAAAACCATGTTGAAATTTCCAATTGTTTTAATAAAACATAATACAAAAATAAATTTTCTTAAGCAACGCTACTTAGCGTATACGCTTAGTTTGATACTTGTATTTGTTATATTATTATCTACTATAGTTAAGGGATTGAATCTTGGGATAGATTTTACTGGCGGAGTAATTATAGAAATTAATCATAATTCAGAAATGAATGTAGATAACGTGAGAACAATACTAAAAGATCTTAATTATAACGTCAATTCCATACAAAACGATAATAATAATAACATCATTATTAGATTAAAAACTAAAAATGAAACTTCGTACGCTAGTGCAATAGATAATTTAAAAAAAGAACTTTCTAGTGAATTTTCAAAAATAGAATTTCGTAAGATTGATTATGTTGGACCGAAAGTAGGAGATGAACTAGTAAGCAAAAGTATTATAGCAGTTTTAGTGGCCCTAATTGCTATGATGATTTATGTAGCTATTCGATTCAATTGGATGTTCGGAGCAGGCGTTGTGATCGCTTTAATGCATGATATTATTGCCACGATAGGCTTTTATATCTTCTCTGGATTTGAATTCGATTTAACTTCTATTGCTGCAATTCTAACTATAGTTGGTTATTCAGTGAACGATAGTGTTGTGATATATGATAGAATTAGAGAAAATTTAAAAAAGCATACTAAGAAAAATATTGTTGATTTGATTAATCTGAGCATCAATGAGACTTTATCTAGAACGATTATGACTGCTGCGACTACATTGGTAGTATGTGCGGCACTATTTTTATTCGGTGGGCCAGATTTAGAAGGATTCGGTGCAGCTTTGTTTTTTGGAATAGCTTTTGGCACATATTCCTCCATATATATATCTGCCCCTGTAATAACGCTATTTCAAAAAGCGAAAGAAGCTAGGGCATAACAATAAATAGATTTATGGTTTTGCAATTTTTGATCTATTGACGTATAAAGGATATGATTTTTATATTAATTTAATTATGCACAACATAGCTTATAGAATAACTGGTGGCGAGAAAGTTAAAGGGAATATAACTTGCATGGGCGCTAAAAATTTTGCTACCAAGGCCATGATAGCTTCACTGTTATCAAAAGAAGCCTCTACATTGCACAACATCCCAAAAATAGGAGATGTTGAGATAACTCAAAAATTATTAGAGTCAGCTGGCGCAAATATCCTTTGGACTTCAGAAAATTCGCTAACAATTGATTCTAAAGATCTTAAGGAATTTAGAGTAAATTTACCAGATTCAAGAAATAATAGAATGCCAATTTTGCTACTCAGCGTCTTATTACATAGGTTTGGGAAAGCTATTGTACCAACAGTTGGCGGCGATGATATAGGAAAAAGAAATGTTGATTTCCATATAAATTCAATCCAAAAATTTGGTGCGAATGTAAGGAGAGAGAACGATCTCTACATTGCAGATGTGCATGGAGGTCTGAATGGATGTCATATAAATTTACCATATCCTTCAGTTGGAGCAACTGAGACTTGCTTATTTTTGGCAGTTCTTGCGAAAGGCACTAGCGTTATAAAAAACATAGCAATAGAACCAGAAATCATAGCATTGATCGCAATGCTCCGAGCTATGGGCGCTATTATATTTTTGGATTCTGCAAGATGCTTAACCATACATGGAGTTAAAGAGCTGGACGGCACCAACATACATGTGATTGGAGACAGGATAGAGGCGGCCTCTTGGGCTTCACTTGCTTGCGCCTCAGATGGAGAAATTGAGGTTTCTGGTGTGAGGCCAGAACAACTTGGTAATTTTCTTTCATACTACAATCAAGTTGGCGGTGGTTATAAATTAATCGACTCAAACACAATAAAATTTTACCGCAGACATAAATTAAAGCCAGCGATAATTGAAACTGATG
>Ga0194045_1000337_pt1 | contig 15256 bp, 11 predicted proteins | sample JunL6211m_MetaG_FD_161686 | JGI IMG/M metagenome (GOLD analysis project Ga0194045, IMG submission 161686) | Anoxic zone freshwater microbial communities from boreal shield lake in IISD Experimental Lakes Area, Ontario, Canada - Jun2016-L626-11m | ecosystem: Environmental > Aquatic > Freshwater >...
AAGATCAGTAGTTGTGGTTAAAACCTTCGGCGGTTTGACATAACCAAGAGCTTCAAAAAACTGTTGAATTGCAGCAAGGCCTTGGGCAGGTGGTTTGGGTACAGGGTAGACCCAGCCATTTTCCTTATACCAACTTTCTACGGTTCCATTCTCAAATAATACTGCTGCCCCGGTCGGGTTGGCCTTGGCTTTTTCAGCAAGTTGCTTGGGGCTCTTCGCACCCGCAAGTGTGCCAATCATGAAAGGCCTGATAGGAATTTCAGCTGTAACAGGAACGATAAGGTTGCCACCGCTTGTTTCAAAAATCAGTTTCCCTTCGACTGTTTTTTCGCTTGTGCGTAGGGAATTAGTGAAGACCGTCATGGGCAGTGGTGCATCTTGGAATGTGTTGAAACGGCTCCTGCTGCGGGGTTTGCCCTCCCCTATTGAAAGCCATGGAATCCCTTCTATAGAAACGCTGCCATATAGGATTCTTCGGCCTTTGTTGCGGATTTTAACCGAACATTTAATATCTTTGCCTGGTTTCAAAGTACCAAGATCTAGGGTTGGGGGGTCAACTTCTAAATCTGCAGGAGGGATGGGCTGAGAGGGAAGGCGCGCCAGGAATTGATCCAAGCCTTGCACTGGCTCGGGGTGTTTTGCTGATTCCGTAGCGACCATTGCGAGGTCTAAGCGCCCAATGCCACTGAAGAAAGTTCCAAATTCACCCTTTTTCAGCATGTCGAGCGATACGGTCCAGTCAGAAAGAATGGTGCTTGCAAGCTCGTTAAAATTACTGCAGGTTTTTCCCGATGGGTAGCGTATGGGCTTGGGAAAGTCCATTTGTACGCCTGCCGAAGCGTGACTTCTTCCGCCAAGCCCTATGCCATCAAAATAACAGAATGAAGCTTCCTCTGGATTTACCCTAGAGCAGCGTGAACAAGTTTGAACCATGGCCTTATAGTAAAGGCAAATGAAATGGATTGCAACCTGTTGAAACAGATCTTTTTCAACCCGGCAGATTATTTCTGGGGCATAGTTTTGTTGATTTCTTCAAGCACAGCTTTAAGGGCAGCAACATCGGTCTTTGCAGTGGTTTCGAAATTGCGAGTAGCCCCATTTTGCGTTGGGTCTTTAACTGCACAATAAAACTTCCAATCACCGGTTTGAGGGCTGTAATCCAGCCTTTGCCAAGCTAACCCACGGGTGGATAGTTGTTGCATTAAAGAGCGAAACTCTTCTGCAGAGCCAAATTGGGAATTCGTTGCGCCTACTCCTGCGTTGGCAGTAGCGCCAACCGGAGTAACATTGGATCGTGTGGGATCAAGGTTCGAGAAATTTCCGGTAGCCAAGGCCGCTGGACTAGTGGAAGAAGAAGGCGAGGGCAAATTAGGAACATTATTGTTGTTAGGATTGTTGAAATTGCCCGCAAGTGCCGTATTTTGCGCAGGTAACCGATTTAATGGGATGCCTCCACCCAGTAAAGGATCCCTATCAGAGTTAGGCGAGCCAAAGTTAAATAGCGAGGGAGCTTGTGGCGTTACGGCATTCGGTGGCGGAGCAGCACTGTTATTCCCTGGTAGTGGGCTGAAAAATTTATCAAGCGAGCTACCACTTCCAGAATTACTGCCAGTATTTTGGCAGCCACCGGTAAAGCCTACCAGCATTCCAAAGGCTATTAGATTAAGCCATTGGCTTTTTATGCGTGTCATTTTTGCTGTGTTTATAGATGTCATGGAAGGCTCCTTACTCCTTGACTCCCGCTCTATAGCAACTATTCTGCCTAATATCACTGCTTTTTCAGATTTTGTCACTATCCTGTACTTAAGTGGGTGGGAATAACAAACCTTAGGAACTCTTGCAATGCCAGCTTTTAAAATCGCGGTTATCGGTGGTGATGGTATCGGCCCTGAAGTTATCGATCAGGCAGTTCGTGTTTTGGAGGTTGTAACCAAAAAGGCCAACGCCTCCTTTACTTGGAACAATTTGCCTTGGTCTGCGATTAATTATGAAAAGACCGGGGTAATGGTTCCCGATGATGGCTGGGACCTTCTTAAAAAACATGATGCTATTTTTCTGGGCGCAGTTGGCCATCCTACCGTTTCTGATCACATTCCCGTTCACGGGTTGCTGCTTCCCATGCGCAGGATGTTTGATCAATATGTGAACCTCAGGCCCTCCTACCTTTACGAAGGTGTTGATTCGCCACTTCGAGACAAGTTACCTGGCTCTATCGATATTCTTTTCTTCCGCGAAAACACCGAGGGTGAATATGCCCCCATTGGTGGCAGGCTTTACTCCGGCTTCCCACAGGAAATCGCAATTCAAACGAACACCTTCACCCGAAGGGGTTGCGACCGGATTATTCGTGCTGCTTTTGAAGCTGCAAGAAAACGGCCTCGCAAGAAAGTAACTTCCATCACCAAGTCCAATGCCCAGACTTTTGGTATGGTTTTATGGGACGAATGTTTCAACCAAGTGGCTTCTGAATACAAAGATGTTCACTCCTCTTTCTTGCTTGTTGATGCCGCTGCTATGGATCTTGTTCGTAAACCTGAACACTTCGATGTTATGGTTGCTAGCAATTTGTTTGGCGATATCCTGACCGACCTTGCAGCAATTGTGACTGGAACCATTGGCTTAGCTTCTAGTGCAAATATTAATCCCAGCAAAACCTTCCCTAGTATGTTTGAACCCGTTCACGGTTCTGCGCCTGATATTGCAGGTAAAGGTATGGCAAACCCGATGGCAGCAGTGCTTTCTGGCGCGCTTATGCTTGAGCATCTTGGCTTGCATGATGCTGCGCTGAATGTGAACCAGGCGGTTGCGAAGGTGCTGAAAGCTGGCGCACCAAGAACCCCCGATCTAGGTGGTAAAGCTTCAACCAAGGAAATCACCGAAGCAATCTTAGCCGCTCTTTAATAGAGCGGCGGATGTCAATCCGCTGGTACTTGCCAATAACGTTGTTGTTGTTATTTAAATGAGCTGCGGATGTCAATCCGCACCTCAATGGGGAAACTCATTCGCTGTTACAAACCCCAAGCTTTTATCACTATTGGCATGACCTTCGGATCTTTTTCGCGCTTGGCTATTGCTTGAAAACGGGGCAGAAGATTTTTTGTGAATTGGGGAATAGACCATTTTTGCAGCAACTTTATTGGGTTATTGTCCAAGGTTGCTGGGAATTCCCTTTCAATGGAGGTCACAAAAGGAGCAGATGGGTTTTTCACCATATTATGAAGGGCCGAAGCAACGAGGCCAAAAATCACATCGTTATAATCGCCCTTAAGGTCTTCCAGCCAAGTAAGATAAAACTCCACAGTCGCAGCATGGATAAAGCCACTTTGGCATTTAGTTATAATTGAAACTTGTTCCTCATCTAATTGCTCTCGCATGGATCGGATCAAATTCATCACTCGTTGGTCCCCCAACATGACCAATCCCCCTAGGGCGGCAGCAGGGTTTTTAACCAAAGGTACCGTCGTCATGGCTAAAATAATTTTAGGACCTGTAAGCAGATCATCATTATCAGGAGTGTAAATTACTGCATAATCAAGAGCCACGGTGGATACTACTCCAAGGTCATCGTCCTCACATAGGTATGGCATTAAAGCCACCAGGTCAATTTTGTTGTTGATCACATTGTCCCGCATCGCACAGTAATTTTTCAGCCTTTGGGTTTCTGGGATTCGTTGACAAAATAACTCATAAAGGGGACTTATTTTTGATCTTAACTCGGCATTCTTAACTCGGCCATAAAGGAATATAATGCTATGAACAAATAGGTCCAGATCCTCATCAGAAAGGGTCTCATAATCCTCAGGGTAATCCAATAATTGAATTAATTGGTCCTCATTTAATTCTTTCAACTTTATGGAACCGGACTGACTAGTTAATTGAGGTGTTTCGGCATCAGGTAAGTGGGTGTTACTAACCAAGCGGAAGAAAATATCACGGAATTTATCTTCGGGTAGGGTTGCCATCCCCGGGGCCATATGTTTGATAGCACCACCCCAGCTATAAAATAAAGCTTTGATTTCCGGGGTAACATGTTCATCAACAACCAAAAGTTCGGCTAACTCCTCCAATTCCGCTGAATTAAGGGAAGTTGGTTTTTTATCTTTGCCGAATAATTTCCCCAGAAACGATTTGGGCTTTTTCAAACCTTCCAAAGGTTGTGCTATTTCATGGGAAACCCTATCCCAGGGGTTGCCATGAAATTTCTTTATTCTTTCCAAAACCCCGCGATTATCTGAAAAAGTACCAATAAAATCGGCACTTACTGAAACAACTTTTTCTTTGGGTACCCTGGAACCCAGCAAAATCAGGGTGGGGCAGCTGCCGTAATTCAAGCCGAAAAGGGAACCAATAATAGCCGTTGAATCCAACTTTGTATCAAGCACCAATTCCGCAATTTTTTCGACCTTCTGTTGAAAAGGGTTCAACATCATGTGAACGACGCTAAGCATGGCCCCTGCTTTGAAAGTTCCCAAGGCAACCACTGTGTTCAAAGTTGGCCCAAACGGGTTGACAATTCCAGTGACTAGAAACGGGGTCATGTTTTGAGAAATTACTTCCTCAAGGTCCATCGGTTCCGGTTCATCGAGAAACTCAAGGCGGGATTTCTGGACAGACATTAAATTCTCCTTTTTAAAAAATGATTAAGACCTAATACGGCGCGGAGGGCCGGTGTTCCCGCGCAAGTTTTTCAGCTTCCGCAGGGTTTTCTAAAAAATACCGCAAGCCAAGTTCAAAACATATTGCTAGCATTCCCTCAAAACAAATGCTATCGGCGCCAGTCAGTTTTCCACCCGAAAAGGCAAGCAATTTATTAATTTGCCTTTGTACAAAATCGATAATAAAAACATTGAACGGAATGGTTGATTTCATTCCTTCATGGTTTTCTTTAAGCACCGTAAATACTACATTTGCACTTGAAATAGAGATTGAACCAAAAAGTTCCAAAGGACTAATATAAAATTCATTTTCATAACTCGCAACTGATTCAAGCGTTTCATCTGGTGAACTGTCACCACAATCTCCACGAAGCCCACAATCAAATGCAGCCAGCATTCCGCAACCCAAATTAATTTCGGGAGGAAGATTTGGTTTCCAGTTTTGGTAGCACAGCGACCCCACAATTGTTTGAAATGCTGGCATATTTTTTGCCATTTGAACCGGATCGATCCCGGCGTTTTTCATTGCTTGAATCTGACTCCTCATTTGCTCCTGCATTTGCAAGGCACCTTCAAAGTTTCCACGAAATTCTACCGCTTGCTCAATTGCATCCTCTCTGTCTCCCCCTTTTAATTTTTCATAAATTTCTCCCAATATTTCTTTGGTCTTTTTTCTGCTTTCTGGCTTTGGATCAATTTCTCGGTAGGCAGAATTGGCTTCGTTGATTGCCTTGGCGGCTTCCTTCAATTGGCCGGATTTGGCATGTTCAATGAATTCATTCATGGCGTTTACGATTCGATTCAAAGGCATGAAATTCTCCTAGGATGCTTTGTGGAATTAAAATTAAGAAACTGGTTCGTATCCCTTTGGAACATTGTTTTTGGCCATCGAATCTTTGAGGGTTCGAGCATGGCTGCACATCCCCCTGAAGGAAAATCCTGGGCAGGAACAATAAACATCGCCTGAATGGTCGGCTTCAAGTTCATAAAACTTGCCTGGAGAACTGCTGCTTCCCACCTTGTATTTCTGGGACTTTGGACTCGCTAGTGCCTTTGCCAGATTTGCTAAGGCCAAATTCATTGCCTCGGAAAGGGTGGGTTTTTCCTTTTCGGATTTTTTCTGCGTATTGACCGCAGATGATTGTTCCCGGATTCCCAATGCGAGTTTTTCCATCATTGTGGTTAAATCACCATCTTCAATATCTTTAAAAGATTTATCCGCAAGACTAATGCTCATTTGAGATAAAGCGGACTCCAACTCCTCTAGAATACTTTTCTGGTATTCACCCTCAAGGCCATTGCCCGATACCACCGCCTGAAAAAGGTCAGATTTTATTTCCAGAACCGCTTGCACAAATTCATCGATGGTTTCTGAGGCCACTAAATAGTGAACATTTACCAGGGATTTCTGCCCGATCCGGTATGCGCGGTCCTCGGCCTGCCAATGGTTGGCGGGGACCCAATCGAGGTCATTGAATAGAACCTGACTGGCTGCTGTGAGATTGATGCCTACCCCGCCCGCAATAAGGTTCGCGACAAAAACCATGACATTGGGGTTGTTTTGAAACTCGTCCACAATTCCCTGACGATCCTTGGCGGCGGTGCTACCCGTCAGTTGCACTGCTTGATCTTCGAACTTCTTGTAAATCTTTTGCACCGGATCATCGAAACAGGAAAAAACGACAACTTTATGGCCTTGCACGATGCAGTTTTCAATGAAATCGATCGATTCATCTACCTTTGCAATTGCAAGTTTGTTTCTTAGTTTAGTAAGAAGGCCAAGTATGGCGGTTCGGTCAGCTTGATCAGCTTGGTCGTGTACCTTTCCCAAAGCCAGTCGTCGGCCCCCTTCACTGTTCCTGCCTTCCAACATTGAATTGAGCAGTTTTCTAGTTTCGATTTTTCCAATGGAAGAGGCAATCTCGACTGGCATCCAAGTCCGGATTTTCGGTGGAAGATCGAGCACCTCATCCTTGGTTCTCCGAATCATGCAACCTTGGAGCTGCGTTGCTAGTTCGCCAAGATTGGATGCCCCATCGGTCACCCAACCAAAATCGTTTTCGTAGGCTGCGCAATATCTTTTTGCAAAACTGAGGAAGCTTTTCCCCATGGGGTGGCCTACCAGTTGAAGCAAGGGAAAGAGATCGCGCGGCCTGTTGGTTAAAGGCGTTCCGGTCAGGCACAATACGCGCAAATTCTCATGATCGGCGCTTTCCAGAATTCCACGGCATTCCTTACTCCGTTTGCTGGTATGGTTTTTCAAATAATGAGCTTCATCAAACACCAACCCTGACCATGCCTGCGAAGTAATCTTCCCTGAAAATTTCCCCAAAATGTCATAGTTAATGATGACCCAACGGTCGTTAGGGTCGATTTCAATCCCTGTTGAAATGATTTTCACCTTATCCTCAGGGAAAATCATATGTATTTCCCTTTCCCAATTGATCTTCAAGGAAGCCGGGCATACCACCAAAAATGGCTGAGTTGGATTTCCATGCGATAGCGCAAGGATTGCTTGACGAGTTTTTCCAAGCCCCATGTCATCTGCTAAAATTGATCTTTTGCGGGCCAATAGAAATGCCAACCCATCCACCTGATGGGGATAAAGGGTTTTCACATGTTCGTCAAAATCCTCGGCAAAAAGTTCAATGAACATTGTTAAGCCTTCCAAACAAGGATGAAAAACCAACCTTTTTAGGAATTCACCAATCTAATTTGACCTTGATATTTTCGCTGCGAATGAACGGGTGATTCCTAATCTTTTCAATAATTCCTAAGAAAATCTGGTCTTTCAACATTTCTGGGAAGGGGATGATTTCTTGGGCTGCCACCAAATTTTCGGGGTTTTCAATTGGAAAATTTCGCTTCACCACAAACACCAAACCCATCTTTTTTCCCAAGCACATCAATTTGTCCAATTTGTTTCCAAGCGCCTTTACTTTTTTGGCATCGCCGTTGGTGGCTTCTCGAATTAGCCAGCCAATAATAAAAAGAACCGTTGGAACATGGGTGCATTGAGAGAGCTGCAGTTGCTCCACTTGGGAATCGGTCCAACGATGGCAAAGCGGCTTCAAAAAATCATTGAGCCGGGGATCACCTAGGAGTACCAGTCCGGCAAAGATCCCAAATGGATTGACCAACCGTTTTGTTAATTCTGAAAAATCCGATTCGAGGTGGGTGGATTTTTCCTTTCCCGCAATCAAATCGATGAGAAACTTCACACCAAAAAACTCTTCGCCCTTTAAGTTGTAAGCGTTTTGGGCATACTCCATAACTACGGTAGAGATTACTGCGACATTAATTTCTCTGAATAATGGGAGTAATAACATTTCAGGGAGAAAATGAGGTTTTTGGTCTTGAATAGCTTTTCCCATCAAAATGATAAGCTTTTTTTTGTTTCCTTCCTCGGCATTATTTGAATACCAGTCATACAAGTCCTGAAGGGGAGTCACGAATTCTCCCTTTATTATTACCTTTAACAAGACTTCCTCGGAAGAAACCCCACTTGTCAGGATGGTGTGGTTCATCATTAACTTGACCCGGTCCTGATTTTCCCCGATGGCATGCAATAGGAAATTAGCCAGATCTGGCTCGCTTAATGACTCGTAGGTTTTTTCTTGAAGATGCTGAAAAACATCTTCTCCGGGCATGGAGAAAATGTTTTCCCCTGAATAATTAAATTGAATGGCTTTTTTGGCTGGGAATCTGGGCATGGGCGACCCTTTCCAAGTATTTTTAATTTTCATAACAACAATCTTTTATCATGCCGATAACTCAGCATATTTGGGTATTTTAAATTTTTTGTTATCTCCTGTAAACATAAATATGAAAGAAACTTTTATTGCATCATAGGATTAACATCTGCAGATCAATTGAGAAAATTATTTTCTCAGGTGTACTACTAGCACAAGAAATAAAAGAGTCTTATTAATGTCTACAATAGTGTGGCCTCATTGATTGAGTTTAAGCCTGCAGTAACATCGGGAGGGATTCTTTACTTAACTTTTGCAAATACATGGTTTAATGCTGCAAGCATATCCAGTCTGCGGAAGTCCCTTCCCGTTGCAGTATCATGTACCATTACGCCAGTTTTCTGCATGATTGCCAGCATCGCTTCGGGCAGGTTTTTTCCATCCAACTTCCAATCATAACCACTCTTTTCGATTCCTTCTCGCAGTAGCATAGCTGCGCCACAGGCAATTGCATTGGAAGAACTGGTGGCACTGGCAGGAACGAGAAGGCTTATTTTCGCACTGCGGTCGAGGTAGATTTCGTCTTTACCCGGCTTCACTGCGCCGATTGCAAAACAATCAGGCTGACAGGCGGGCCATGAAATGCCCTTAGTGAAATTATGATTTCCAGAGGGCGCACTTACCCAAACATTTCGTTTGCGCAATGCGCTTAACTTCTCATCGATCTCGCTTTTTACAGGTTCAGAATGCTCCTTATCATCCACCGGAGCAAGATTTACCGTCGTAATTCGATACTTCTCATGATTATCCACAATCCACTGCAAGGCCGCTGCAAGGGTTTTTTCATCACTTACATTACAATGACAACATTCAAGACCTCTAATAACTGCTACTTGGTTATTGTAGGCAACTCCCTGTTTGCCCTTGTAGTTTATGGAAGAGGGCACGCCAATTGTGGAACCATGATATCCTTTTCCTTCATGCTTGGGATCATTGTCGCCATCCACGCTGTCGTATGAAACCAAAACCTTGGGCCTGCCTTCATCCTTGGTGTTCCATTCGGGCATGGATAATTTGCATCCATCATCAACGAGCGCAAGAGTCTGGCCCCTGCCAAAACTTAGAATGGTTGAGTATTTTTCCCAAGAGTCAGTGATGCGGGTCAGGCAGAATTCGATCGGCAGGATCGGTTCTGCTGCATCAATTGCTTTAGTAAATCTTGTTTCAATAGCCATTAAAACAAAGAAGAAAAAAGTTTTTATACCCCTCATAATGCTGTGGCCTCGATGATGGAATTGAGTCCAATGGTAGGAATTACTCGCTGGATGTGCAGACCGCTTTTTGCAAACAAAATCTTGTATTCTGCAAGTGTTCGCTCAATCCCACCCGGTATTCCCATCATGATCCAATCAAACATTTTGCCTGGATGAGGAGTATTACCCTCAGGCAAAATCGCCTCGATCATTAGCACTTTGCCATGCTTGGGAAGAGCCTTCTTTATATTGCTAAGTATCAATATGCTTTTTTCATCATCCCAATCATGAATGATATGCCTGAGTAGATAGGCATCTGCATTAGGTGTGACACTTTCAAAGAAATCACCTGAAACCAACTTAAAGCGTTCTATATTGCTTTTTGAAGCAGCAGTGGCTGCGGTCACATGCGAAAGATCAAAAAGGACGCCATGCAGGTTGGGGTATTGGTTTAGAATTGCCAACAGCATGCTGCCATTGCCGCCTCCGATGTCTGCAAGTGTTATAAACTCAGAGAAATCGTAGGCAGCAAGAATCTGATTAGATTCGCTACCATGAATGCTTTCCATGGCTTTATCAAAGACTCTGGCAGAATTTGGATGATCTTTGAGGTATTCAAAAATGGGCTGTCCATGTGCTATTTCGTAGGCGCATTTGCCCGTTCGCACGTTATCAATCATTTTTGAAGAGGCTAGGTAATGTTCGGAACCAGACATGATAGCCATGGCGTGCTGGCTTCCAGGAATATCTGAGCGAAGTTGATTTGCTTTAGGCGTAAGAGCAAAAGCACCTGTTTCGTTTTCTGCAAAAACTTCTTCCGATGCGAGATACCTAAGCAACCTGAAAAGAGATCGTTCATCGGTGTTGGTCTTTTTTGCGAGATCACCCGAGGTTTGTGGGCCATCGCGAAAAATGATGTCTGCAATGTTTATTTCTGCTGCGCAATAAAGTGCTTGCGACAGCCAGTAACCATACACTTTTTCCTTCATCCACATTTCAGGGGTTTTCGTTTCCATGGTTTGTCCTTACGAAGTCGGGTTGGCAATCTTGCTTAGTATCCAGTACAAAGTCTATTTGAATATTAACAACCAATTGCAATAAAATATGCCAAATTCACAAAAGTCCGCATCAGACTTACAAACAGGAATGATCTGGGCTGTAGTTGCTTATGCGTTCTGGGGGTCAATGCCCCTTTATGTTTGGCTGGTTCGTAGCGTAGAACCATTAGAAATTCTTAGCCATCGGGTGGTATGGTCAGCGGTATTAATGCTCTGCATCGTGCATTTTCAAAAAAAGTGGAACTTGGTGAAACAGGTGTTCAGCACGCCTGGCGTTTTGTTTGGCCTGATGGGAAGTTCTATATTAGTGGGGATTAACTGGGGCATATACATTTACGCAGCAGCCAACTCGCAGGTATTGCAAACGAGTTTGGGTTATTTCTTTCTGCCTTTGTTGAGCATTCTCTTTGGCATGATTTTATTCAAGGAAAAGCTCAGGCTTATGCAATGGGTCGCCCTTGGCGTAGCAACGCTTGCGATTGGATTAAGAATTCATCTTGAAGGCAGTTTACCTTGGATCTCTCTCGGGGTAGCCTTTTCCTTCTGTTTTTATGGGGTTTTTCGCAAAATCATTCCGGTTGATGCCAGTGTTGGCTTGTTTCTTGAAACTATGTTTCTACTTCCTTTGGCAGGTGCAGCCCTTGTTTATTGGTGGATTGAGGGTACCAACGATTTTGGGCACACATGGCATATGGACGCTTCGTTGGCGCTTAGTGGTATCGTTACCGTGATTCCGCTTTATTGTTTTGGGATGGCTGCAAGATTGGTGCCTTTATCGGTGATGGGATTTATGCAGTACTTTTCTCCCTGCATCCAGATGGTTCTTGGCATTTACTTGTTCAACGAATCGTTTTCTCAGGAAAAGCAGGCCAGCTTTTATCTCATCTGGGTGGCCTTGGCAGTATTCTCTTTCGATTCTTATTATCAAAGCCAAATGGCACGAAAAAAAGGATGACCCTAGTTAAGGATCATCCTTTTATTCTTTAAATAGTGTTCGAAGTCTGCTTATTTTTTAAGCGCTGCTTCAACTGCGCCAACCAAACTGGCATCATCAAGATCAACGCTTGATTCAAATCTACCTAGGATTTCACCATTCTTCCCAAGAAGGAATTTAGTGAAGTTCCATTTCACATCGCCTGATGATTTTGGGTTCGTTTCTTTTGAAGTAAGGTGCTTGTAAAGCGGGGAAGCATTCGCACCTTTGACCATTTGCTTTTCTAAAACTGGGAAGGTAACGCCATAGTTGGTTTTACAGAAATTGGCGATTTCGTCGTTGGAACCTGGTTCTTGACCACCAAATTCATTACTTGGAACGCCCAATACCACAAAGCCATCTTTATTAAACTTTTCGTAAATATTCTGCATTCCCTTGTATTGGCTTGTGTAGCCACAAGCGCTGGCAACATTAACTACCAGTACGACTTTTCCTTTATAACTGGTTAAATCGACTTCTTTTCCATCTAAAGTTTTGGTTTTATAGTTCAATGGGGTTGTCACGACGGCTCCTTTTTCTGCAAATATTGGGGAAATTACGATGGTTAACGCTGTTACCAAGCCAAATACATACTTCATTGATAGTCTCCTGTTTGGTGTTACGACACAAGTTTTCTAAAATAATAATAGTCTAGACAATGGGTTGTTCCATTATCAACTTTACTGGTATTATAGTATAGCCTTACTACCCTTGGCAGTTAAAGCGAAAGTTTTCCAAAATGACGGACGCGAGCAAAATTCGCAATTTTTCTATTGTGGCCCATATCGATCATGGCAAAAGCACCCTTGCGGATCAGTTCCTTTTAAAAACAGGCGCTATCACCCAACGGGACTTTCGTAACCAGGTCCTCGATGATATGGATCTCGAACGCGAACGGGGCATCACCATTCAGATGCACCCGGTCACCCTCTATTATAAAATGGATGGCGAAACCTACGAACTCAACCTCATCGATACCCCCGGGCATGTTGACTTCACCTACGAAGTATCCCGAAGCTTGGCAGCTTGCGAAGGTGCAATCCTTCTGGTCGATGCTTTTCAAGGTGTTCAAGCGCAAACGGTCGCTAACGCTTATCTTGCCATTGAAAACAATCTGACCATTGTTCCGGTCCTGAATAAAATTGATATGCCTATAGCCCGGCCTGATGATGTTATTGCTGAGATGGAATCCGTACTTGGTATTCAGCCCGAGGAAGTACTTCGAGTTAGCGCCAAGACTGGGTTGGGTATGGACGAGGTCATGCGAGCGATTGTTGATCGCATCCCTGCCCCTTCTGGTAAGCCCGATTCCCCTCTTAAGGCACTTATCTACAATAGCCATTTCGACTCTTATAAAGGCGTTGTAATTTATATCCGCGTTATGGAAGGCACCATGCGCAAAGGCCAGCGCATCAAGTTCATGCGTGGCAACACCGATCACGAAGTTGCTGAGATGGGCCAGTTTAGGCCACATCCAACTCCTTGTGATGTACTTGGGCCTGGGCAGGTAGGATTCTTTATGGCGCAGGTGCGCAAGTTGGATGATGTTCATATTGGGGATACTGTAACTGAAGCCAATAGGCCGACTGAAACAGCTCTTCCTGGTTATAAAGAGCCCCAGCCGATGGTCTTTAGTGGTTTATACCCCACCAATAACGATGATTTTGAAGAACTTCGCGAAGCACTCATGAAGCTAAGGCTTAATGATGCCAGCTTTAGTTATTCACCTGAAGTGAGTGAAGGCTTGGGGTTTGGTTTCCGATGTGGCTTCCTTGGGATGTTGCACCGCGAAATCATCCAACAAAGGTTGGAGCGCGAAAGTCAGCTCGATGTCGTTCAGACCGCGCCCAATGTTACTTACGAAATATTAAACCGTAGTGGCGAAGTTATTGTCATCGAAAATCCCTCGAAGGTTCCAGTCGATGGCCAGATCGAAGAGTTCCGCGAGCCTTTCGTTAAAATCAGTTTTTTAGTTCCTTCGGGCAACATCGGCGATCTGATGCAGATGTGTGCAGAGCGCAGAGGCATTTACCTGCGTACCGAATACCTTAGTACTGCGCGTGCCATTTTGGTTTACGAAATGCCTCTCGCAGAGGTCATTTATGATCTTTACGACAGGCTTAAATCCGTGACCCATGGATATGGCACCATGGATTATGAATTCCTTGCTTATCGTGCTGCAGACTTGGTTCGATTAGATGTGCTGGTTCATCATAATAGGGTGGATGCGCTTTCAACGATTGTGCATCGTTCTACTGCAGACAGGCGTGGTAGGAAGTTGCTCAAGAAACTGCGTGAAGAAATCGACAGGCATATGTTCGAGGTTGTGCTTCAGGCTGCGGTTGGCAGTAGGATTATTGCCAGAGAAAGTATTGCTGCCCTTAAGAAGGATGTTACCGCGAAGTGTTATGGTGGCGATATATCCCGCAAGCGTAAACTTTGGGCCAAACAAGCCGAAGGTAAGAAACGCATGAAGCAGGTAGGGCAAGTGGAATTACCGCAGGAGGCATTCCTTGCTGTCCTTGAATCCGATGATTAACCCCAGGGTATCCAATGGCGCAATCAGATAATTCTACTCCTCCTTCCGATCCGGGTTCGCCTGTGCCTATCGAGGGCTATAAGATTTTAAACGAGGAAGTGGCCCCTGTTCCTGTGATCTCAGAAACAGATGCAAACGCCTTCAAGGAGGCCCCTGCCCTTGATGGGCAATTTGAGCGGCCTAGAAGTAACCCTGCAAAGCCAATCGTTCCTAAAAACGATGGCCTTCGCGAACTTCTTGAAACAATTGTTTTTGTTGTCGTTCTGGTTTTGGTGCTCAAATCTTTTATCGCAGAAGCTTTTGTCATCCCTACCGGTTCGATGGCGGAAACCCTATTTGGTTATCAAAAGCAAATTAAATGCCCTTCATGCAAGCATCGCTTTCCAGTCAATTGCTCTAGCGAAGTCGAGCAAATGCCCGGTGCAGGTGTTATGTCTGTGAGCAATGCAACCTGCCCGAATTGTTTGCTCAGTATTAAATTGCTAAAGTACAACGAAGAGTCTTTCCCAGGGGAAGCTGCTGTTGCAGACCCAGGCCCATCTACGGGCGATCGTGTTCTGGTCGCAAAGTATCTTTATGATCTTCCAGGCAAGGGCCCCGAGCGACTGGATGTGGTTGTTTTTAAATATCCTGGCAACAGTAACCCTAATGAATTTTCCGCGCGCTTCCCAGCTTCTGGCCCTCAGCGCAATCATGTACCCATGAATTACATCAAAAGGCTGATCGGCCTGCCTGGTGAAACTATCGCCATTCAGGCGGGTAAGCTTTATCGCCTACCACCTGATACACTGCCTCCTCCGATATCTAATCCTAAAGATAATGCAGATCTTTGGATGTGGGAATTTATGCATGAAAACGAAGCCCGTGATTCTTTCATCGATACGGATAAGTTTGAAATCATTCGCAAGAAACCCAGCTCGGTCCTTTCAATGCGCAGGATTGTTTATGATGATCAACACCGATCGGCTGATCTTCCCAACCTTAAACGCTGGCAAGCACTAAAACCCAATTGGAACGAGATTTCTCCTTCGGTTTATGTCAGCTCTACCGAATCAGAAAAAACCACTTCCTGGCTTAGATACAGCC
>Ga0194045_1000342_pt1 | contig 15142 bp, 21 predicted proteins | sample JunL6211m_MetaG_FD_161686 | JGI IMG/M metagenome (GOLD analysis project Ga0194045, IMG submission 161686) | Anoxic zone freshwater microbial communities from boreal shield lake in IISD Experimental Lakes Area, Ontario, Canada - Jun2016-L626-11m | ecosystem: Environmental > Aquatic > Freshwater >...
CCATCTGTTGCCAATGACAAGCCAGTAAGATACAGCAGTATCAACGAAGCTTTAATGGCTCTAGATGCAGGTAAGATTATCTTGCAGAGCCCAGTAGCAATTCCTTTCCAAGGAGAAGTTCGTGAATCTACCCTAGGTAAAATCCTTTTCAATGAAATTTTGCCAGAAAAATTTGCTTTCCAGAATGAACCAATGACTAAGAAAAAATTACAGTCTATGATGGTTGAAATCTATCAGCAACATGGTCAAGATGAAACTGCATTAATCGCAGACCTCCTAAAAGACCTTGGATTTATGTATGCAACTAAATCTGGTCTATCAATTGGTATGACTGACTTCAAGGAAATTGAAGGACTTCAAGAAATGCTTAAAGAAGGTGAAAAGAAAACAGCTAATATCTCACAGCAATTTGACCAAGGATTTATTAACGACGAAGAAAGATATCGTTTAACAGTTGAACAATGGCAAAATGTAGATAGCAAGGTACTTGCTAAGCTTTCTGACCAGTTCAGTAAAGACGATAGCTCTATGGCGATTGCGGTTATATCTGGAGCTCGTGGTAACTTAGGACAGGTAAAACAGGCTGTAGGACTACTTGGTGTTACAACTGAAGCATCTGGACGAGCTATCGAGCTTCCAATTAGATCTGGATACAAAAAGGGACTAACTCCACTTGAGTACTTTACCGCAAGTCGTGGTTCTAGAAAGGGTATGATTGACACAGCCCTTAAGACCGCCGACTCAGGTTACTTAACTCGAAGACTTGTTGATGTTGCCCAAGATGTATTCACAGTTGATGAAACTGCAGATGATCCTGGATTCGCAATTCTAAGAGAAGATGCGATCAAGATTGGCATCAATTTTGCGGCAAGACTTTCTGGAAGATATTCAGCAGAAAAAGTTGGATCTTACATTGGTAAGGGTAAATTAATTACACCTGAAATTGCATTAGCTATTGAACAAGATGAAAGCATCGACAGCGTTAGAATCATGAGTGTACTAAGCTGTACTAACGTTAGGGGAATTTCAAGGGAATCCTATGGAATCGACCCAGCTACAGGAAAGCTTGTAAGCTCTCATCACCCAGTTGGTGTTATAGCAGCTCAATCTATTGGTGAGCCTGGTACTCAGTTAACTCTAAGAACATTCCACTCAGGTGGTGTTGCTGGAGATGACATTACTACCGGTCTACCAAGAGTCGAAGAATTGTTTGAAGTACGAACTCCAAAAGGTCAGGCTTTCATTTCTGAGATTGACGGAAACGTTAACGCTTGGGAAGAAGGTGATCACTACGTAGTTCAGGTTACATCTTCAGACAAAGATATTTTTGAAGAAAAGATTGGCAAGAGAAAAGTTCAAATATCTAGTGGCAGTGATGTCGCAATCGGTGATGTTCTCGCCTCAACCAAATCTGGTGATGATCCAATAATCGCACCTATTGCTGGAAAATTTGAAGTAACAGATAAGCTAGTTATGATAGTTCCAGCTTCTCAGACAGTCGTTCGTTATGAAATCCCAGGATTTAAACAACTAATCGTCCAAGATGGCGATAAGGTTAAAGCTGGTGACAGATTGACTAACGGTTCAATAAACCTACATGACTTAATGAAATATAAGGGTATTGAAGCAACACAAAGATACATCATGAATGAAGTTCTAGAGATCTTTGCTGCTCAGGGCCAGAACATATCTGACAAGCACCTTGAGTTAATCGTTAGACAAATGTTTAGTCGAGTCCAGATTGAAGAAGTTGGTAACTCTGAATTCGTAAACGGTGATATCGTAAGTAAATTAGCAGTTGTTGAAACCAATGAAAAGCTTATTGCTGAAAAGAAGAAGCCAACTGTATATACTCAGTTATTGCTTGGAATTACAAAAGCCAGCCTATCAACTGATTCATTCCTATCTGCAGCAAGTTTCCAGGATACAACAAGAGTTCTAATAGCAGCTGCAACTAGCGGTAAAATTGACAAGCTTTATGGTCTAAAAGAAAACGTTATCTTGGGACGTAAAATTCCTGTAGGTACCGGCTATTCTGACGGATCTGAAGAAGAAGAATCTATAGTCGAAGATTTGGAAGTCGAAACAGCAGTTGACGCATAAACCCTAAGATGTTAAAGTTATAACCTATATGCCTACAATAAATCAATTAGTACGAAAGCCACGTAACAAAGCAAACCCAAAGAGTAAGTCTCCTGCTTTGATGCGTGTTACAAACAACCTAAAAACCAAGAACTATGAGAAGCCTGCACCTTTCAAAAGAGGTGTATGTGTTAAGGTAACAACCAAGACTCCAAAGAAGCCAAACTCAGCACTTCGTAAAGTAGCTCGTGTTAGATTAACTAACGGCTATGAAGTATGGGCCTACATCGGCGGCGAAGGTCACAACCTACAAGAACACGCAGTTGTTCTAGTACGTGGCGGAAGAGTTAAGGACTTACCTGGTGTAAGATATCACATTGTTCGTGGTAGCTTAGATCTTCAAGGAGTTCAAGGACGAAAACAGGGCCGAAGTAAATACGGTGCCAAGAAAGGTGCTAAATAATGCCTAGAAAGAAAACCAAAGCACTAGTAAGAGAAGTTAAGCCAGATAGAATTTATGATTCTACTACTGTTCAGAAGCTTATAAACCGAATAATGCTTGATGGTAAGAAGCAGGTTGCTGAAAGAATTGTTTATGATGCAATGACTAAATCTGCTGATAAGTTGAAAGTTAAGAATCCTCTCGAGGTTTTCGATCAAGCTTTCAATAACATCAAGCCTCATATGGAAACACGATCTAGAAGAGTTGGTGGAGCAAACTATCAGATTCCTTTTGAAGTAAAAGGTCAAAGGCAGAATCACCTTACAACTATGTGGTTAGTAGCTGCAGCTCGTTCTAAAAAAGGCATTCCTATGGATGAGAGACTTGCTAGTGAGCTTGTTGACGCTTACAACAACTCTGGAACTGCTGTAAAGAAGAAGGAAGACACTCACAAGATGGCTGACGCCAACCGAGCATTCGCACACTTCGCGAGGTATTAGAAAATGCATGAGCTCAACGGCTTCAATTTTCAACCTTCTTTAGAAAAGAGTCCCTGTCTAAGTTGCCCAAATCTAATTAGGGAATTAGGCAATAAGATTATAAGCCAAGGTATAGCCCTCATACAGATAACTGAACTATGTCCTCCATATAAGGAAGCCAGTGGTATGTGTATCGTTAAGGCTATGGAGCACAATACAATGGTTGCAGAGCAAACAGACTATTTTAACGAATAAATGATTTTAATTTAATTAAGTAAGGAACAAAAATGGCAGATAAGAAATATACAATGGAAAACCTAAGAAATATTGGTATTATTGCGCATATTGATGCAGGTAAGACTACTACGACTGAGGCTATTCTTTATAGGACTGGTTTAAAGCACAAAATTGGTGCTGTTCACGAAGGTGAAACTACAACTGACTGGATGGCTCAGGAAAAAGAACGTGGTATTACTATTACTGCTGCTGCCGTTACTTGCTACTGGAAAGATACTAAAGTTAACATTATCGATACTCCAGGACACATTGACTTTACTGTTGAAGTAGAGCGAAGTCTTCGTGTTCTAGATGGTGCTGTAACTGTATTCGACGGTAAGATGGGTGTTGAGTCACAATCTGAAACAGTTTGGAGACAAGCTGACAAGTATAATGTTCCTAGACTTTGTTTTATTAACAAGATAAACCAAACTGGTGGAGACTTTTATAAGTCACTAGACTCAATCCACGGACGTCTAAGTAAACGAGCATTTCCTATTCACTTACCAATTGGTTTTGAACAGGGAATTAACGGTCTAGTCGATCTTATTAGCATGAAGTCTTATACTTATAAGGAATTTACTGACCACGAACTTATTGAAGGTGAAATCCCTGCAGATATGATGGATCAGGTTAAGAAGTATCGATCTCTTCTCATCGAGAACGCCGTTGCTGAAGATGAAAAAATCTTAGAGAAGTATTTCGAAGTTGGCGAAGAAGGCTTAAGTGAAGATGAAATTAGAGAAGCTGTCAGAACTGCAGTACTTACTGGTAAGTTTTATGCTGTAACTGGTGGTGATGGACGTGGTGTTATTGTAGAAAAACTACTTGATGCTGTCCGAGATTTTCTTCCAAGTCCAATTGAAGCTAAGTCTACATGGGGAACTCACCCAAAGACTGGTGAAGAAATCGAACGTAAACCTAGCGAAACTGAACCATTTGCAGCTCTAGCTTTCAAAATTGCAACCGACCCATTTGTTGGTAAGCTAGCATTCTTCAGAGTTTATTCAGGTACATTAAAGTCAGGTAGCTACATACTTAACTCATCTACTGGTGAAAAAGAAAGAGTTGGCCGTATTGTTCGTATGCAAGCTAACACTCGTGAAGACGTAACTGAAATCGGGGCTGGAGATATTGCCGCTATTGTTGGACTTAAGGGAACAACTACTGGAAACACTCTTTGTGATCTAGCTAAGCCAATAATTCTAGAAAGCATTACATTCCCAGAACCACCTGTATCTATTGCTATTGAGCCTAAGACAAAAGCCGATCAGGAAAAGATGGGTATTGCTCTTCAAAGACTTGCTGAAGAAGATCCTACTTTCAGAATTCATGTTGATCACGAAACTGGTCAGACAATTATTTCAGGAATGGGTGAGCTACACTTAGATATCATTATCGATAGAATGAAGCGAGAATTTACCGTTGAAGCTAATATTGGCCAACCACAAGTTGCATACCGTGAAACTATTCGAAAAGATGCTATCGAGAGTGAAGGAAAATTCATTCGTCAATCTGGTGGTCGTGGTCAATATGGTCACGTTTGGATTAGATTATCTCAGAACGAAGAAGGAAAGGGTTACGAATTCATCAACTCTATTAAGGGTGGAGTCGTGCCTACTGAGTATATTTCAGCTGTTAAGTCTGGAATTGAAGAAGCTATGAACAACGGTGTTATAGCCGGATACCCTGTAGTTGATGTTAAGGCTGAACTGTATGATGGAAGTTACCACGATGTTGACTCCAGTGAAATGGCCTTCAAGATTGCTGGTTCTATAGCACTTCAAGATGGCGTTAAGAAAGCTAGTCCAGTCCTTCTAGAACCAATTATGAAAGTTGTTGTTGTAACTCCTGAGGAATTCATGGGTGACGTTATTGGAGATCTTAACGCTAAGCGTGGAAGAATTGAAAATATGGGTGACCTTAATCCAGGAATCAAAGAAATAACATCATTCGTACCGCTTGGTGAAATGTTCGGCTACACAACGAATCTTAGAAGCTCAACACAAGGTCGAGCATCGAGTTCAATGGAGCTTGACCATTATGCTGATGTACCTAACCATGTTACAGAAGCTATTATTAGTAAAAATGCTAAATAGGCTTAATTAAAACTAAAACATTTTAATTAAATTTAACCCCTAAACAATCCGAGTGATTTTAGGGGTTATTTGCTTACTAAAAAATTGCAGAATCTGTATATTAGAGTATAGTGCTAAATAAGCATTAGCGTAACTATATAAATTATTTGGGAGTAAAATAAGTATGATGAAAACAAATGAACTGAAAGTTAACAATAGAGGCTTTGCTCATGTTGAGGCTTTAATTGCAGTACTGGTATTAGTTGTCCTAGTTGCTATAGGTGGATATGTTTACCAGAATAACGTTGGAAATAGCTACAAGAAAAATATTACAACTTTATTCACAAATCAGGGTACACAAATGAAGGTAGTCGCCGAATCATTTGGTAGACCGGTATGGACTAGCAAAAATGTAACTCCAGAAAAAGCGGCAGCAGACTTCGCCTACATCAACCCGAATATAAGCAAGGCATTAGCTCTAACAGATACGCTTGCAGCTAACAATAAACCAGTAATCTTGCCTGGTGCAACATTGTTTAGTTCAGGAAAAAATCTTAAAAACTCAAATGACTTAATGAAAACATATGTCAAAGACTCATATGCATTTTTGAAAGATTATCAGGCTTTATCTACTTATGCTCAAGAATCTAGTAAGATTCAAGCCAGTATGGGAGCAGTCCTAAGTTCCCTGGGTCAATCTAGCTCTTCATCAGCAACTCCAACACAAATAGCAACCTTATACACTAATGATATACAAGGGCTAAACAGTATCATCGATGGATATAAAAAACTTACACCTCCAGCCGACCTAGTTCCTCTAAACGGTAAACTTATTTCAGCCCTAACTGACTTGAGAACCTATATGTCTAAGATAGTAACTGATATAAAGACTAATAATACTACCGCTCTTTACTCTGACTCTAGTAGTCTTACAAGCGCTTCACTTAACTTAGTTTCCATCAGCATGACCGACACTACAGCACTGCTACAAGGAAATTCAATAATGCACGCTCAAATTACGAAGCTAACATCAGACGCCAGTAAGTTAACCAATTAAAAAAGACTATTTTTATAGTAGTTCTACCTCTTTACAAAATATAACTTATTCTCTATACTAGTCAGGTAACACGTACATTTTATTTAAATTGTACTGAATATATATAAATTATTAATCTTTAATTTAGGAGTCATTAATCACATGGCAGAAAACTTTGATAGAAGCAAACCACACGTAAACGTTGGTACAATGGGTCACGTTGACCACGGTAAAACAACTTTAACAGCTGCAATAACTACAGTACTTGCTAAGAGATTACCAAGTTCAGTAAACAAGCCTATTGCTTATGATCAGATTGACAATGCTCCTGAAGAAAAGCAACGTGGTATTACCATTGCAACATCTCACCAAGAGTATGAAAGTGAAAAAAGACACTACGCTCACGTCGACATGCCTGGTCACGCCGACTACGTAAAGAACATGATTACTGGTGCTGCACAAATTGATGGCGCTATCTTAGTTGTATCAGCTGCAGATGGTCCTATGCCTCAAACTCGTGAACACGTACTTCTTGCTAAGCAAGTTGGTGTTCCATCAATCTTAGTATTCATGAACAAGATGGACTTAGCTGATCCTGAACTAGTAGATCTAGTAGAAGAAGAAATTCGTGATCTTTTAGAGAAGTATGAATTTGACCGTGAATGTCCTATTATTCGTGGTTCTGCTACAAAAGCTCTTGCTGGCGATAAGGAAAACGAAGACGCTATTATGGAACTAGTTACAGCTATGGATAGCTATATCCCTGAGCCTAAGCGTGTTCTAGACAAGCCTTTCCTAATGCCTATTGAAGACGTTTTCTCTATCAAGGGTCGTGGTACAGTTGCTACCGGACGTGTTGAGCAAGGAATCGTTAAGGTTAACGAAGAAATTGAAATCGTTGGTATTAAAGATACTACTAAATCAGTTGTAACTGGTGTTGAAATGTTCAAGAAGAACCTTGATCAAGGTCAAGCTGGTGACAATGTTGGTATCCTACTACGTGGTATTGAACGAGACAACATTGAACGTGGTCAAGTTCTTGCTAAGCCTGGTTCAATTACTCCTCATACAGAATTTGATTCAGAAGTATATATCCTTACAAAAGAAGAAGGTGGACGACATACTCCATTTTTCAAGGGATACAAGCCTCAGTTCTACTTACGTACCACTGATGTAACCGGTGAAGTTGAATTACCAGCTGACAAAGAAATGGTTATGCCTGGTGATACAATCACTTTCAAAGTAAAATTGTTAGCTCCTATCGCCATGGAACAGGGTCTTCGCTTCGCTATTCGTGAAGGTGGACGAACTGTTGGTGCTGGTGTTGTAACTAAGATTATTAAATAAGGACTAAGTTACACTAAATATTATGGTAGAAACTAAAAAAGCAGACGTTAAGCAAAGAATTCGTATCCGATTAAAGGCATATGATCATAAAGTTATTGATCAGGCCGCTAAACAAATTATTGATACGGCACTAAGGACCGGGGCTACATTATCTGGCCCTATCCCTTTGCCTACTGAGCGATCTACATTTACCGTAATAAAGAGCCCTCACGTCTATAAAAAAGGTCGTGAGCAATTCGAAATGAGGACTCATAAGCGTCTTATAGATGTTTATGATCCAACTCCAAAAACTATCGATTCACTAACCAGCTTGAGTCTTCCTGCTGGTTGTGACGTCGAAATCAAGATGTAATTCTTGAAGTAGTATATACAACATATTGACAGATGTAGCGTATATCTGTTACCCTATATGGGTATTTATTAAATAATACTTAGTTATTAGGAAGGTCTTATTCCTAAACAGATAAGATACCACCACTAACTAAGAATTTTTATTATCTGATTATTTGCGAGAAATCAGATAAAAGAATGAGGAATGCAATAAAGTGAAAGCTCTAATAACACGAAAAATTGGAATGACAAGCACCATCAATGAAGCTGGTGTTGTTGAAGCTATCACTTTACTGGCAGTTAACGATAACGTTATTACGCAGATTAAGAATTCTGAAATTGACGGTTACTCTGCAGTCCAAATAGGATTTGAGTCAGATAAGAATATTGCTAAGGCGCAAGTGGGTCACGCCAAGAACGCTAAGGCTACACCTAAGCACTTCAGAGAATTCAAGATCACTGACGGCGAAGAAGAACTTACTGTTGGCGATAAGATCAATGTTGAATCATTCGAACTAGGAGACAAAATTGATGTTACCGGTATCAGTAAAGGAAAAGGTTGGGCAGGTACAATAAAGCGACACAATTTCCACAGACAGCGTAAAACTCACGGTGGTAAAGGAAATACTCGTAAGCCTGGTTCAATCGGATCTATGTATCCTCAAAAAGTATTCAAGGGTAAGAAAATGGCTGGTCAATTAGGCTACGTAAGGACTACTGTTAAGAATCTCAAAGTTGCCTTAATTAATACTGAACTTAAAGTAATCGGTGTCACAGGTGCTGTTCCAGGACCTCGTAAAGGTATCGTTATTATAAAGGGAGTCAAATAGTATGTCAGTTGCTACTTTCACATCTACTGGAACTAAAGCCACAACCGCAGCTAAATTAGACAAGGCTGTATTCGGAGTAACTCCAACTAATTTTGAAAACCTTAAGAAGTCATATCTTTCATACCTAGCCAATGGCCGACCTAACCTAGCAGTTACTAAAACTCGTGGTGAAGTAAGAGGTGGTGGTAAGAAGCCATGGCGCCAAAAAGGTACGGGACGTGCTCGATTCGGTTCAAGCAGAGTTCCAATCTGGCGCGGTGGAGGTATTACTTTCGGACCTACCGGTGAAGAAAACTACACAATTAAAATGTCAGTTAAGACTAAGAGACTTGCAATCCGCCAGGCTCTGTCACTTGCTGCAGATGCAAATAAGATTGTAGTTATCGAAGACATCAAGTTGAAAGCTGCTAAAACATCTGCTTTTGTTGAACTACTAAATAAGATCAAGATTGATGGACGAATATTAATAGTAGTCGAAACTAAATCTGACGATTTAGTTAGAGCTACTGCAAATATACCTAACGTAAAGATTGTTCAGTCAACTTACGTTAATACTTATGATGCAACTAACGCTGATTACATTTTAGTAACATCACAGGCTTTAAAGAGCATTAGTGAATGGCTAGGAGAGGCTAAATAATATGTCTGACATTTATAAAACTATTGCTCTAAAACCATTACTAAGTGAAAAGGCTTTCAATTTTGCCGAAAAAAGTAATCGTTATGTATTTATCGTACCGCTTGAAACTAATCGAACTACTGTTGCGCATGCCGTTGAGTCTCAATTCAGTGTTACTGTTGAAAAAGTTAACATGATTCGTGTTAAAGGTAAGAAGAAGCGAACTCCAAGAAGAGGACGTCAAGCTATCATTGGTCGCAATAGCGATTTCAAAAAGGCTTACGTTTCTATTGCTGAAGGACAGACTCTACCTATCTTTGCCGTTGAAGAAGATAAGAAAAAGAAGCCTGAAGCAAAGGCTAAGGGGAAGAAATAATGGCTATTAAGACCTATAACCCTACAACTCCAGCTCGACGTGGAATGACCAGCCAGGACTTCGACGGTATTACTACCAAGAAGCCTTTAAAGTCATTACTTGCTGTAAAAATCCGAGGCAATGGTAGAAACAACCAGGGTCGTATTACAGTACGACATAAAGGTGGTGGTGCCAAGAAGTTTTATCGAATAGTAGATTTTAGAATGCAAGCTGGACTTACAGCAACTGTTGAACAAATCGAATATGATCCAAACCGATCAGCTCGTATTGCCCGTATTAAGGACAACAATGGTAAATATCACTATATCCTAGCTGCTAATGGTATGCGCGTTGGACAAGTTATAAAGAGTGGTGATGATGCACCTATTGAAACCGGAAACCTACTTTCATTGAAAGTAATCCCTACTGGTTCAACAATCTATGAAATCGAAATGACTCCAGGTTCTGGCGCTAAGATGGTAAGAAGTGCTGGAAACAGCGCTCAACTACTAGCTAAGGATGGAGACTATGCTCAAGTTCGTCTTCCAAGTGGTGAAGTAAGATTAGTTCACCTAACCTGTACTGCCCGAATTGGTGGAGTTGGAAATATAAAGCACCAAAACATTAAGATCGGTAGTGCCGGTCGTAATCGTCGTAAAGGTATTAGACCTTCAGTACGTGGTGTTGTTATGAATGCTGTTGATCACCCACACGGTGGTGGTGATGGTGGACGTCATGGTATTGGTGGTGGTAAGAACCACGGTACATCGCCTAAGACTCCATGGGGTCAAAAGACTCTTGGATTTAAGACAAGACGTCGAAAAGGAACTAGTCAATTTATAGTAAGGTCTCGTCACCAGGCGAAGCGGAGGTAATTAAGATATGAGTCGTTCAATTAAAAAAGGTCCATTTATCGATCCAAAGCTTGCAAAGAAAGTCGCTGCTTTAGGTGCTGAAGACCGAACAATTATTAAAACATGGGCAAGAGCTTGTACTATTACTCCTGATTTCGTAGGAAGAACTATTGCAGTTCACAATGGTAAAGTTCATGTTCCTGTATTCATTACCGAAAATATGGTTGGACACAAGCTTGGAGAATTTTCTCCAACTCGTAAGTTCCGATCACACGGTGGTAAATTAGCGAAAGGCAAGAAGTAGGTTTACTATGACTGTTAAAGCTATATCTAAAGGAATAATGATCAGCCCACGAAAAGTTGCTGTTGTTGCATCATTAGTTCGTGGACGCACAGTTAAGGACGCTCTAGTTATACTTGAGCACACTCCAAGACGAGCCGCTATTGCTGTACGCAAGACTATTGAAAGCGCACGTGCAAATGCCGACAACAACCACAACATGAAACCAGACACATTAGTAATAACTGAAATCTTCGTAACACCAGGGTCAAGAATCAAAAGATTCCGTCCAGTATCACGAGGAAGTGCTCACCCATTCCAGCACAAAACTTCTCACTTGAGAGTTGTTGTTGATGGTGAAGAGCGAAAAGTTAAGGCTAAAACTGAAGTTGCAGAAAAGAAGACTGCTAAGGAGACTAAGTAATGGGACAAAAAGTAAATCCAATTAGCTTTAGACTACAGGTCAATAAGGACTGGAGAAGTAAGTGGTTCGTTTCGAAGCGCAACTATGCTGCATACCTAGCTCAGGATCTTAAAGTTCGTAAAATGATTATTGACAAGTTGGGCTCAAGAGCTGCTATCAATAAGGTAGACATCGAACGGTCACCAAACTTAGTTACTGTTACTATAATGACTGCTAAGGCTGGTGTTGTAATCGGTCGAGGTGGTTCTGGCGCTAACGAACTTAAGGCTGCTATTGAAGCAATCTACCAAGTACCTAGCCGAGTTAACATTGAAGAAGTTAAGAAGCCGGACTTATACGCTAAATTGGTTGCAGAAAACATTGCTCACCAAATCGAAAGAAGAATTTCTTTCAGAAGAGCAATTAAGTCAACTGCTGCTGCAACAATGCGCGCAGGTGCTCAAGGAATTAGAATCCAAGTATCTGGTCGTCTTAATGGTGCTGAAATGTCTCGAAGAGAAAAAGAAGTTCAAGGAAGTGTTCCACTTCATACTATTAGAGCTAACATCGACTACGCTCATGTTAATGCTCACACTCCTGCAGGACTTATTGGAGTTAAAGTTTGGATTTATAAAGGGGATGTACTGTAATGTTAGCTCCTAAAAGAACCAAATTTAGAAAGATCCGAAAGGGCCGTATTACTGGCGTTGCTACTAGTGGTAACACTATTGCCTTTGGTGAATTCGCTTTACAGAGTCAAGGCTCTGAAAGAATTACTGCTCGTCAGATCGAGGCAGCTCGTCAAGCTATGACTAGACACGTTAAAAGAGGTGGTAAAATCTGGATCCGTATATTCCCACATATTTCTGTTACTAGAAAACCTCAAGACGTGAAGATGGGTAGCGGAAAAGGTAATCCTGAATTCTTCGTAGCTAAAGTAAAACCTGGAACTATATTGTTTGAAATGCAAGGTGTTGATGTGTCTGTTGCCCGCGAAGCTATGAGACTTGCTGCACATAAGTTGCCTATAAAGACCAAGTTCTTGGTTAAGGAGGATGTATAGTATGAAAACTATTGATATTCGTAAATTAACCACACAGGAATTAACTACTGAGACTACTAAGTTGAAGGAAGAAATTGCTGAAATGAGACGAAAAATTGCATTAGGCGAAGTTGCTAATGTTAGAGCTGTAAGATTAAAGAGAAAAGATTTAGCCCGCGTACTAACCGTACTCAGCGAACAGCTAATGAAGGAGACTGCATAATGGCTAAAACATTTATAGGTAAAGTTGTTTCTGATAAGACCGACAAAACAATTGTTGTGAATGTTCAGACTCGACGTACCCACCCAATTTACAAGAAGCAGTACACTACTTCAAAGAAATTTATGGTACATGACGAAAAGAACGAAGCAAAATTAGGCGACAAGGTTTCTTTTGTTGAAACACGTCCAATTAGTGCACGTAAGCATCACAAACTTGAAAAAGTTGTCGAAGCTGCAGCTATTGTTCACAAAGAAGAGGAGACTCAGGTATGATTCAGCAAGAATCAAGACTAGTCGTAGCCGATAACTCAGGCGCTAAGGAAATCCTTTGCATTAGAGTTCTTGGTGGTACACGAAAAAGATACGCTCGAGTAGGTGATATCATTGTCGCTACTGTTAAAAGCGCATCACCAGTAGGAACTGTAAAGAAGAAATCTGTTATTCGAGCAGTAGTTGTTAGGACTAGATACAACATTAACCGAAAAGATGGTTCAACAATTAAATTTGATGACAATGCAGCCGTAATTATTGATGATAATAAACTACCTAAGGGAACTAGAATTTTTGGCCCAGTACCTAGAGAACTTAGAGATCTTGGATATGCGAAAATTATATCCCTAGCACCGGAGGTACTATAATGAGAACCAAAGTTAAGACTATTTTTAAAATCCGTATTAAGAAGGGCGATACTGTTATCGTTAGAAGTGGGAAATATAAAGGTAAAACTGGTAAAGTTATTACTACACACCCTTCGCTTAACAAGGTTACTGTTGAAGGAATCAACATTGTGAAAAAGCATGTTAAGCCTAATAAAGCTTATCCCCAAGGTGCAATTGTTGAGTTAACCAAACCTATGTGGGTTTCTAAGCTTGGTATTTATGACGCATCAGCTAAAAAAGCATCTAAGATTGCTTATAAGGTTGATAAAGATGGTGCTAAGAAGCGTGTCTACAAGACAAGTGGCAAGGAGATAGCATAATGGCTACTACTCAATATATCCCTAGACTAAAGCAAGATTACAAAACTAAGTATGTTGCTGAACTTCAAAAAGAACTAAAGCTAGTTAATGTTAATCAGGTTCCAGTTCTTGCTAAGATCGTTTTGAATGTTGGCCTAGGTCAAGCAAAAGACGATAAGAAGATTATGGAAGTTGCTACCAACACAATCACTAAGATTACTGGTCAGCATCCTGTGCAAACAGCAGCTAAAAAATCTATTGCTGGATTCAAGTTAAGAGAAGGCAACAAGATTGGTCTTAAGGTTACATTACGTGGTGATAACATGTATGAATTCCTAGACAGGCTTGTAACTGTTGTTCTTCCAAGACTAAGAGATTTCCATGGTGTAAGTAATAAGTCATTTGATAACCAGGGTAACTACAGCCTAGGCATGACAGATCAATCAGTTTTCCCTGAGCTAAGTTTCGAAGAAACTAATACGCCCCACGGACTTCAGATAGTATTTAACGTAAAATGCCACAATAAGTCTGACTCCAAGGCATTGCTAGTCAAGTTTGGCATGCCATTTGAGAAAGGTAAGGAAAATTAACCATGGCTAAGAAATCAATTATCGCAAGAGATTTAAAGAGACAGAAGATGATCAAGAAATATGAGGCTAAGCGAATTGAGCTTAAGAGTATCGGTGATCTTGATGGACTTGCTAAATTACCAAGAAATTCTTCACCAACACGATGGAAGAATCGTTGTATTGAAACAGGTCGACCAAGAGGATACATGAGAACATTTGGCCTAAGCAGAATCTCATTCAGAGAACACGCTTCTAAAGGAGAAATACCAGGCGTAACTAAGGCGAGCTGGTAGGAAAGGATTATATGAATACATCAACAGACCCAATAGCTGACATGCTAACTCGCATAAGAAATGCGACTGCTGTTCGTAAACAGAGTATTAACTTACCTTATTCAAAGGTTAAGTTTGCTGTTGCGAAAATTCTTTCCGATAATGGATTTATCGACAAAGTTTCATCTAAAGCCGCAGAAGACGGTGTAGGACAAATTCTTATTCTAGATTTATTTACTTCGAATTCTAATCCTCACATTACTGAGATTGAAAGAATTAGTAAGCCTGGACGAAGAACTTACACATCTGCATCAGAAATACCTACTAACCGACGTGGACGTGGAATTTTCATTGTCTCAACTTCCAAGGGTATGATGACAGGCAGTGACGCTAAAAAAGCTGGTATCGGCGGAGAGTTAATTTGTAAGGTACTTTAATATGAGCAGAATAGGAAGATCACCAATTCAAATCCCAAGTGGCGTTACGGTAACAATTGAACCTAACGAAATTAAAGTTGACGGACCTAAGGGTAGTCTTACTCAGTTCACGATTCCTGAAATTACAGTTACTCAAGCTGATGGAGTTTTAACTTTCACTAGACTTAATGATGAACCTAAGGTTCGATCAAAACATGGTTTAATGCGAAGCCTAGTTCAAAACATGGTTAC
>Ga0194045_1000344_pt1 | contig 15121 bp, 8 predicted proteins | sample JunL6211m_MetaG_FD_161686 | JGI IMG/M metagenome (GOLD analysis project Ga0194045, IMG submission 161686) | Anoxic zone freshwater microbial communities from boreal shield lake in IISD Experimental Lakes Area, Ontario, Canada - Jun2016-L626-11m | ecosystem: Environmental > Aquatic > Freshwater >...
CAGAGATACTAGGCCGTACAAAAGATAAACAAGCTATCCCGTTGATTTTGAGTGTTGCAGAAAAAACAAATGATCGTGTGCTTGCGCATGCTCTTACTTATGCGCTTTATGAAATCCAAGATTTTGATTCTGTTGTTGAGGGCCTTGCAAGTAAGAATCCAAATGTACGAAAGGTATGCCTTCATGCCTTGGAGATGGGGAAGCCTGAAAAGTTAAAGGTGGAATGGTTGTTGGAAGATTTGAATTCCCCTGATAAATCATTGCGCGATTCTGCCTGGTGGATCGTTTCAAGGCATGGCGAATGGGGCAACGCCCTTGCACCCCATTTACAAAAAGCACTTGATAAAACTGTCGAGAATGATCCTGGAATAGTTGATTTATTTAATAGGCTCGGAAGTCTGCATCAGGCGCCATTGATTGCCAGCATACTTGCAGATTTGGTCTCCAAGGAAACCACAAAGCCAGCCATTCGGAAAATGGCACTACGAACCATGGCATCTTCAGGCGTAAAAGATGCACCTGAATCGTGGGTGAATTCGATTTTAATTTCCTTGAGTTCAAAAGATAAATCGATGGTGCTGGAATCTTTGAAGGCCCTTAAATCGCTGAGGTTAAGTGCTGCCAAGTTTGCAATGGTTGCGCAAACTGTTGGGTCGCTTGCTGCTGATGGCAAGAATGAAAGTGATTTAAGGTTGCTGGCTTTTTCGTTGATTCCTCCAGGCTTTAAGATCAGCGATGATGACTTTGAGCCTTTATTTTTGAAAAACCTTAATACAGATAAGGCTGTTTCTACACGAATAAGTACTTCTGAAACTTTAGCCAAAGCGAAGTTGTCTCCTGCTCAGTTGGTATCCCTGCTTAAAGTTTTAGAAAAAGCAAGCCCTGCAGAATTGGATCGGTTGTTAGATGTTTATGCAGGGTTGACGGATGAAAATATTGGGAAAGGATTGTTGGCAGCGATTCGCAAATCTCCATCCATCGGATCGATTCGAATTGAAACGATTAAGGAAAAACTTAAGAAGCTTGGGCCAGATGTTCAAAAAGAAGCTGATCAATTACAAGTTGATATCCGTGCACAAGTATCTAAACAATATGAAAAGTTGGAGGTGATTCTGCCTCTGGTTTCGACAGGGGATATCCGCAAGGGTCAGATTGTTTTTCAAAATGCAAAGGCGGCCTGTATTGTATGCCATGCCATCGGATATTTGGGCGGCAAGGTTGGCCCAGATCTTACTAAGATTGGTCAGATTCGCAGCGAACGCGATTTACTCGAGGCGATTCTTTTTCCTAGCGCAAGCTTTGTTCGAAGTTATGAACCAATAAAAATTGCGACTTCATCGGGTAAGGTTTTTCAAGGATTGATCAAATCTGAATCGCCTGATGATATTGTTTTGATAACGGGCCCTGATCAGCAAATGCGCATTCTCAGGGCAGATATTGAAATCATGGAACCGGGTGCTGTTTCCGTAATGCCTGCGGGACTCGATCAACAATTCACTCCGCAGGAACTTGCAGATCTCGTTGCGTTTCTCAAAGCTTCAAGATAAAAGGTTTTGGTTGGATTTACCGGGCTGTCCAACCACCATCAACGGTAATAAGGCTTCCAGTTGTATAGCTTGAAGCTGCACTGGCAAGGTAAAGGGCAGCGCCTTGTATCTCTTGGAGTTCGCCCCATCTTTCTAGAGCGACCGCACCAACAATAAACTTTTTCGTGTTCTCATCGTCTTTAATGGGGATGTTCATATCGGTGAGGAATGGCCCTGGGCAAATAGCATTTACAGTGATATGGAATGGTGCAAGTTCCAATGCCAAAGCACGCGTCATTTGAACCACAGCACCTTTACTAGTGGCATAAGGCGTGCGGTTAGCCAACCCTACAACACCTAGCGTGCTCGCAAGATTGATAATTCTTCCTGATTTCTGCTTCTTCATCTGTGGCACCACTGCCTTGCTAGGAAGCCATGTACCATCAACATTGGTTTGCTGTACTTTTTTAAAATCTTCGTAAGAAAGTTCATCAATCGGGCCACGAATATTAATGCCTGCATTATTGATTAAAATATCGATGGAGCCGAACTCTTTGATTGTGGTTGCCACTGCTTTTTGAATTTCTTCTTCCGAAGTTACCGTTGCGCTGATTGCGATGGCTTTTGTTTTGTATTCAGCGATGATTTTTTCAGCAGCGGCTTTCCCCTCTTTTTCGTTTCTGCTGATGATGACGAGATTTGCCCCTGCAGAGGCCAACCCTTCTGCCATGGCTAGGCCTAATCCTTTCGAGCCCCCGGTAACGATTGCGGTTTTGTTCGTAAGATCGAAAAGTTTAATTCCAGGAAGCATGATTTTATCTCCAAAATGTTAAGTGTTCTAAGGTAGATTACCGAAGGTAGGGGTAGGGGTTCCGAGCAAACTATTTGTTTTTGTTGATTTCGATCCCTAGGATTGTTAGATCATCTGCTGGCCTGCCCGGTTTGCACCAGTCTTTTACATCTTTCATTACTTGCTTGAATGATTTTGGCAACTTTGCATCGATTGATTTGTGTAGACTGTTTTTCAAATTGTCTTTGCCGAAGGATTGCTTTTCTGGGTCGACTGCTTCAATGATTCCGTCGGAGTAAAGTACAAGTCGATCGCCATCGTGAAGCTGTAACTTTTCTTCGGAATAAACCGAGTCATCGAAAAGGCCGATAGGAATAGCGGGTTTATCAAGCACCGTGGGGTTACTACCTTTTGGCAGATAAATCATGCCTGGGTGCCCAGCTAGGCAATAGATAAGTTCAAGGGTAGTGAGGTCTAAAACACAATAAGCGATGGTGAAGAAGTTGTCGCCCATGTTATCCATGGTGAATTTTTGGTTGAGTGAAGCGAGGATTTTTTGGGGCTTTTCGAGTAACTTATTTCCTGCCTCGCCTTGTAACCCTGTGATATGGCGGGAAACAGTAACTGATAAAAGAGCGGCTGGCGCACCGTGGCCGCTTACATCAAGTACGAAAAATCCAACCTTGTTTGTTCCTATAGGGAATACATGCAGCATATCCCCAGCAAGTTTTTCGTGGGGTTCAAATATCCAAGCGAAATTGACTCCAGGAAATATTGGTAAATCATCGGGCAATTGCGCTTGCTGAATGGCAGCAGCGGCTTCAAGATCCCTGTTCAATCTGCGATTTGCTGTTTCAAGCTTTTCATTCTTGTCACCAAGGTTTTGCTTTAGTTCTTCGATTTCCCGAAACGACTTGTTGAGCAACAAGTGGGTTTGAATACGGGCAAATGCGATGGGGAAATCAATCGGTTTGGTAATGTAATCATTCGCCCCAAGTTCCAGCGCTGCAATGATATCCTTTGCTTCACCCCTTGCAGTCATCATAATGATAGGGAGTTCTAGTGGGGTGAAACTGATTCGTGCTTTTTTTAATACTTCGACACCATTGAATTTTGGCATCTTTGCGTCAAGTAATACGAGGCTGAAGTTATTGTTCCCAATTAGTTCTAGCGCTTTCATCCCGTTTTCAGCTGAAACGACCTGAATCCCTTTCTCCATCAGTAATTTTACCAGCGTTTCGCGGTTCCATGCATTATCATCCACCACAAGAATCATTGCACTTGGTGCAGGTTCTTGCTTGTTTATTGGAAAACTAGGCATTGAAATCGAAGCACTGCTCATATCTTTGAAATTCTTTTTCATTAGAGAATCAGTTACTCGAATAAGGTAACATAATCCGCCATTAAGTTCTATAGGTTGGAAAAATTGGCTTTTGTTTCATCTCTATTATTGTTTGGGATTGTTTTGGTTAATTGACTAGTATTTAATAGTATCTCGGCTTTATTTTTCATTTAAAATGATCTGTTTGCAATATTCAAGGAGTGGTTATGTTTTCTGAAATCAGATTGGGATTGATATTAACAGGAGCTTTTGTGGCCTGTCAGGCAACATTGTTTGCCTGGGAGAAAGAGGTTTTCACCCAAACGCCTGAAATTATGGCATCTGCTGAAAATAAGGACGCCACTACTACTGCCAAGACCAAAAACTCTAATGAGTTTGCAGCAGGCGCTAATCCTTTTTGGATCTGGGGCGCAAATACCAATATCAAATATACCTTGACCAAGGACTTTGCATGGACTGGTGGCAAAGCTAAGGTAAAATTTGCTTGCGACAATATCGTGAAATTGAAAATTAACGGGGTTGATGTTGGCAAAAGTTCTGAATGGCAAACTCCTGTTGAACAGGATGTTACCAAGCTTCTGAAGGATGGAAATAATTCGATCGAGGCTCTGGTTGAAAATGAAGGTTCTGCTGCTGGTTTCGTATTTAAAATGGTCATGACTTCTGCAGATGGAAAGTCATCCTATGTGATTTCTGATGATTCTTGGAAAGCTGTTGAAACGGGTAAAGCTGGGAAGGCCTCTGCTATTAAAAAAGTGGCTAAGTTGGGCGATTCTCCTTGGGGTAATGTTTTAACTGGGGAAGGTGCTGGTGCGACCGCTTCCAATTCTTCTTTCAAAGTCCCTGAAGGCTTTCAAGTTGAAAAACTTTTCACAGTTCCAAAAGATAAACTCGGATCTTGGGTTTGCCTTACCGTTGATCCTAAAGGCAGAATCATTGCTTCCGACCAAGGCGATAAAGGCCTTTATCGAATTACTGTTCCTGCACCAGGTGTTGCAGGGGATGTCAAAGTTGAAAAGCTAGATGTCAAAATGAGTGCAGCGCAAGGTTTACTTTTTGCCTTTGGCAGTTTGTATGTTTCTGTAAACGGTGGGCAGGGAAGTGGGCTTTATCGCCTTCGCGATACCAATAATGATGATCAATTCGATGAAGTTGTAAAGCTTAAGGCCTTGCGTGGTGGTGGCGAGCATGGCCCCCATGCACTTAGGTTGTCTCCCGATGGTAAATCTATTTTAGTAGTTTGTGGAAACCATACTCTTCCACCAGAAAACTTTAATGCAAGCAGATTGCCAAGCAATTGGGGCGAAGACCATTTGCTTCCAAGGCAGTGGGATGCCAATGGCCATGCGCGAGGTATTCTTGCACCTGGTGGGTATGTTGCTAAAACTGATCCCGATGGTAAAGATTGGGAAATTATTAGCAGTGGCTACCGGAATGAATATGATTTCGCATTAAATGCCGATGGCGAGATGTTTGTCTACGATGCAGATATGGAATGGGATATGGGGATGCCTTGGTATCGTCCAACTCGAGTAAATCACGCTCCAAGTGGCAGTGAACTTGGTTGGAGAAGTGGTACCGGTAAATGGCCCGCCCATTATGTAGATAGTCTTCCAGCAATGGTCGACATTGGGCCTGGTTCCCCTGTGGGCGTTGATTTTGGCTATGGAACAAAGTTCCCTGCGAAATACCAAAAAGCTCTTTTTATCTGCGACTGGACCTTTGGTACCATGTACGCAATTCATATTTCTCCCATGGGTAGTACATATAAAGCAGTAAAGGAAGAATTCGTTTCCCGCACCCCATTACCATTGACGGACGTTGTGGCAGGCAAGGATGGGGCGCTTTATTTTTCAGTAGGCGGCCGAGGTGCTCAATCTGAATTGTTCCGAGTTACTTATGTAGGTAAGGAATCTACCGTTCCTGCTGAACTTCAAGATAAAGAAGGTGCTAAAGATCGTGAGATCCGGAAAAAACTTGAAGCTTTTCATAACCCTGCAAAAGTTTCTGGTGACCAATTGCAATTTATCCTTTCCAACCTTAGCAATGAAGATCGTTTCATTCGCTATGCAGCAAGAGTTGCTCTAGAGCACCAAGACCCCAAAACTTGGCAAGATAAAGTTTTATCTGAAAAGAGCCCTGAAGCACTTATCCAAGGAATAGTTGCTCTTGCTAGGCAGGCAGATAAAAGTTTGCAAACTCAGGCGCTTAAAGCACTTGATACCCTTGAATTCTCTTCACTTTCAGAAAATCAAAAACTTGAAATCATCAGGGCTTATCAACTCGTCTTCATTCGCATGGGTGAACCTGCAAAAGAAGTTTCATCAAAATTAGCCGCTAAATTTGATTCTTTCTTCCCATCAAATGATGAGAGATTAAATCGAGATCTTGGCGATCTTCTCGTCTATTTAAAGTCTTCCACCATTGCAGCTAAAATCACCCAATTGCTGATGCAGCCTTCCAAGCCTGTTGATGGTAAAGAAATGGAAGAGTTGCTTTTGCGAAATCGTGGTTATGGCGGTGGCATTGCCAAGATGTATTCTAATTTTCCTGACCTTCAGAAAAATTACTATCTGTATTCCCTTCGTAATCTAAAGGAAAACTGGAATATCGATCAGCGTAAGATGTATTTTACAGCACTCAACGATGCACGAACCAGAAGTGGCGGTGCTAGTTATCAGGGCTTTTTGAATAACATCGAAAAAGAAGCTTTCGATAATGCTACCGATAATGATAGACTGGCAATCGAAGCTCTTGGCTTGAAAAAGCCTTATAAAGCGCCAGCATTGCCCAAGGCAACCGGCCCTGGTAAGGAATACAAACTTGCGGAATTAGTTCAGCTTGCTGATGGCAAGTTGGTTAAGCGCGACTTTAAGAATGGTCAGAAAATGTATGCTGCCTCACGTTGTGTGGTTTGTCACCGTTACAATGGAGATGGCGGAGCTACCGGTCCTGATCTTAGTCAGGTTGCAGGTCGATTCAGTTTGAAAGATCTTTGCGAATCGATTGTTGAACCCAATAAGGTTATTTCTGATCAGTACAAGGCTTCGATTATTGAAACCAAGAGCGGGAAATTCATCACAGGAAAAGTGGTCAGCGAAAACGCAGAATCGCTAATCGTGGTTACCGATCCTGAAGATTCCAGCAAGGTTCAAGACTTGAAGAAAAAAGATGTTGAGTCGGTTAAAGTTTCCCCTGTTTCATTGATGCCACAAGATCTTTTGAAAACGCTCAATGAAAATGAAGTTCTAGATTTGTTAGCCTATTTGTTATCTCGTGGCGACCCATCGCACACGATGTTTAAGAAATAGTAGATGTTTAATTATTTGAAGCCCGAGGCCTTATGGGTTTCGGGCTTCTTTTATTTTCCATAGCTTGAAATGTTCATCGGTAAACTTTAATTCTAATTCGGATTGTTCAAGATCAACTTTTGTACTGGTAACAATGTGGCTTATTTTCTGTGCTCTTAATTCATCAAGAAGTTCGGGGGATTTGCTTTCTGATAAGCGCCTATGCCAATTTTGGGCGAGTAAAAGGCGCCTATGCCAATCGAGTACATCTTCATCTTTGTATGGGATCGATTTAAAATCAATAAAAAGAGGGGCTTGCGCATATAGACGAAATCTTTGCATTTCGATGGGGATAATTCTAGAGTCGGTAGTCTTTTTACCTATGGGTTTGAAATCGCTTGAAAGTGATCCCCGTGTGGTTACAGCAAGATTCGGCACATTCACAGGAATTAAATAAAGATCATCAATTGTCTTGTTAGTTTTAATGTGTGCAAGGATAGCATTTTCGTTTTCATTGACGACAAATCCAACTTTGAATGTGGGAATTGCAATCCCTAGCAAACCAAGAAGTACCATCACAATTATGGAAGGCAACAGCGGTTTTAGGTTCAAAATAACAGGGCTTAATAGAACCATCGATTCAGCAAGGATTAGCATGGTAGCAAGCGGAACAAGTACCGAGCTGATTCTCCATGGGAATAATAACGCAAGAGTATTACTTTGAGTTGCGACCTGTAAAATGGTTAAAATAGCTCCCAGCAAAAACGGAACAAGGATTACCGTTAATTCTTTTTGCTTCCTTAAAAGAAAGATGGAAAACATGATCCAAACAATTTGCAGGCATGCGATCCAATCCAGCCATAGCCCTGGCAAACAATGGTGTGGAAGTCTGAATTTTACTAGAAATTCCTGTGCTTCTTTAAAGCCTTCTGTTGTTGATGGTTGGAAGTTGCTTGCTGCGTAAATAACTGAGGGGGCGACCAATAAAAGGGCTAAGAGTCCAAGTGCAAGGGCTTTTTTTATCTTGCCATCTAGAATCAGATATAGCTGGAAACCAAGAATGATGAAGGCGCCGCTTAATAAATAAGTAGTGTGAAGAATTCCTGCAAGGCATGTGAAAACCGTTGCAGATATGTGGTTCTTACACAAAAAAAGGGATAAGCCAAGTAGCAGGAAAACCCCAAAGTTTGAAGGCTGAAACATTGCACCTAAAATATACTGGCCTGCTACTCCAGATTGCAAAAACCATGGGTAATCATGCCCGAAAATGCGATATGATGCCCATCGTAATGCTGCAGAATTAATAAGGATAAATATTGCACTGAATAAAGCGTAATGACCGACATCAAAGCTAATTGCTTTGGCTTTTCGGTGAAAAATAATCCAAGCGCAAGAAAGGAAAACTCCTTGCAGTATTGCGTAGTATAAGTAAAAGATGTTTTCGTTAAGCCACGTGATGCTTAAGCAGACGAGTCCACTGAATAGAGGGGTTGGATCGGTGGTGTTTCCCAACCAGTCTTTTTCAAGATAGCCTAATTTTGCTTTGGTGAAGCCATGCAGGAAGTATTGGTTTTGATTTGAGTAATAGAGTGGCGCTTGAGAGTAAGCCATGCAGAATAAAATTATGCCAGCAATGCCAAAACCTAGAGTATTCGTTTTATAAAGTCCAGATTTGTTCTCTAGGTTTTGTGGCATGGTTTAAAGAAGTGCTAAGGTAATTCTTGGATTTTAATGTTTCGGTAATACACTTCAGCCTTGGAGTTACCATGGATTTGAAGGCCGATGAAACCAGAAGTTTCAATGGTTTTGTCAGTTTCTGTGTAATCACAGGTTTTTTTGCCATTGAGGTATAATTCGATCTTGTTGCCATTGGCGTGGATTTTATAAGTGTTCCAATCTTCAAGCTTTTCGATTTCTTTGACAAGCTTCGGGTCAGATTGAACGAGGAACTTTTTTCTGCGGGATTCATCGTAAAGGCTACCTGAAATAAGATTGCCTTTTTTGTAACTGCCAATGTCAGCTTGGAAACCAAACATTTCATTGGGTGGGTTTTCAATACGTTTGCTTCTGAACTGAATGCCGGCATTAGGGTCGCCATCTTTGCAAACAAGCTTGTAATCAAGTTCGAGGATGAAGTTTTTAAAACTTGATTTGTAAGTGAGGAATTCATTCTTAGGATTGTTTTCGAAGGAACCACCAACAATAACCCCGTCTTTAACCCGCCAAACTTTTTCGTTCCCATCCCACCCTTGTAAAGTTTTTCCATCAAACAACATAACACTCTTGGTGCTTTCTTGAGAAATTGCAACGCTAAGGGCGGTAGTGAAGAAAACGAGGCAGGGTAAAAGTCGCATGAAACTATTTCCTTTCTTGAATCTATTTAAGTTGAACCATTCCTAATCTTCATCAGACATTGGGTCAATCATATTCTGTTTAAATCGCAAAAAGTGATGAGAGATCTTAAGTTGATACCCGAATTGTTAAATAGTGCTATGAATTAGTTAATTAGATTGGTTAGAATTAAAATATTAGACCGAATTTATGTATCGTGGTAATCGTTTGATGCAGTTTGGAATTTAATATGAACAAACCCTTTATTTCTTGCAAAGGCCCTGTGCCGAGTGCTAATAAAATTGGCAGGCGTGAATTGCTGCACTTGGGTTTGGGCGGGTTCACAAGCCTTAGTATGCCCGGGTTGTTTAACTTGCGAAGCCTTGGTGCTTCTGAGAAACAATCTGAAAAAACTGCGATTATTCTCGTTTGGCTACGGGGCGGGTGCAGTCACTTAGATACCTTTGACCCGAAGCCCGATGCACCAGCAGAGTACCGTGGTCCATTTAAGCAAATTAATACCAAGGTGCCTGGAATTCAATTAACCGAATTGCTTCCAGGACTTGCAAGCATAGCGGATAAATACACCCTTCTGCGTTCAATTGCTCATTCTGGGGGCGGGCATCCTGCGGGTTCCTTGCAAATGCTTTCTGGTGATCCAGATGCTCAAGATAAACCCGGACCAAAGTACCCTGATTGGATGTCGATTGTCAATTACTTGCGATCAGGTGACGCTAAAGGCATCCCTAATTATGTTGCAGTAAATCCTGTAGATCGTTACGACAGCTTTACCATAGCTGGTTCCACCTATTTAGGGGGTGGTTATGATGCTTTTAAAATTTTAGGTGATCCAAACAACCCTAAGTTTTCAATTCCTAATATTGGGCTTAAGGATGATGCGCAGCGGGATAGGCTTGCTGAAAGAATTGGCCTACGAAAGTCGCTTTCTCAGATTTTAAAATCCATTGACGACTCAAGTAATTCGTTGGCTATGGATCAATTTGAACGACAAGCGTTGGATATGTTTCTAAGTTCCAAAGCGCAAACAGCGTTTAATCTTTCGCTTGAATCTGCGAAAGTTCGGGAACGCTATGGTATGAATTCCTGGGGGCAGCAGTGCCTGATGGCTAGGCGTTTGGTGGAATCAGGTGTTGACATTGTAACAACTGAATTTGATGGCCCACTTTGTGGCAGGGTTGCGAACTGGGATGACCATGCAGTTAATCATCATGTATTTGATGCTTTAAAATACCGCGCGCCATTCTTTGATCAAGCTGTGACCGCCCTTATCGAAGATGTTTATGCACGAGGATTAGATAAGCGCGTTTTGGTTGCAGTTGGTGGCGAATTTGGCAGAACTCCCCGTATTTCAAATGTTGCAAGTAGTGGGGGCGGGGTTGCCAGCGCTGCAGCAGGGGTCGTCCAACCCGGTAGAGATCACTGGCCGCGAGCGGGCTCTTTCCTCTTTGCGGGTGGCGGTATTCAAACCGGGCAAATCATCGGTGCCACCGATAAAAAAGGGGAAGATCCTATTTCGCGCAAGGTCTCTCCCGAAGATTTTCTTGCAACGATTTATCAACATCTTGGTATTGATTACAAGAACATCACTTTGAAAGATTTCAGTGGCAGACCCACCCCGATCATCAGGTCCGGTGAAGCTATTGCAGAGCTAATCAGATCTTAGCCACAATTTGACGTCATGAGTGACCTGTGATCGAAGTTACTCTGCGAGCGAAAGCAATAATGCGGTAGTTGCCCACCCGGATGCAGCAACAGATATGAATTGATCCTTGCCATGGGGGAATCCACTTTCATAGTAGGTTTGAAATGGCTTGCTTCTAGACTTTACAAACCATGACCCATCTTCTTTTCTGTTTTTAATCAAATACTTGATGCCATCTTGAAAAGCCTTATCTTTATTAGTGAGCATTCCTGTAAGGTGCAGCGAAACCAATGCTGTTGCTGTTGCGTAAGGGTCAGACTCCATGTCTTCTATTTGGGGCCACCCACCATCGGCTTTTTGTTTTGCGATTAATGCTTTTGCAGATCTTTCGATAATGGTTTTGTCTTGTTTTAATTCGGAATAAGCCAGTAGTTGGAATACTTGATCTTCATTTGTTTTGGGTGATGTATCCAATATCCAAGCTGCTGATTTTTTTGTTCTTTCTTCAATTTCAGTTTTTAATTTTGGGCTCCCCCACACTCTTAAAGCTCGAAGTGCCAAATAATTAGTGGTGAAATGGCTCGCTTCAGAAGGCGGTCGATTCGATGTTACTTTCCAATAACCATTTGCCGCCTGATGTTTTAAAAAATAGGAGACCACTGCATCCGTGGTTTCGTTAGGTTTGATGCCTGCTAATTCTAGGGTTAAGAGTGCATAGCCTGCGGTATCTGCTTCCCCGCCAGTTCCTTTGCCTTCCGAATACTTTTCTTGATTCTTTTTAAGGAACTCCAAAACAAAATCGGATTGTGCCTTTATCTCTTCCGTTGGAATGTTGAAGTTTCTTTTTTTTGCTTCTGAAAATGCAAGCATGGGGAAAGCTTGATTATGGCAGCCAAAGCAGCTCTTTTTTTCGATGTGACCTTTAGCTGCCGCCCTTAATAGGTCAAGAGATTTCTTCATTTCTTGTTCTTCGGAAGCATGGATATTTAAAGGGTATAATGCAACTATAGTCGAACAAAGAAAAGAAAAAGCTATAACCACGATTTTTGATTTTAACATGTGTTTTTTACGCCAGAATATTTTGGATGATGTTGCCATGCACATTGGTCAATCTTCGTTGAATGCCATTGTGGTAAAAAGTTAATTGCTCATGATCGATACCTAATAGGTGAAGGACAGTCGCATGAAAGTCATGCCATGCAACAGGGTTAGTTGCAACTTTCCAACCAATGGGATCTGATTCGCCATAGGTTGTTCCATTTTTTAAACCAGCCCCAGCCATAACAACTGAGAAAGCGTATTTGTTATGATCCCTGCCGGTTCCAATGGTTGTTGAAGAAGATTGGGCAAAAGGAGTTCTGCCAAATTCCGTTGTGAATAATACCAGGGTATCCTCAAGCAGCCCTCGTTGTTTGAGATCGAGGATCAATGCTGCAACAGGTTGATCAATTTTTAAAGCTTCGGCAGAGTGATTTTCTTTTACATTTTCGTGAGCATCCCAACTAGCTCTTGGCCTTCCAGCGATGGGGCCTCCAGAATATATCTGCACAAAACGAACTCCCCGTTCTAAAAGCCTTCTTGCAAGCAGGCATTTTTGGGCACAAACAGAAGTTTCGGCATTGTTTATGCCATATAGATTTTGGATATGCATTGGCTCGTTGCTGATGGTTGTAGCTTCAGGAACAGAAAGCTGAAGCTTTGCCGCCATTTCGTGGGATTTTATTCGTGCAGCAAGATTCGTGTCACCGGGGAATCCTGAAAGATGCGATGCGTTTAATTGATTAAGGAAATCAAGGGAGTCCTTTTCTTCATCTATGTTTCGTGTTCTTGCAGGGTAAAGGTTTTTGAGCGGTTGGTTTCCTGATTGAAAAATAACGCCTTGGTGGTTTGCAGGTAAAAAACCATTAGACCAGTTAGAAGCACAACCGTTAGGCTCGCCTCTGCCATCGGGGAGCACGATAAAGACAGGTAGATTAGCGTTTTCCGAGCCAAGTCCGTAGGAAATCCAGCTTCCCATGGAAGGGAATCCGTTTGAGTTAAACCCACTGTTTTCAATGAATAATGCGGGTGTATGGTTTGCAGAATTAGAAACCATGGAACGAATGATGGTCAAATCATCGGCGCATTTTGCAATGTTTGGGAATAAGTCGGAGATGTAGAGCCCAGACTTGCCCCGTTGTTTGAATTCCCAATCATTTTTTCGAATCAATCCAACTTGATTAAAGAATGTATCTGGGACTTTGTCGGTGAGGAGTTTCTTACCATGAAATTTTTCAAGTTCTGGTTTGTAATCAAACGAATCAAGGTGTGAAAGTCCGCCAACCAAGGAGATTTGAACGACTCGTTTCGCTCTGATTTTCTTTGAGTTATCTTTTGGCTTGATGTCATTTGCAAAAGACTTTTGTGCCAAAATGCTCGCTAGGGCAGTAATGGCAATACTTTGGCTACCATTACACAGGAAAGATCTGCGGTTATTAAAAGAATCAGACATTGAAGGATTTATTCCAAAGTGAGAAATTCGTTGGTGTTCAATATTGCCCTTATTAAAGGGGTAACTCCATGTTTTTCTACAAGGGCCAAGGCCTTAGATTTTTCAGCATCTAAAGGCAGGCGCTGAAGCAGATGATTGAAGACATGGTTGATTTTTTGATCAGTAGAATTTAGTGCTTCAAAATCTGAATGATTTTTAGAATATGATTCTGAAAGATTTTGCGTAAAAGGACCATTCCAGAATGCCAAGGCTTGGATAGGTGTTGTAGTCTTACTTCTTTTTGGTGCTGCGGAAGAATTGTCGGGGCAGTCGAAACTATCCAGCAAACCTTGATTTGCGCCACGCGGAGTAAAACGATAAATGCTGTGTCTGGAAAGGCTGAAGTCTAATTTATCAAGTGGATTGTAATAAGTGGTTCCATTGATTGATTCTGTTTTATAATCAGAAAATCCGGGGCCATTCATTTCTTGATTGAAGCTTCCGCAGGTTTTTAGTGAAGAATCGCGGATTGATTCTGCGTCCAGTCTTCTCGGTGCCCAGCGCCAAAGATAGCGATTATCAAAATCTTTTTTGAGTGAATCAGCAGAGGGCTTTGATTCTTGCTGATAGGTACGAGAAAGAACAATGGAACGATGCAGTTGTTTCAATGAATAACCTGAATCAATAAATGATTGACTTAGGTAATCAAGAAGTTCCGGATGGGTTGGTTTGGAACCATTAAAGCCGAAATCGCTGGGTGTATCGACAAGGCCATTGCCGAAGTGATAATGCCAGATTCTGTTCACGATAACTCTAGTAAATAAAGGGTTATCTTGGTTCGTGATCCATTTTGCAAGAGTTTCTCTTCGTTCGGGATCAGAGGCGTTTGGAAGGATTTTGGCTGAGTTACCCGGAAAGGATGGGACGGGAATGTTTCCAGGGAAAACTTCGATTCCAGGTTCTGTTACCTGCCCTCGGTTTAGGAATTTTGTAGATGAAGGGGTGGTAGAAATTGCGGAGTAAATTGTTGCGTTTTCTTTATTGTTAGATAATGACTTCTCATCAGCCTCAAGCTTTGCGATTTCTTCTTTTATCTTTTGTCGAAGTTTGATCTGCTCTTCCTTTAAATTGCTTATAAGATCATTTTCCGAAATGAAGATTTCGGATTCTTCAAAAAGTTTAGAGATATCATTGGCACTTAGTGCTTTATCGAAAACTCGGGCTTTTAAAATTGTTCCTGCAATTAAGTGGTTTGCGCTTGGTGGTTCATGCCTAATGCCAAAAGCAATGATTGATTTGTTTGCTGGAAATACCGCAGTACCTTTGCTTTGGTAGGAAGTTCCGTAGAGTTTTCCACTTCGATATGCTGAGATTTTGCCATCTTTCGAATATGTGATTGCGAGGTGTACAGGTTTTAAATGCGCTTCGTTTTCAGGCATACCTTTGAATGATTGGGTCCGTTGATAGAAGTTGCTGCCTGCCATCCACTTTGCAGATTCTTGCTCAGCAAAAACGATTGAATCAAAAAGAGTTCCATTCGGGGTTTCAACGGTGATCACTCCCCCGCCTTTTTGATCTAAATTGGAAAGGAGAACCACCGCCTCTAAAGTCTTTTCTTTAAGATCGGATTTTAATGCGGAAGATCGTGCGACAGAATTCTTTCCATCTAGTTCTAGGCCTTTGGCTGTTAATTTGGCATTCCCTTCAAG
>Ga0194045_1000345_pt1 | contig 15112 bp, 8 predicted proteins | sample JunL6211m_MetaG_FD_161686 | JGI IMG/M metagenome (GOLD analysis project Ga0194045, IMG submission 161686) | Anoxic zone freshwater microbial communities from boreal shield lake in IISD Experimental Lakes Area, Ontario, Canada - Jun2016-L626-11m | ecosystem: Environmental > Aquatic > Freshwater >...
CAGCGATTCGGCGGGATATCAAGTCTCGGTGACGGCCGGGAACGCTTCCACACTCAGCGATGGCGGAGCAGCGGTCGTTGTCGTAGACGAAGAGACCCTTCGCAGCGTGAAGACGGATTGGTCGTTTCGCATTGCGGGTCATTGCCATTATGCGGGCGACCACCAACGGATTTTTACCGCACCCGTCGGGGCTGTCCATCAGCTTCTTCGGAAGACAAACAAATCCGTTTCCGATGTCGATTTGTTTGAGATCAATGAAGCGTTCGCGGCACAGACTTTGGCCTGCATCCGGGAATTGCATTTGGATGCGAATCATGTCAATATTCGAGGTGGAGCCATTGCAATTGGACATCCACTAGGATGTAGCGGCACCCGTGTTCTTGTTTCATTGATACACAGTCTGATTGAAAGCAAACAGGAACGGGGCATTGCAACATTGTGCTTAGGTGGCGGCGAAGCGGTTGCGATGATGATCGAGCGAGAAACCTGACCGAGCGAGAAACCTGACCGAGCGAGAAACCTGATTGAGCGAGAAACCTGATTGAGCAAAGAATTCGAGTCGTCCAAATTGTACTCTATTTTTGTCTGGAGTCTTCCATGGGATTGAGCAAAGAACGCTATGAATACCACCTTACTTCACGAGGGTGGATGGATGGTTCATTTTATGGTGACGTCCGAGGTGGACAGAAGTTGCGTGAAACGCCTTCCGATCGCGTAATGACGTTGGTGGTATCCGAAGTACTTGACGAAGGCCTGAGGCCCAATGTCTATGATCAGATTGCCTGGCAGTCAGACGATCCGCTTGAAATCAAACGGTTGCTCGCTGAGTTTGGCGATCGCCCAAAGGATGCGTTGCCCCTGATCGAGTGAGAGCCCATGATATGCCCATCGGTTAGCACTAGTTCGACTGATTGGAATTAACGTCGCACAGGCGAATACTCGTTCCCAGGCTCTGCCTGGGAACGCATTGGTGTGGAGGCTCGTGCCTCCCGAGTTCACAAACTAAGGATGCATTTCGGCGAGGCGGAGCCTCGCTTGCATCTAGTTAGCTAGATGAGGAACGCATTGAAGCATTGAGCAAGAAAGCTACCGCTGAATTCGAATGACGTATAGCTGACGGCATGACGCGTATACCCCTCTCCCCGCCTTCGGCACCCCTCTCCCCGGAGTACCGCGGAGTACCGGGGCGAGGGGAAAGGGCGATAGGGGGGACATGAATCGAACGAAAGTTGCGAAGTGGCATCGGAATGCATGCCAAATAGCACCACGAGCTTTGCAAAGTCAGTCACCGCTGGCCGTCTCTCAAGAAACTTAGAGTGCCCAAGCAAGAGAATTTGCCGACCGTGTTGACCACCGCTGAAGTCCAGCTGCTCCTCAGGCTTATCGAAAAGCCCGCGATGCTCTGCATCTTTACCGTCGTCTATTCGCTCGGTCTTCGCCTACAATAGGCTCTGATTCTACTTGCCAATGGCCTTGAGCGACTCCTCATCGATCGTGTTTGCCTCTTCATGAGCCAGCGCGCTCTGCCTGCGTTGCATTATCCCCGATAAAATAGCGTCATCCAGGACTGCGATGTAGATGGCGTCAAGGCTACGGGTATCGGAAATAGTTGCGCTGCCGTTCTGCACCGACCATTTCACATCGTGCAATCCATCCGCGTCCATCCGCAAAAGAGACACCGGTTTCCGGTTCCAAGGCGGGAGCTTAAAGGTAAACTCGGCCGCGCGCGGTGGCCCGAAAAGAAAGACGTTTTGCTTTTCGTCGGCGACGTAGCTCGTATCGTTAGCAAACAACACCGCAGCGTCGGGTGAGACGATCGATGCCAACTCCCAATCCGGCGTTCCATCGGGTTTCAACCGCTGTTCAAACTGATATGCGTCCCCTTCCAGCAGGAATGGCTCCAACATGCGAATCTCTCGCCCGATTCGCGTCATCGGTTCCCACGTGTCGGGATAACGAAGCAGAGAACTGAGGCTCAAATTAAACCAGTAGAGTGAAGTGATTCGGCTCGAAAGGGCATGCATGGCTTGCGAGCGCAATTCATCCGGCGTAGGTGATCGCCGAGTCCGACCTCCGCCGAGGAAACCGCCTCCCCAGCCATCGTGTGGACCTTGAGACCAATAGGCACATGGCACCGGGCGATTGAGTTCTCGCAATGAGCGGCACATGACACCGATGGTTTCCAATGGCGCACCCCAACGAATGCGTCTGCCACCCCAGCGATCATATTCTCCCCATGCATCCGCTGCCGGGGCAACCACGCGATAGGCATCGTAATGAGGATAGTCCGAGAGGCCTGCATACCAACGCCAGGTCCGCTCCTCGCTTAGCGTGACGGAAGTCGGCAAACGGCTGACTCGATAGGGGAGCAGCATGTCGAAGACTTGCTGAGGCGTTACAGGCTTGCCACCTCCATACTGCGGCTCACCGATGAACTCCACCGCATGTATCTTGGGTAACATCGCATCGGTGTCCCATTTCTCCAACGGCCACAAGCGATTGAATAGTTTGAGCGGATAGCGATCATAAAGTTTCGGATTGTCGGTGTACCCTGAGACATGATCGATTTGTCCAGCGTTGACATGCAGGTGGCACAACAATCGAAGGTAGGCTTCTTCGGTTGCCGATTTGTTCACCCAACCGCCGCTAATGTCGAACTCTTCTCGCTTGATCCGTTGATGCGCCCACAACGAGCCGGCGTTTGTCTGGAGCTCCAGTGCCGCATACGTTAGTGGCAATTTGGAAGTCTTTAGTTTGATAAAGCCGCGATCCTTTGCAGGGACTGAGGCAGGTGTTGGCGACACTTCTTGCGACCAAAGCACTTGCCATGACGTGTTGTCCTTGGGAAGCCACAGACGCAAGCCGGTGATCTCCAAGGTCACTTCGGAATCATTGACTACGTGCATCACAAGCGTGTCTGGCTGTACACCCTCGGAAGCGAGAAATGTCGAGGCAGATATCCAATGTTTCGGTTGCTCAATAATCCGTGTTGTTGCAGCGAGTCCCTCGCCCTCGACAGTAAACTCGTTTCCAACACCCCATTTTGCCGACTTGCCATTGAAGGACCAGACGGTCATAGCGCCAGGTGGTGGCTTGACCGCCGTCCCCATGTCATGCCAAGCCCAGTCGCCAGACTCAAGTAGCGCCGATGGGGCATCACCGTTGAACTTGAGTGGTGTGGTGAACTTGAGTGGTGTGGTGAACTTGAGTGGTGTGGCTGATCCCGATACGAACATTTGAACGCGGGCAGCCATTGCGGGGTCGCGAGGTCGCCGGTACCGCATGGATTCTTCCATGCGATGGGGGATAACGGCCAATCCCACTATCGTAGGAGAAGATTGAGTTTTCGAATCATCCTGAGCAATGCAATATGGCTGGGCTGTGCATACAACACCTACGGAACTAACGGCGAAGAGCAAAGGGAATACTGGGTGAACGTGTTTCACAGTGTTAAGTCGATCGGTGTTTAGTCGATCGGTGTTAAGTCGATCGGTGAGTCACTTCGGGCTAAGTTCTTCGATGACGATATCTTTGTAGCGGACGATGGAGCTCGCATTGCCGTGGATCTGAACCGCAATCATGCCCGATTCATCCATGCCGGACTCCGTTTCCGTGAAGTCCACAGTCTGGACTCCATTGAGCCACAGTTGAATTCGAGGCCCTTCCGCTCGGATACGGTATTCGTTCCATTCGCCCAATGGCTTGCGTGCTTTCTCGAGTACTTCTTTCGAAGGTTGCGATAGCATTTTATTGCGGCGACTCTCATCGTAAAGCGCTCCGTCAAACCCAGCCCCGAGGTCCGCTTGATATCCAGAAACTTCATGATGGTTCGGAATGCGTTTTGAGCGAAACTGCACTCCGCCATTGACGAAGCCCTCGGTTCCCTCCAGCTTCCACTTCAGCGTCAAATCGAAGTTTCGAAATGATTTCGTTGTCGCTAGGAAATTGTTCTTTTCTTGTTTCTTGTCGAGTGAGCCAGCGGTAAGCGCCCCATCCACGATTCGCCAGACTGTTTCGGTATCGCCTTCCCAGCCGTTGAAGCTTTTCCCGTCGAACAACCGCACCGACTCAGCGCGCAGGTAACCTGAATCACGCAGCCAATCCGCCAGCCGTAGGTGCCACGTCGACACAGGTCGTTCTGACGCTCGAATTCCGTATCCATGACCGCCACGAGCGAAAATATGCAACTCCGCCGGAACACCTGCTTGTTTCAATGCAATGAACAAGGAAGCGGCTTGCACACCACGAAAGGAGTCGTCTGCGGTGACCGCAAGAAACATGGGTGGCGTTTCGGGTGTGACTTTCACTTGAGAGCCTAGCGCGACCTCCGTCCGATCATTGTACTTTTCGCCAAGGTATGCTGCATAAATGGGACACAGAAAATTCGGTTTGCAACTCTGTTCATCTATTGCATCGCGCGAAGCATAGTTCGCTTGGTCACCCTGTAGCCCTGTCATGATCGTCAAATGCCCTCCAGCGGAGAAGCCAAGCACCCCAACGCGCCCCTTGTCGATTCCCCATTCCGCGGCTTGAGCTCGCATAAGGCGAACCGCACGCTGAGCATCCTGCAAGGCTTCGAGGTGCGGTTCGTCCGGATCGCGACGAGGCACGCGGTATTTTAGGACGCCCGCAGTTACACCTTGCGTGTTCAGCCATTTCGCGACTTCCAGACCTTCCTTGTTCCAAGCCAAAATGTTGTAGCCACCCCCGGGGCAGATAATCATGCCGCATCCATTCGCGACGTCTGCTGGCGCTCGATAAATGGTCAGCGATGGTGTCTCAACGAGATTAATACGTTCTAGATCGGTAGCGTTGGCTTTGAGCTGCGCTATTTTTTCCTGAGTCAGTGGCTTGGCGCCAGCAGGAAGCCCTTGCGGCCAAAGAATGGACTCCGACGGTTCGTCCGCCACTAAACGCCAAGGGGTCATCGACGCGAATGCGACGATCAAAAGAAAGGAGAGAGTTTTCATGAATGTCGTACCTTGTGTGTCACCTATTTTGAGAAACGTTTTGAGTCCGATTCGGCCAATCCAAATGCTGGTGCAGGAATTCGAAAGTCCCTTCGCCGTTGATGCTGTGGCCTCCTTGAAAAAACTCGATCGCAACGCGATCGGAAAGACCAAATTGGGCGTAAAGCCAGCGGACTTTGGCAAACTCATGCGCTACCCACTGATCGCGTCCCACCGCATCGTTGTGACCACGCTCGACCATGAATGGTCTCGGCAACATCAAGTAAGCCATCTCTGCGTAGTCGAAGGTCGACCCCAGGTTCCAATAGGGCATCTCCCATTCGATGGTATTCATGAAGCTAAACGGCTGATCGGTTGCGGCCACTTTGCGCGTCCACTGGTTGAAATCGCCAGAGCAGATCGACAAACAGTACTTCTCCAAAATCGAAGGCACTCGCACGGCCGTCTCGCCTCCATAACTTAGCCCGTAAAAGGCGATCCTGTTTCCATCGACAAACGGCAATGAGTCGAGCCACCTTAATGTTTGATCATGGGACGCAAGAATAAAGGAAAACAAGGTGCAGCCAATCGATTTCGCTTTTCGGTCGAGCCAGCGATACTCGTCCTCGCCGCGATAAAGATTGTGCGGGGCGAAGGTGATGAATCCGCGATTGGCTAGCTCGGCCGCGAAGTTGTTATACGCCGAATGGTTCGCATCGATCGTGTCCATCGGTAACCCGTTTCGTCCATGTTGGCAAACCACGACCGGACGTTTTTCGCCTGGCTTGAGGTCCTTGGGGAGTACCAATACACCCCAAGCGAAGAATTGATCGTGAACGTCCAGCACCACGTCGTAAGCGGTCCATTTGTCTGTCTCGCGCACTTTGCGAGTCCTCGCGTTGGGAGGGAGAAATTCCGTATCGAAGCGGCCCATGGCATCGTCCTGAAAACGTTTCCGAACGTCCTTGGACGCAGCAAGGAAGGAATCTGGACTCATCACCGCATGTTTGCGTTCCGTACTCCATCCGCGTTTCGTAAAGTCCGGCATGAGCTTGAACAAAAATGACTGGTCACGCACATGCTCGGATTGCTGAACAAGCGATTGAATGTGCGTTTCCAATTGAGCACCACAGCGTCGTTGTCGATCTGCGATTTGTTTCTCTGCTCCGAGACGTTGGTCGACCAACCGCTCGGATTCGACCGACTCGGACTTTTTTGGCCCGAAATGGTCCAGGAAGGCAGAGACCGCTTCGGCGGACCAAGGACCGGTGGTTTCGTTTTTGTTTCCCGCGACCAAAGTCGGTGGAGATGCGTCGTTTCCCTGACGAATATGTCCAAATTCAGACTTCATGCGAGAGAATTCAGGTGTCTTGATTTCCCCTTTGTGCCCGGTAACTGTCGGAAAGTCGCTATGTTCGATGATAAGCTTGCGTGGCAATATCAACGAAGCGACTTCGGCGTTGCCATGGGAACGCGCTCGGCGCCAAATGCTGCGATAGATTGGTTCGGACCAACTGGAATTGCTCGAGTCAAAATAGCCACTGATCAAGACATTATCAATTCGTGTGTCGAGGGCTGCGGCGTGCATGGCAATCATACCGCCTTCGCCGTAACCTAAGACACCTAAGCGTTGCTGCTCAGCCTTGCGACTTGCAAACCAATCCACTGCGGCCAGAACTCGCTGTATGTCGTAACCAATCACATGTCGGCCCATGTGAAATGCTTGACGATGAATCCATTCGCGTTCCGTCATGTCTGCGCGTCGAAGCCGTTCCTCCTCGGTTGCCAGTTTCGAACGGCTTACAATAGCCGGTATCAGCAAATCAAAGCCTTGAGTCGCAAGTTTCATTGCGATCTGTTTGCTACGATCGATGCCATCCGTCAGCCCAAGCAATTGTTCTGGAGATTGGTCCGCATCGGGAATGACAACACACATGCCATTGGCGTTACTTCGCTGCTGGACGTACAATCCTTCGCCGAAGATGTTGCCCAGCACGGGCCAACGGACCTGATAAATTTCGAAGGTTTTCGTTTGCGCAACCAGCGCTGGATTTTCGTCGTCACCGTATCGTTCCAGACGTGGCCCCAACCGATCTTCTACGACACCTAGAACTTCTCGCAGGTCTGCCCGCTGAAGTTCCTGTTGCTCCCCTGGTGAGATCGACAGCTTGTGCCGAGATGTGTTTGCCTGATCGATCTCGTTTTCGATGAATCGATGCGCACCAAACATCAGACGGCCTGAAAGGTCCGACTCCGGCCATTCGAGCGGTTGTGTTCCGACAAGGGGTTCGACTTCGACGACCGCACTTTCGGGCAACGATAGCAGCAAGCAGATCGTCGCCCAAGCGGTCGCTGAGGTTGAAATAAACTGATCCTTGCCGTGTGGAAATCCCGACTCAAAATAAGTTTGAAAGGGTTTGCTTCGGCTGACGACGTGCCAAGAACCGTCGTCGCGCTGCGAGGTCAAGAGAAATTGAATGCCACGTTGCCAGACCACATCATCGACAGGCATCCCAGACCGGTTCAATGCATAGAGTACGGTGCCTGCCGCATAGGCATCACTCTCCATCCCTTTCAATTGAGCCCAGCCGCCATCCTCGCGTTGGGAATCCTTTAGCAGTGTTGTCATGGTCTTGCGAAATTCGAGAGGCAAATCTACGAATTGCGTGGACAGCAAGCAAAAGACTTGGTCCTCTGTATCTTTGGGTGCCTCCTGACTCAACCACTTAGCCGCATTGATCTTCGCCGTTTCCATTCTCGCCGAGTCCGCATCGCGACCGAAAGCAGCCAGGGCGCGCAACGCGAGGTAAGTTGCAGTGAAATGACTGGCTTCCGACGGCGGTCGTTCGCTCGAGCGTTTCCAGAACCCCTGATCGCTTTGATTGGTCAACAACCATTCGACAACTGCGTCGGTCACGTCGTCCGCTTCTCGCCCTCCATCTTCCAGCGTCCACAGCGCATAGCCTGCCGTATCGACTCCACCTCCCTGTCCTTTTCCGTCTTTGTAGTTTTCTAGGCCGCGTTTCAAGTGAGCGTGCGTGTGTTCGATTTGTCGCTGCAAATTGGAAGGGTCCGAATGGAAGCCACGTTGGTTCGCTTCGACGAAGGCGAGGACAGGCATTGCTTGGCTGTGGCAAGTGAAGCACTGTCGTTGCTCAGCCGAACCAGCCGACGCACGTTCCAACAGCGGGAGTGCACGCTCCACGCTGCTTCGCACTTCCATTTCTTTGAAATGTGGGCTTTTCGCTGCAACCCGAGATGCAATCATCAACAAGCAAAAACCCAACAAGAGCGATGCTAGCGCAGGGAGTTTGTTTGGGGCGGACATGACTGATTCCTGTCGTGGACAAATTCTCGAGTCGAATTCAAATCGAATTATACCTGATATTCGCTGGCTGCTCATCGCACAATTGGCGTTGTTTCGAAATCCGAATCAAGTACCCAATTGGCATTGATCCGTTCGCCTTGCATGAAGCGTTCGTAAAAGCCTCGATTGTTCGGATTGGAGTGCGGATATTCGTCGAATATCTTGCCGTTGCCAAACATGCGAGGGTCTTCTTGTTTCCGAAGTTGGTCTTCCATTCGCTCTCGCAGCATTTTCAATCGACTCGTCGATGAATCGAGCAATGCAATATTGTTCACACAGTCTGGATCGCTAACCAAATCGAAAAGCTCCTCTTCAGGGCGTTTTCCGAAACAAAGAGACCAGTGCATGGACGCACCGGCCAGGCGACGTGCGTTGAGAATCGAAGTCTTAGTCGCTCCCGCATCGCAGTTCAAATAGCCCGTTTCTGGATTGCATGCAGGCCATCGGTCAGGTTCAAAGTTATGTAGGTATAACGCATCGCGAGTTACGATTCCGCGAATCGGATAGCCCACATCGTTCGGTCTGCCGATATCATGACGCTCCATTCCAATCAACACATGGTCACGAGCGGGATTTGCGTTGCCTGAAGCCGATCGAAAGACATCCGTCAAGCTAACGCCTGATGTTGCAGCCATTTTTGTCATCTCCCAATTCAGACCCGCGACCTCAATGATCGTAGGTGCAAGATCGATGAAACTCACGAAGTCGTCCATTTTCCTGCCTGGCGACTCAATATGGTTCTTCCACATCATTGCCATCGGGACGTGATTAGACGCTTCATAAGCACCTCCTTTGCCGCGAGGGAAAGGCATGCCATGATCCGAGGTTACGATGATGAGTGTATTGTCCAGCAATCCTCGGCGACCGAGTGAGTCTAGCATCCGACCAAGGTGCGCATCGAAATGCTCAATTTCGACGGCGTAATCAAGCATGTCGTTTCGAATGGTTTCATTGTCGGGCCAGTAACTGGGCACCCGCTCGATGTCTTGCAGTGATTTACCTCCCTTATTGACACCCGATCCGAACTCATAAGCGCGATGCGGTTCGACTGCTCCGTACCAAAAGCACCACGGGGCCCCGTTTGGGGCGGCATCGAGAAAGTCGTCAAAATTGGCGGCATAGTCGTTGTTCCCAATTCCTGTGGTGGGTGGCTTTGCAGTTCGAGCGTTAAACGCTTTGCCAGTCATTTGCCGCGGCTTGCCATTGTTGTCAACCGCGACTCCAGGCCCCCAACCCTTGGCAGTGTGTCCCATGTGCCAACCATGGCTGCTCAAGACTTCTGGCCAACCCCTAAACTCACTTGGGAAATAGCAAAGGTGGTTCGCTGCTTCCTTCAACTGCCAAGAGTTGCGTCCAGTCAAAATGCAAGCGCGAGAAGGAGCGCATTTTGCATTGGGCGTATATGCTCGCTGGAACAGTAACCCTTCGGACGCAACTTTGTCGAACGCAGGTGTCTTGGTCCACTTACATCCGTAGGCACTCGCGTGCCCGAAACCCCAATCATCGGCTATTGCAAACAAGATGTTGGGGGGTGATGCATCATTTGAGCAAGCTGTGTTTTGAAACATTGCAGCCAAAAGCATCGAAAGCCCCAAACCGGTTCCAAAACGGTTCAATCGTATGGTTTTCATCGAGTCACTCGATTTTCCTATGTGGCTGTATTGGGGGCTAAATCAACTTTAAAGCATGTTTTGCAGGAGATGGATCGTCTTTAGCCGCGGTTTGGTTCGATCGAACCGTGTTCCGTCCAACGAATTCCTGGCGATTCGATGTTCGTTCGGCGATTCAACACGCCAGCATCAGTGGTTTTGATCTAGCCACAAACGCGAAAATCGAGAGAATTCCTGTTTGTCCGTTAGCGGTCCGTCATTGTAGCGTCCCTTAGGTAAATCATGCAAAAGACTCTTATCCTTCTTAAACCAGACTGCATTGAACGTCGACTAATCGGCGAAATTATTGGCCGATTGGAGCGCAAGGGACTCAATGTCATCGCCATGAAGATGTTGCGAGTGACACCGGCGATGTCCAAGCAGCACTATGCAGAACACGTTAGCAAGCCATTCTATCCAAATCTTGAGGAGTTCATTACGTCCTCACCGATTGTTGCGATGGCGGTTGAAGGTCTTGAAGTGATCCGAGTCGTGCGAGAAATGCTTGGAGCCACCAACGGACTCAAGGCTGCTCCTGGCACCATTCGAGGTGACTTTTCTAGCTCGCGTCAAATGAATCTCGTACACGCTTCGGATAGCGAAGAGTCTGCGAACCGTGAATTGTCGCTTTACTTTCAACCAAACGAGATCTGCGAATATACCCCAACGTTGGTTGGCAGCTTCCGTGCTGGCGACGAATCTTAAAACCCGTTTCGAACTCAAATCACCTAGCACAGCGCTTCCTTAAACAACTGAACAATCCCAATGCGTCGCAACGACATCCGAAATATTGTCATCATCGCTCACGTCGACCACGGCAAAACCACGATGGTCGATTGTTTGCTCAAGCAGAGCGGTCAGTATCGCGATTCGCAGCTTCAAGGGACCTGCATTCTCGACAGCAACGATCTTGAAAAAGAACGCGGCATTACGATTCTGTCGAAGAATATCGCAATCGAGTACAAAGGTGTGAAGATCAACTTGATCGACACCCCCGGTCACGCGGACTTCGGAGGTGAAGTGGAACGCGTCGTTCGAATGGCAGATGGAGCATTGGTCTTGATGGATGCTTCGGAAGGTCCGATGCCGCAGACCCGATTTGTTCTTTCGAAAGCACTCGAACAGGGCGTCAAGCCGATCGTCGTCATCAACAAGATCGATAGACCTGACGCGCGTTGCAATGAAGTCATCGAGGAAGCTCTAATGCTGCTTGTCGACTTGGGTGGCGAGCACTTCATGGACCATTTTGACATCATCTTTGCTTCTGGACGAAGCGGCTATGCGACGCATGACTGGAAAGTTCCAGGAGAAAACATGGTGCCGTTGCTAGACATGATCCTCGAAAAAATCCCTGGACCCGAAGTCGAGCCAGACGCACCATTGCAGATGCTGGTCACGAATTTGGACTGGTCGGACTACGTTGGCCGGATTGCAATCGGTCGAATTCAGTGCGGCACCATGAAGAAGGGACAAACGGTCGACTTGGCGAAAGAGGAAGGACGCGTTGTGCCTGCCACAATTGCCAATCTTCAGATTTTCGACAAGCTCGGTCGAATCGATACGGAAATGGCCTCAGCGGGAGACATCGTCGCTGTGGTTGGCCTGACAGATATCGAAATTGGCGACACGATTTGCAACCGAGGAGAACTCAACGCTCTACCTCGACTGCGTGTCGACGAGCCCACATTGGAAATGATATTCAGCGTTAATACTTCTCCATTGGCAGGTCGTGACGGCAAATATGTTACGACGCGCCAATTGAAAGCAAGACTTGAAAAAGAACTTGAGCGCAACGTAGCGTTGCGTGTACGACCATTAGAGGGTACCGAAGCGTTTGCGGTACGAGGGCGAGGTGTTTTGCACTTGTCCGTGCTGATCGAAACCATGCGTCGCGAAGGCTACGAAATGAGCGTCAGCAAGCCGCGGGTCGTTTTGAAGCAAATCGATGGTAAACTTCAAGAACCTTACGAAGTGCTGAATGTCGAGGTTCCAACGGACAAGGTTGGTCCGATCATGGAATTGGTTGGCAATCGACGTGGAATACTCGACGAGATGACACCGCGAGGAGAATACACTTTGCTGCGGTTCTCAATCCCCGCCCGTGGACTGATCGGCGTGAGAACGAAAATGCTCAACGCAACTCAAGGCACAGCCATCATTCACCATCGCTTTTCGGGCTATCAACCCATGGAAGCGGACTTGCCGCGCCGTGCAAACGGTGTACTTGTCTCCATGGTACCAGGCCGAGCGATCCCTTATACATTGTTTGCATTGCAAGACCGTGCGGAACTATTTGTTGCACCGGGGGACGACGTCTACGAAGGCATGGTGGTTGGTGAAAATGCTCGCGACAACGATTTGTGTGTAAACCCCACCAAAGAAAAGAAATTGACGAACGTTCGAGCAGCAGGTAGCGATGAGAACATCATCCTCAAACCGCACCGTCAGATTTTTCTCGAAGCGGCTCTTGAGTACATTGAGGACGATGAATTGGTGGAAGTAACTCCCAACATCATTCGCATCCGCAAGGTGTTCTTGCGTGAAAACGAACGTCGCCGACAGACCAAGTCACCCGGCGAATTGGCCGGTTAGTGACCAAAGTAGCCATACCGAAAGTACAAAGTCACTCTCAGCAAGATTGACCGTCCGACGGTCGCACCGGCCGAGTGCCACCGAAGAGCCTATTGGTCTCAGTGGTTTCCGCAAATGTCTATTTACCTCGATAACCATGCTACCACTTGCATTGATCCGAACGTGATTGACGTCATGGTTCGCATGATGGAGACACATTATGCAAACCCCGGGAGCACGACCCACGAGGCTGGTAGATTAGTAGCGGAGCTTGTTGCGGGCGCGACACAAAGGATCGCGTCGCACTTGAATGCAGAGCCTGATGAAATCATCATCACAAGCGGAGCAACTGAGAGCAACAATTTGGCACTTTTCGGCGTTGCCATGCATCCCAAGCAAACGCGGCGTCGAATTGTGTCCGCCGTCACAGAGCACAGAGCAATTTTGGATCCGTTAGCCCGGTTGGAAAAACATGGCTTCGAAGTAGTCCGACTGCCGGTTTTCCCAAACCAGCATCCGTTTGCAGGCGGAATTGACTTGTCGCTAGCGGCGGAGTGCATCAATGAGGATACGGCGATAGTCAGTGTCATGCTGGCTAATAATGAGATAGGGACCATTCAGCCTTTGGCGGAGATTGCGAAGCTCTGTCAGCGATGGGGGGTTCCGCTGCATACCGATGCAACACAAGCAATTGGGCGATTGCCGATGGATGTCCAATCGATGGGAGTCGATTTACTGAGCTTTTCCGCACACAAATTCTATGGTCCGAAAGGGATCGGCGGTCTATTCGTTCGGCAATCGCCGGAGGCAGTGCGAATTCAAGCTCAAATTGTTGGCGGTGGTCAGCAGTTCAATCTTAGGTCTGGAACACTGAACAGCGTTGGAATCGTGGGAATGGCGAAAGCGTTTGAAGTCGTTGAGTCAAATCTGGCGACGGACATGTTGCAGCAAGCCTACTTACGCAACTTGCTTTGGGTGTTATTGAATGAACAGATTGACGGTCTACATTTAAACGGCCCGGATTGGAACGTCCTGATTCAATCTGAGTCAACTCGGCTAGTCAACAATCTCAACGTATGTTTTCCTAAGGTGGAAGGTCAGTCGTTGATGTTGGAATTGCCCGATCTGGCGGTAAGCAGCGGGAGCGCTTGTACGTCGGTAGAACCCTACCCCAGCCACGTTTTAATCGGTATCGGGTTAAGCGAGGATCAAGCCAGAGCAAGTTTGCGGTTTGGGATCGGACGATTCAATACCGAAGCAGAGGTTCGTCAGACTGCGGAATGGATTGGTGAGGCGCACGCAAAACTTGCTGCGTTTGCCGCTTGACCGAGGAATCCGGCGGATCGACAATAGTAATTCTTGTGCAGCGTACTTTCCTCCAATGATCTAGAGATCGAATGAGCCTTGCTCCATCCCCAAACGTGGTGAATCGTTCTGTTGAGACGACTGCCACCAAACAAGTACCTGATCTGAATGGTCGCTTCGGCGACTTTGGCGGGCGCTATGTTCCCGAGACTCTGACACGTGCATTGGACGAACTGATTGTGGAATACAATCGGGCCATGCAAGATCCTGATTTCCATGCGGAACTGAATGACTTGCTGCATCGGTTTGTCGGCCGGCCCTCACCACTGTATCATGCAAAACGCTTAAGCAAGCAGTTGGGTGGAGCTCAAATTTGGTTGAAACGCGAAGATCTCAATCACACCGGTGCTCACAAAATTAACAACACGCTTGGTCAAGCGTTGCTGACGCTTCGCATGAAGAAGACACGCGTGATTGCCGAGACGGGGGCAGGGCAGCATGGGGTTGCATCGGCAACAGCCTGTGCGCACTTTGGCTTGCCCTGTGTTGTCTACATGGGCTCGGAAGACGTACGGCGTCAGAAACCTAATGTGTTTAGCATGCGATTGATGGGTGCTGAAGTGAGGCCGGTTGAAAGTGGATCGCGGACTCTGCGGGATGCAGTGAATGAAGCCATGCGGGACTGGATGTCGAGTGTCGAGAACACGCACTATATTATTGGTTCTGTCATCGGTCCACATCCATTTCCAATGATGGTCCGCGATTTTCAGAGCGTCATCGGTCGCGAATGCCGGGAGCAGTGCTTGAGCTCATTCGGTAGGCTGCCTGACACGATCGTGGCCTGCGTCGGTGGAGGAAGCAATGCGGCGGGCATGTTCTATCCGTTTGTAGACGACCACAGTGTTCGATTGATTGGTGTCGAAGCAGGAGGACGAGGTTCGACGTCGGGCGAACACGCATCGCCGTTAAGCTATGGTTCGCCCGGAGTATTGCATGGTTCGTACAGCTATGTCATGCAAGACGAAGATGGCCAGACAAGCGATGTTCATTCGATGTCGGCGGGATTGGACTATCCCGGTGTTGGACCGGAACACAGTTATTGGAAAGACTCCAGTCGCGTCGAGTACACTTCCTGCCGAGATGACGAAGCCTTGGGTGCATTTGATTTCTTGGCACGCAATGAGGGGATACTGACCGCATTGGAAACGTGCCATGCGGTGGCGAAGGCTGCAGAGATGGCCAAGACGATGACACCGGACCAGCATCTAGTT
>Ga0194045_1000347_pt1 | contig 15108 bp, 19 predicted proteins | sample JunL6211m_MetaG_FD_161686 | JGI IMG/M metagenome (GOLD analysis project Ga0194045, IMG submission 161686) | Anoxic zone freshwater microbial communities from boreal shield lake in IISD Experimental Lakes Area, Ontario, Canada - Jun2016-L626-11m | ecosystem: Environmental > Aquatic > Freshwater >...
GTTCTTTAGCTGTATAAGTCTCACCTTTATATTTGTAGCCTATACAGTCACCTAAGTCAAATTTAACTTTTGCCATAATTAGATTTTAAAATGTTTGTTCTCAAAGTAGAACAATTCGAATTTGTTTGTTGGGTCAATCAATGCAAGCTTGTTCAAGAAGTCACTATATTCCGCAACAGACTCTCTCTGAATAGTGCGGTACTTTTGTAACAAGTCAAAGGTACAATAATCTTCCATATCTAACAAGGATTTTGAAACTGTTTCATAACCCTCATATAGATTGTATTCCATATTATACGCCTTCTCAATAATGTCTACAAGACCTTTGAATTCTAGTTCAGGCTTATCAATTGGAGGTAATGGAGCAGTACAATTCCAATCGGTAATATACTTCTCTAAACCTTGTGCATGGGTTAACTCATCTGTTGATTCATTTTTGAAGAATTCAGCAGCTTTTTTGTAGCCAACATTGTCACACCAGTTGGTTGCACTTCTATAAAAATAAAAAGCAGTATACTCGTCTGATAATCTTTCTCCAAGTAGGTTAACTACTTTCTTGTCTAATTCGTGTGGTTTTAATAGTGCCATAATTAAGGACATTTAGGGGTTAATGTTTCTGGGCGTTTTACTCCCATTTGGTCAAATATATTTGTTAAGTTATTCTCTATTTCTTTAGCCATTATGTTAAGCTTAGCTTTATACGCTCTGCCTGTTGCTTCTGCTTGGACAGCACCTTCAGCTGAACGAATATCATCTATTTGCTTGTATTGTTCGTCTTGTTGCTGTCTTAACTCTTGTATAGCCTGATTGTTATTTATCTTTACTTTAATATCATATGGCTTACCCCAGAAGGCAATACCTTTTTTAGACAACACAAGTTTGTTTTTAACTTTAGTAAACATAGCAGGCTGAGTAGGAGTTACTTTGGTTGAGCTATATTTAGCCCCAGTAACGCTAACAAAGTTACCTGTTTGGGTTTCCTTAGCTTTAATGTCTTCAGCAGCATTATATAAAGGGTCAAATGTTAAACCCGTATTGTCGATAAAGCTGTTAAGTGAAGATATAGCGTTATATGGTATTAGGTTATAGCCATCTTTAGTTTGCTCTACAGCGTATAGAGATGTGCCAGGAATAAACTCTTTAGTCATCGCAGTCATAGGGAACATAGCCTTAGACTCTTTAACTTTCTTTTTATTTCCTTTCTCATCTACTAAGAATGGGCTTTCTACTTGATACTCAAAGTTTTCTGCAGCACCAACATATCCTACAATCTTACCTTCTGGTTTATATTCAACTGTACCAAGGCTAACTTCTTCTTGTCTTAGTGTTTTAATTTGGGCCTCTATAGCCTTAATTTCACCGTTTAATCTATCAACCAATACATTTGATTCCTCGGCAGGTTTAGCTCTTAAAGCAGCTAACTCAGCGTCGTATTTAGCATTGATTTTATCAACAGCTTTATTTGTAAAATTTAAATCTTTTACTTTAGTTAAGCCTCCAGCTATTATTTTATCAAAAGAAACAGAAGAGTCATAAGTTCCTAAATCGGTTAAAATTTTTCCATTTTCATCAGTAATGCTAAATTTATTTTTACCATCTTTTTGAAGTTCAACTTTATAGTAAGTTCCATCTTCGCCCTGAAACAATTCAGATTTTACGGTAGTTCTGTACTCTTCAGATTTTAATTCTTCCTCTCTGCGTTTTTCTATTTCAGCTTCTTTGGTTTTTATATCAGATATTTCTGCAGGTTTAACCTCTTGAGATTTAGCAGCAGGTGCTGTTTTCTTTTTAGTTACTACAGCTTTTTTTGCCTCAGCTTGTTGCTCAATTGTTTTAATCTGATTGGTTACTTCTGTGTATTGCTGGATAGCAGCATCAGCTTCTTGAGTAGGTTGCCCTTGTTCTTCAAGGTTTAGCTTTAGTTGAATAGCCTCATTAACCATACCTTCATAGTATGCTTTAGGGTCATTCAATAATACTTGAGCTTCTTTCTTAGTTTTTGTTGACCTGCTTTTTTTAATAGCTTGCTTAGCATTTGCAGTTTGTTCTGCAACAACAGGTATAGCAGCTATCTGAGCATCTTTTTCTTTTTCAATTATAGATAACTGTTGTCTTGTTTCTACAGGTAAATTTAACTCATCGTCTAATCCTATCTGTTTATTTGCTTCAACTACTTGTTGAGCCTTTGCTCTAAGCGATGCTTTGATTTGTTCAGAGTTTGGCAATAGATTATTATTAGCCATATACTTGATATTACCTTCTGCAACCATAGGAGTAATACCTGCTATGCGTTGGATAGATGTAGACAAATCATTATACTTAACCCCTGATAATGCCAACTCTTTAATTGTATTAAAGATTAAATCTTCCAACTCAGCATTGACTTCGCTATCAGGTTTATTTTCTTTATTGTTAGTTATTGCTTGTCTTGATATTTCAAAGTTTTTAGCTACGCCTTCAAATAGATTATTTAATAATGCATTACCTCTGAATGGAGTAATGATTTGAGAAGATGGTATCTCGGTAGCAGATGCAGCAGCAATACCTAATAAAGCTTTCCCTTCAACCGCTTTAGTTACGGCCAATGAGAATATGCCTGTTTTTTTTGCATCAGCAAACGCTTTAGCAAATCTTTTCTTTCCATCAATGATATTATTATTGGCATCTAATATAGGATTACCACTTACTTTATCATCAACCACTAATCTACCTTGTTCAATGTCTTGTACATATTGAGAAACTTGTGGGTCGTTCTTAGCGATTCTATTAAAGTCTCTTGCACCGCTTAATATGTCTTGTTGGAATGCAGGTTGTTGTAATATTTGACTTGCTTGGTCAATAGTAAAATAACCCAATGGAGTAGTCTTAGCAACCATTGTTGCAATCTCTTCTCCTGTTACACGATTCTGACCAATGTCTGTACCGTTGTTTATATTTCTAATAGATTGTGCAATAAGCTGTGCTTGAGCCTTTAAGTTATTAGTTTGGAAGTCATCTGTTGCTGTAGTCAATTGCTGAGCAACTGAGTTTAACTTAGCAACTTGAACGCCCATTTTCATAGCGTCATTAGAGCTCATTGTTTTTCTACCTGTTGATTGTTGATACAATTCAGGAGCATTATTGGTAGTCCAATAATCGTACTCGTTTTTAACTTGAGATACGAAATCTTTTATCTTAGTAGCCTGTGCTGATTTTTCTTTATAAGCCTCAGGTGTTTTAGCAGTTTTTAAATAGTTGTCTAAGTATTCATCAAGAGCATCTTGATTTTCTATTGCATGGCCTAACGCTTGGGTTTCAGCATTATTTAATGTAAGTGCTGGTAAGTGTACTGATTTAAGAATTACAGGGGTAACAGAGCCAATAATACCTTCACCTGTTGCTTGCTTAATAGCTTTACCAATAGTCATCTTGGTTTCAGCAATCATTGCTTGGCCATCTTCAGGAGATACCTTACCGTCTTTAACTTGTTGTTGTATTTCTAATATCTTTTTATCTGCTGCATCAAAGTCAAATGGTGCTGTAGCTACGGACTGAGTAAATTCTTCTAAACCAGAACCCAACATTTCTTTAGCTACGTTTTTGCGTGCTTGTTTTAATACAGCCTTCTTACCAAAGAATCCTGCTACCTCTTCCCCACCACCTTGTAAGAATTTTGTTTGGTCAAATATCCCCTCTAATGAAGCTTCTACAAAAGACCTTTTTAAAGCCAGGTTGTAAAGTCTTGGGTCATTAATAGAATAACCCTCAGAGTTTATAAGGCTGTTTACGTTTTGACTATAAGTATAATTAAATAAACTACCACCAGCAACAGGTGCGTTTACAGCTGCTTTAGTGGTAAACTTAGCAAATGATGCTATAGATTTAGGTACACCTTTTGTTAATAGTTTTTGAAAATATTTCTCTCCAAGGTTTTCTGCGTATTTACTTACGCTTAAACCTGTTGCTCTACCTACTAATGCACGAGTTCCACCAGCTAATATTAAATCTGTAGAAAGACCTATTAATGTATTAGCAGCTTGATAAGGTACGTTTTTGTAAGTTGAACCTGCAGTAGGGTCAAATTCATCTTGAGGTAAATCGTATGTAGGATATTTTTTAGCTAAATAAAGATTGTCATATATTGCACTTCTATTTAACCAAGTTTGTATATTCTTACCAAATGTTTCATATAAGTTTTCTCCATCCCCTCCAAATAAATTCCAATCATAACTCTTATATGGGAACATTTTTCGTGCCTTGTCAATAACTTTTTGTTCTTCAGGATTATCTGAATCGTAATTAAATAATGAAAACAAAGTATGACCTGCACCTTGAGCTTGTTTCATCCACATATTATGGATTAACCTGTCTTTGTGCTTGCCTTGTTGTTCTAATATTAATGCAGCCTCTTCAGGGGTTGCATCATCAGGAATATCTGTAAAGTTTTTTAAGTCTTCTTTCTGTAAGTCTTCTCCTTGTGAAGCAATATCTATGTTCTGTCTTTGCTCCATTGTAGAGCAGCTAAATCCAATAAAGGAGCTTGCTTTTGCTTACCAGATAAGTCTAATATTGTAGGGGTTGCAACCTGTTGTTGTTGCGCTTGTGCTTCTTGAAATTTCTTTTCTCTTTCAGCATCAGCTTCCCTTTGTTGCTTCTCTTCAAGCAATCTGTTTTGCTCCTCTAAATCTCTTTCTTCTTTAGCGCGGATAACCCTTTCAGCAATGTTGTTATACTTTTTCTTTTTTTGCTTAGGGCTTAAATTACTGTACTCTGAATTTACATGGTCAAGAGTTTCTCTTTGTATATATACAGGCATCTACTTAAAGTTTAATTAAAATGAATTACTTGGCTTGTTTGAAAACAAATTAAAATCAAAGTTTAATCTTTTTTGTGGAGCAATAATAGCACCAAGGTCTTGTCCAAGTTTTTCTATTTGTTGGTCTAATTGTTTTTTAGACAAAGCATTATTTATTATTTGATTTTGTATGCCAGGAGACTGATGAATATCTCTATCGTATGTACCTTCTAATGCTGTTTTGCCATTGTATAAACCTATATCATCATAAAAATTAGTTGAACCTTCTGTTGTTGCAACATTGTAAGTTTTCATTAATACAGTTTTCTCATTCCCTTTCTCATCTTTCATTGGCCTGTACATAGAAATTTCATTTGTTTTAGGATTAACAAAAGCAGTACCATATACTGGCTCTTCCACTTCTTCAATCATCCCTGCATTGTTAAAGTTTGGCTTCTTTGTTTTTCTATGGCCAACTACTATTTTCCCATTTGGAAATAATGTATTGCCATTTAAATATCCTTTTTGCCCCAAATCTCCTTGGGCTAATTTCAATTTTGATAAAGGAAATTTGTTACCCAATGCAGCTTCAATTAAATTATTTACAGGAGCTGTATCTTGGCCTACAGCTTTTGGACCGCCACCACCTGGACCACCGTTAGCACCGTTTAAATACTTAGGTTCGTTTTTAGAGGTGATTTGAGTTTCAGACCTATCAGTTTTATTGTTTGCTACATCATAGGCAGCAGCATGAAGCAATACTTCGTCACCAACATCTTTTAATCTTTGGTCTGCTTTGTATTTTTTATATTCACTTTGGATTAACCATTTACCTCCAGGAGAATTAACCATTGCATTGAATTGTTCTTCAGGTAAAGCCTTGAGTGTCAAGTCTTTGCTAACTACAATTGGTTGATATGTAGTTTCTAATTCAACAGAACCGTCTTTATTGAGTTTTGGTCTTTGATAAATGTTTCTTGTTATATCGAACTTAGTATTAGGGTCGTATTGAGAAGGGACATTTGATTGTTGTATAATTTTGTTTTTAGTTTCTTTATTATAAAAACCACCAGCAGCATCTATATCCACATACTGCAAAGGATTGGAATCAAATGTAGTTTGTGCGTGGTTACGATTAAAATCAAACTCTTGGATTGGAGTATTGTCATCATTAAAGAAAGCCTTTCTTTTGGCTTCTCTTGTTAACGCATCCTTTTTAATTGTCGGGTCTAACTCATGTAACGCAGTAACTTCATTCTCAATGTTTTGCGCAAACAATTTTGCTTGTTCTCGTCTTGCTTTAATAGGTGCTAACTCATTTCTAATAGCAGAAACAAATTGCGATTGGCTCATCTTTTTTAAAGGTAAGCTCATAGCATTTTGCTCTGCGTCTTGAAGTAATTTATTTATATAAGGGTCATCAGGTGTACCTGTGCCTATTAATAATGGGTCATATTGCTTATAGAAATACTCTACATTTTGCAATCTTTTGCGTTCTCTTTCTGCTTCTTGCTCTTGTAACTCGTTAACACCTTTGGAAACTATATCCCCAATAGGCACGTCTACCGTGAAAGCTTTTTGAAAATCTGCTGCTGATAATGCCATAATAATTAATTGTAATATTAGTTATAATACGCTCAATGAGGGTTATTGATTAATACCCTTCACCTCTCTAATGGTCTCAGGGATAACGCTTAACTTAGTCTTTTCTAAGTAATCTTTGTATTTAGTTGTCTTCCTATCGCAGTATTGGGATATAACCCTGCTTCGTGTGTAGGTGTCTAAAAGCATTTCCTCTCCCATGACTACCCCTCTTTCTATACATTCTCTTTTGTTTGGCAGGATTACTATTACATCTGCCACAAATACTTTCCCCATTATAATTCAGTTATTATTATTTCCATTGAATCTATTTTAGCTTTATGAACTAACGCCTCTATGGATACTTGCTTGACAAACTTAACGGTGTCATCGTCAATCTTCCATCCTTTTAATACGTCCATGATGATTTTAAACCATATGGTTTTATTGTCAATATCATATGCAGTTCTATTACAATAGTACTTTACATGAATTGCTACAGGTGGATTAAGTATGGATAGGGATGCCAAATAAGGTTCAATAATCTTTTTCATTTCGTTTACAAGCTTAGTCCTTACCGTGTGGTGTGGGCTAGAGAACAATGTGTTCCAGCTTATGTAAGCTACTTTTCTTTTAGATTGCTGAACCTTATTAGGTAGTTCGTGTATGAATATCTTATGTATTCTTTTCTCTGACATCAGGTAATTCTTGTTTAAGACGCTCTATATAAAGGGTGGCATCCATGAGCTCTTGTTGTGCGTGGAGTAACCATTCATGTAAAGATAAGTCTTTTCTATCTAAAGTAGTATTATATTTTTTTATACCTACTTGAGAACGGTCATGAAATTGTTTAATTACCGACTGAACAATAGTGTCCTCTTGTATATCTAACTTGTCGTTAGTCGTTGTTGTCTTCCACATAGCTATTCGTTTTTAAATGTATTATTATAATAATGTTTACCCCAGGTATCATCTACCATAAATAATGGTTCAATGTTTAATACCTTAAGTGTGTCATTTGCTATTTGAGTACATCTTATATTTTCTTGAGTTGTAGTATCTATTATTTGTTTTTGTTCTATTTCTTTAGCTTTTTTTAATATGGTATGCCAAGTTAGTTTATCTTTTGGGGTTTCCCATAGTTGCTCAAATAAGTATTCTACTGCTGTTTGCTTTTCCATATGTTGGTTTTTTACTGCGTTATTATTATAATGGGTTATTAAAGGGGCAAAAAACCATCAAAGTTGTATAGTTTTTTTTCTTTTTGGTGACCTTTCATGCACTATAACCACCCGTCATCACCACTACCTTTCTTCCCCTTAACCTCTATCGTCCTAGGGTCAGTATCACTCTCGGTCATAAGCAAAGTCTTTTGGTCAAAGTCATAAACCACATTGGTATAGTTACCTGAGCCTCGCTTATTGTAGCATCTGATGTACCCTTGGTTCTTGCTGTACTCGGTTAGGTTATCTATAGTCAACTCAGGGTCAACTATTTGAGAAAGGTAGATAGCGCAATCGCTATTATCAATTACCTTCTCACTACCTCTAATCTTATTACGCAAGTCACGAGCATCTAAAGACTCACCTCTTGATGCATGGACAATAAGGAATACAGCCAAGTTAAACTCTATTGCTAACTCCTTAAGTTCCTTAGTGTGTTTATTAGCCGCTGATAATTCGCTTTCTCCCCCGTTCATCATAGACAACCCATCAACTACTAATATGTCAACCCTGCCTAATCTTTCTCTCGTGTCAAGTAATGCCTGACGATAATGACTGCTATCCATAGAGCCATCAGAAGATACCATAAGGCGGCTTCCATACATTTCGACAATATTCTTTTGAATGAATTCACGGGCTGATTGTTTTTCTGCTTGATACGCTTTTCTTACCGCCTCACTTACTGAACCAATATAGTCTTTATTAGTGAAGGATTGAGATATAGTACGGTCTAATACGGTAGAAGAACTCATCTCCATTGAACTATATAGTCCTACTTGCTTGCCATCTTTAATGTTCTTTAACAATACTTGCTGACAGAACAAGGACTTCTTAGATCCAGCGTAACCTGCAACTACTATAAGCTTACCTCTAAGCTTTCCTTTCATGTCATCGTCTATACGCTTAAACCCTAACCATATTGGGTTGGTCTCATCAAGTTGTTCTTGTTCCCATTCTGGTAATAACTCACTAAGGGGTTTAAACATTGCCTTCTTAGTTACTGCTTTTCTTCTTAGCTTTTCCTGGGCGTGTCTCATGATTGTCTGCATCTCTACGTCAGGTATGGGATTCCCTGATAATTGATTTGCATTTTGAACAATCTGAAACACAGCGTCAGGATATAAGCCTTTCTCTAATAACATCGTTACTTGAGCAAAGTATTTGGTATTGCGTCCACCTTCCGTTGCAGGAGCAAAGAAGCTGTCCATATTCTCTACACCTAAGTCAACTACTGCCTCACGTTGTGCAACAGATTCCCATAAGTCAGATAACTTAGGGTTGAATTTAGGGCTATAAGTCTTTGATAATTTCCAATCTAATCGTGGTTCTTTTGCCAAGTCTCTAACACCAGCATCACCAAGCTCTACTACCTCATTGTAACCAATAGGTATCTTGTATAACCCTGACTTCATATTCTTAGAGTTGACTAACCTAAATATACGGGTTGCATCATAGATAGCTGTGTCAATGTCCGTTACTTGACTACCTACTTTAATCTTAGTTACAAAGTCTTTAACGTATTGGTTAAGGACTTCTGAACCTTTAATCTCACCCAACATAATCTCAGGTATCTCAACGTGGTAACCCTTGTTGCCACTAAAGTATATCTTTAAATCGTCAGGGTGGATTTTGTATTCAGAGTTAAGGTATCTTATAAGTTTGATTAAGCTATCCCTAGACGCAGGGCCATTGGTGGCATTGTCGATGTCCAGGTATATGCTATTTGTGTATAGCTTCCCATTGAATCCACTAACGCCACCTTGTAAGTGAACGTACTCGTAGATGTCTGCGCTATACTGAAAAAGACTTTGATAGGCTTCGTAATCCCTTGGCTCATAAGTTATCTCATTTATTGGTACAATAGTATTCCTATTGTGGAGTGATTTTAATACAAGTTCTTTATACATTTTTCGGATTTTGTATCAAAGTATTAGAGAGGGTAGAAACCCCCTCACTACTTTGATTGTGTTGTGTTGAAAATTCTTATTTGAGTTTGTGAGTCTTTCTTAATTCTTCTGAGTACGCTTCTAATAAATTCCTTCCTTCTTCGCTCAAAGTTATGTAGTTGTTTGCAAGCGAATCAATTGCTGATGCATTCTGAATGTCTCTTCTATATGCTTCTTTAACATCTTCTGTAACCCTGAAGTCCATATCTTTTAGTATCCAATCCATTCTGCCTCTATAGTGGTTAAACAAACGATGAGCTTTTGGGTTGCTATCATTCTCTTGCAAAAAAAAGTCAACATACTCTTGAGCAAGTTTTAAATACAGTAATGATTTTGATAGGTATAGTGTATTACTCATAGTTTAAGTTTTAGTTTTAACATTAATTCTCTGAGCTCTCTCTTTAACGATTGCTCTATCTGATGGTGTCGTTCAAGCTGCTTGCATATCTCTGCAATGCGCACTCTTATATCTGCGTTATTGGTCATGGGCTTTAAGTACTACTTCTATTGCGTTATTGTATGCGTCACAAATGATTGGTTCAAATTCAATTCTGTTCTTAATAATCTTTAAAGAATTAATAACAGTTGTATGGTTAGAAATAGCAGGGTTAAACGCATCTGCAATATCTTTCAGACTCATGCTTGAATACTCGTACAATATCTTTTGACATATCTGTCTTGGCACAACGTATATCTGCTTTCTTGTTTTCTCTCTAAGGTCTACCTCAAAGTATTGGCTCAATGCTTTAATGGTTGTTTCTACATTGATAGACTTTCTTTTCTTCACATATGGTCTGCTGCAATGGCTGCAAACAACAATGTCGTCTTGTGTTTTGTATTCATCTAATAGTGTGTTCATGTTATTTCTTTTTAGTTAAGTCAAAATAGTAATCAGTATGGGATATTTCTCCTCCGTATTTAGGTACAATCTGTATTGAAAATCCACAGTATCCATCTCCAAAGTTGTGTTGAACCCAGGCAGAGGGTGGAGCAAAACTCATAAAGTTTCTATAGTCAAACTTTTTTGTCCTATCGTACCCAATTCTATGGAGGTCACCTTTCTCAAGATGAATAAATTTGTTATCAATTCCAAAGTGGTCAATGTATTCATTAATAAACGCTACGGTCTTGTCATTCATTTGATATGGCAACCCTTTGAACATGTACTTACTATCTTTACCGTGGGTAAGAATAAATGCATGGTCACCATAGGTAAAGTGGGACATGAATTTTTCAAGGACATAAAAATCAACTACTGATTCTTCATATATTCTATCAAGCATCATCTTAATAGCCATATTGGATATAGATGCAAAGCTACCAGCGTGGTTGTCATTACATACGTTTCGTATGAGGTATTTAGCAGCGACCCCTTCGTCAATGCATCGCTCTATTAAAGAGAGCTTAGCACCTACAAAAGTTTCAAATGCTTCTTTAGAACTCATGTTCTGTTCTAAGCCATGACCACCGCGTGTAGTCTTGCCTTCGTATCCATCTAACCCATCACCAAGGTCATCAATTATTAGTAAATCAAATATACCATTGCTGTTGTAGTGGTCAAGTATTCGACTATAAACATAGTCGATGTTGTGGTAGAATATATCTTTGTTATAAGAGTATTCAAACATGCCACCATCTTTAGGGTTAGGCTCAAGACCAACGTGCATATCGCTAAGCGTCACTTTAATTGCAATAGGTGTATCTACTTTGCGTACTACCTTTGGCTTGCGTATCTTACCACCAATGTAGTTCTTACAGATGTCTTCAATAGCATTAAGGAAGTTGGTTGTTCTGTCATATGGGTTAAGTGCATTGATAGAGAAGTGTTCGCCTTTGTACCAATAGTGTTTAACAGAGGCTATAGGTATACCTACTTCATCGCACTCCTGTTCAATAGCTAATTTTATATCCTGTTCTTTCATGGGTTAGGTTATTGGCTCATCAAGCTCCCACAATTAAGCGAGAGCCGAGAGCCGATTAGTTAAATGCTAAAAAGGTAAATCATCTGCAACAGGCTTAGCCGATGTTGTAGTTGCTTCTCTTTGTTCGCTAATTTGAATTGATAAGAATGTAGAACCAGACTTAGATTGTTTCTTCCAACCTGCAATCTGCATCTTCTTTCCGTTAACCATTACATTACCTTGGTAATCTGGTTGTTTGTCTGAGGTCTTTTTGTCGTTGATAAACAAAGAGCCTTGGCCTTCTTTTTGAACATACTCTGTACTCATAATTATATACTCGGTTGACCTATTACCGAAAGGTTTTAGTTTATTCTTCTATTTGTTTTTGTGCCCATGCAGGAAGTCCGATTGATTGGATATCCCAACCGTTATCCCATAAGCTTTCTTTGTTTGCATAGTTAAAGGTAGATATTGCTTGGCTTAATAACTTTTGACCATATAAATGATAGTCCTTGTCAGCTTCTATAAAATAAGCTCTATAAGGTGCTACCGTTTGGATAATCAAATAAGTAGTATTAGGACAATAATCTAACCCAAACTCTTTCATAGCAAGTACGCCATATATAGCAGCTTGCATAGGATACTTAAGATTAAAGAAAGAAGCAATTAACTTATCAGCTGATGTTTCACTTGTAGTCTTAACTTCTATAACCCTATCAGTATAGCAATCTATAATACCTTTGAAAGGCAACGTAGATATGGGTTGATTAATTACAAACTCAGTCTTGCCAGCATTGATGATGTCCATAACATTGTCAGGGATATATCTAATGCAACGCTCTGCTTTGTCTACCTCTTTGTCTTTAACTACAATCTTACCTTCGTTAGCTTTAAAGAACTCAGCCTTAGCTTCAAGTTCTGCTTTAGTTCTACCAAAGTCAGGCGATACAACAAACTTGCTACCGAACTCATGTGGTTCTAATATCAATGTATGGATAATGGAACCCAATCTCATTGACTCGGTAGGCTCATCTTGTTCATACATAAGTTTGTTTGTTATCTCCCATTGGAACTTAGCAGGAGACTCTAATAAATTTTTTGCCGTTGAAAAGGAAAGGCGGAACTCAGGTGAGCTCAGCCAATCCATAAATACTTGATTTGCCATTAGAATGATAAGTCTTGTTTAGGTTTAGAAAAAGTTTTTGCAGGTGCTGATGTTTGTTCGCCAGATGCGTCAGTATCTTTATCGGTAACTAACCCAAGTGCAGATGACAATGCATACCTACGAATGTAAGTAATTGCTGAGCCTAATACTTGGAAGTCGTTCATACCTTTAAGCTGAACACCTTGAGGAATGGTTGCTACTGAACTAATGTTCTCACCGCTTTCGCAATGGAAGATAGTTGTTTGTAGACCATTGTCCGTCATCATTTGTGTGAACCCTAAGCCGTGGAGCTTCATTAATGGGTTAATGGTTGAGAAGATTGCAGGCAGGTCAGCATAGCTGTAACCATAACCTTGTGTCCCTTTGTGAATTACAGGGACTTGTTGTTGGAAAGCTGCTAGAGCTTTGTACAGGTTTTTCATAATCGGTTTTGTGTTTGTGTTAAAAAATATTTTTACAAATATACAAAGTTATTTTGAAATAACAAAATATTTGTGGATTATTTTAAAGATTTTCTTAAATGTAATATGAGGTCGTCTATATATAAGTTGCCTTCATACTCACCCATACCATACTCAAAACATACATAAATAAAATCTTCATCTGATAAATGAAACTTAGATAGCAATAATCTTTCCGACTTTCTATTTAAGTCTGCGATTAAATCATATACGATTTCTAAGTTAAGGTCAAAGTTTATTCTATTCTCTGCTTCATTCTTATCGGATATGGTATCTTCTAAGTATATCTCTGAGTTATCAGATTCTGTTATGGGTTTAGATAAAGATAGTTGAGGTTTAGATATTTCTAATGCTCCCCTTAGCTCCATCTTACTTGCGTTCTGCAATAGGTATTCGTAAGGTATTATTGATTCGCTTGCTTCTAACTCTTTAACTGCTGCTTCTATTAACTTTTTAATTTTTTGTGATGCCCTTAAGGGTCTGCGTGTAAATTTAATTGAGGTAAAATTGTTTTCAATATATGCCAACACATATTTTTTAGCATAAAAATAACTATAAGAACTAACTTTTGCTTTGCCATCTTTTGTTATGGCTTTCTTTTCATCGTACTTATCTATCCCATCTATGAAACCTATACAAGCTTCTTGGAATAAATCAGATAGGTTAAACCCAGGTGTCCAGCATTTTACAGAAAGGTGATATAGCAGTTTTAAATTACCTACTAAGATAGCGTCTCTATATTTTAAGTCACCTGTTTCTCTATAAAGCTTTAAGTTTTCCAAAGCTTCTTTAGAGTTCATAAAACCTTTAGTCCTAAAAGGTTTAGACTCAAACATAGAAATCATCATATCATCTGACATTGCAGAGTGGATTTCTTTAGGGTTATTGTTGGTATCCCAACCTGTGAATTTAGACACGGTTATCTTTTTGTTTTTTTAGATTGTTTCCATTCTGCCCATGTTGCTATAAATTCTTCAAAGTAAATTCCAAAAATCATATTATCGTATGCTGAGCATTTATAAAATACTACTGTTAAATTAAGATGCTCACAGCCAGGTATTGGGCCAGCCATTTTACAAGCCATAACTTCATTAAGGTCTACAACAATGTCCATCCACAATGAGGTAGACATATTGCCATTCTTAAGTCCCATAGCTTCAAATGCTGCTTCTTGCTCAGCATCTTCACAATAAACATCACAATATAAAAGGTCGCCTTTTAACATATACCCTTTTGGGTTAGGCTCAAATCTAATAGAAGTTTCTTGATTCATGTTTATTGTTTTTACAAAATTAAGGTAATTGTTTTGAATTATCCAAGACCTTCTTCAAATTCTAATTCATCTATTACTCGGAACATCCTGTAGTTTTTATATTTAGTAGCCATTGTAGCAGGTTCGCTACCCATTATTTTTTTATTTGCAAATCTTAATTTAAATCCGTTTCTTTCAAAGAAATTTAAAGCTCTTGTGTTTTTACTATACAGCAACACATTTACAAACCCACAGTCATCAAACAATATATTCTGGCAAATCTTTAACCATTCAGATAAAACATACTTATTTCTATGGTTAATGTTTATACCAAATGAATAAAGTAATCCTGCTTTTAAAGCAATAACTGTAAACCCTATAATCTCATTGTCTTTGTAAACCACATATAAGTCAGCACCTAGCTCACCTCTAACTATACCAATGTTTTCATATGAATGAAGTACCATATCCTCATAATCATCTGAGGGTTTAATATGGTATATCTTTAGGTCTTGGTCGTCATAAAAGGCAGCTCTCATAGCTGTCAAAAATAGTTCTCTGTTTGTGGTTTTTACAAGGGTTATCATTTTAAAATTTCTAAAGGGTTTGTGTCAAGTGTGAATTCTGTAAGTACTTTGTGCCATTTAGTTGAGAATTGTAAGTTTTTAAGTAGGTTGACCATGGATTTGTTTAGGCTTGCCTCCCTTATTATCTTGTCACTCTCATCAATTATGACTATTTTCTTTATTACGATTGTGTTGTCTACAACCTCAGCATCGTATATCTTTATAAAAGTATTATCCTC
>Ga0194045_1000349_pt1 | contig 15063 bp, 9 predicted proteins | sample JunL6211m_MetaG_FD_161686 | JGI IMG/M metagenome (GOLD analysis project Ga0194045, IMG submission 161686) | Anoxic zone freshwater microbial communities from boreal shield lake in IISD Experimental Lakes Area, Ontario, Canada - Jun2016-L626-11m | ecosystem: Environmental > Aquatic > Freshwater >...
TGATGTGGGTGGTTGAACGCCCAGACGGCGGACGAGGTTTTGGCTTTACGGGCGGGCATTTTCACGACAATTGGGGGAACGATTCGTTTCGAAAAGTTGTGTTGAACGCGATGTTATGGCTTGCGAACGTCGACGTGCCAGCAGATGGCGTTGAGTCCAAGGTGACTGCTGAGCAGCTCAGCGCGAACCTTGACCCGAAAGCGAAGAAGTAGAAGCACATCCGCAGGTCCGACTTCGTAGCCAGGAAGCACAACCATCCACAGGTCAAGCCTGTGGTATTCGAATCCCGCATGCCTTGCGCTGCGGTTCGTTCAGGCATTTTGGCTAACGCCGCGTCAGCCACCGGAAGGGGTGTTATAAGCCATGCTCACGAAGCCACTTGGCTATTTCGTCCGCCGCAGTTGCATTGACTCGCCGAGCATTCGACAGCGCATGATGGGCCACGCTGGCAGCGGCTTCGGATTCACCCAGTCCAACGTGAATCTCCGCCAACATCATCAGGTCTCCCAAGCCTTCGTATCGCGTTAATTCACATAACCGCTTTGCATGAGGCGCGGCTTCTCGAAACTTCCCGTCCGCCAAGTAAAGCTCGCACAGGCCACGATGGGCTTCGATTTGACGTGGATCGATTTGGACTGACAACTGAAAATGCTCGACTGCTTCCGAATTTCGATTGGCTTTTCTTAAAACTTGTCCCCAGAGCAAGTGAAGTTTCGAGTTATAGGGTTCGATGGAGTCGGCTGTACGGTAGTGTTTGTCTGCTGCGTCCAAGTCACCGGATACAAATGCTAAACGGCCCAACATGGAATGGCCATATTGGTCGTCTGGGTCCAATTCGTTAGCGCGGTTTAAACTCTCTTTCGCGAGCTCGAACAGTCCACGTTTTGCATAGAGCGTTCCCAATCGTCCGTGCGCTTCAGCCAATGTAGGCTTGACTTTGAGCAAACTCTGAAACGCTTCAATCGCTTCGGTATCTTTATTCTGTGCCATCAATCGTTTGCTCTTTGCTAACGATGAGTCATACTCTATCTGAATTTGCACCAAACGGTTAAGTTCGGTTTGAGTAGTGGCATTATCCGAGTCAATTCTCAATGATTCACGCAGTGCTGCAATCGCGCCGGTGAAGCGGAATTGCGACAGACAGGCCTTGGACTCGGCTGCCCAATGATCAACTAGCCAATTGCGTTCATTGCGAACAGCCTCAGCGATTTGCTCAGGATTTTCATTGGATTGCAGATAGTTTTCCAACAACAATTCGTGTGTTGCGACTGGATCAATCGAGATTCTGTGCTGGGAACGACGGATCGGAGGTACGTAGGAGTCGTCAACCAAGTCGAAATTGACATTCACCTTAACATACTTTCGCATATGACACTCAGAGCACTTTTGCCTTACTGCTGCGGGAAGTTTCGATTGCTCACCGCATCTTTCGGGAGAATGGCACTGTAAGCAGCTATCGTGAAAGGTGGCACCCACTGGCGCAGCAGTCTTATGCGGATCGTGGCATGTAATGCAAGTCATCTCACTGTTTTGAAAACACTTCGACTGCCTTAAGGACTTGATCTGATTGGCCACGTGGTCGTCTTCGCTGTGCGGCGGCTCCGCAAAGCGGTAGTGTTTCTCCAATTCGTCGCCAGGACGGTACGAAAGGGCTGGACCGCGATGGCGAATGGCGTTGCTGTGGCACTGCGTACATACTTCAATCAGTCGTTCACGCGGCAAACCACCGGGGTAGACAATTCCATGGGATAGTTTCGCTTCGGGATTCTCCCGATGAAAGTCAACATGGGATTGGCCCGGACCATGGCACCTTTCACAGGTGACACCGAGCAACATGTCTTTTCGACGATAGACGTTTGTGGTGCCAGGGATGTGTTGGAACCAAGTATTATGGCACTCAAAACATCGCAAAGTTAAATCCCGGGCTCGATCACCTGTCGCAGCCCGATCAAATCCACTTGCTCCCCAACAGTCGTTGGCATAGACCCACGCCACAGGCAACTCCCACATGGAATCATCTGGGCGCCATGACAAATAGACTTCGTCCGAAATCGGGTTCGCACCATATATCAGATCGATGGACGATTCGAGCCGTCGCGTTCCATTGACGCTTGGTTCGAGAGTCGCTTGAACCAATTTATTGCCGCGCGTAAACGTTTGAAACTCAACCGGATCACCGTTCCGCCGAAAACTTCCCATTCCTTTTTCGAATCCGCGTGGGAGCGATTCGAGGTCTGGAACGCGACACGTACGGAAATGGCTTGTCGGCATGCACTCTTCCACACGCTCGCGATGGCATTCCGAGCACGCCTGCGGACCTACGTAGCCCGGATTCGGGATGGCGGGCGGCATGAATTGAGTGATTTGAAGCGGTGGTACTTTTCTCGACGGCTCTAGCCGAGTTGCATTTGCAGTAGCGGTAGACGATGTGCCTGACGATGTGACAGGCGATTGTGGAGGTTTGGCTGGCGTTCGATTGCAAGCGGCAAACAAATGGCTGCCAAGTAAACACAGTATCGACAGCCAAGCAGACCGATTAAGTTGCCTCTTTGAGTTGGTGCTATGGCGATTCAATGATCGTGCATTGCTTTTCGTTGCTTGAAAACACATGGTCGACCTCCTTTCCGGATGGCCAAACAATTCGAATTCTCTGTGGGGTTTCGGGCGAATTACCCGTAAGCCATATTCGCGGCTCGGAGCTCGAAAGGTAGCTTCCTCCTCCATTTTGCATCGCGATGCGACGATCGGATAGGTGGACCACGGCTCCGATCGCGTTTCGATTGGACTGCCTGCCAATCAGTTGTACCTTAGTAGCTGGCTTATTGGTCCTGACAAATCCTTTCAACACTGACACAGGTTCTTCCAAATGAGAAACTATGAGATCCAAAATACCATCTCCGTCTAGATCCGCGTTTGCAAGTCCGCGACCAGAATGACCTGAACGAAAATAGCCGTCATCGAATTGCACTCGCGAAAAGTGTCCGTTGTTGTTTTCCAAAAGCAACGGTAGTTGTTTGAAGGGCGTATTCGGAGATGCATACGAGACATGCCCGTTGGATACGATCAAGTCAAGATCACCGTCGAGGTCATAGTCGATCGCAACGGTCCCAAAACCAACAAAACTACCATCGAATGCCGCAAATCCGCTGGCCCGGCTGACATTGGTAAACAAGGTCCCACCATCGTTTCGATAAAGGCCAAACAATTCTCTCTCGAAGTTGACGACCCACAGATCAGGTAGCCCATCTTGATTCGCATCCAACACCAAAGTCCCCATACTACCCGTGCTAAAGCCGCGTTCGTCACCTGCCACCCCGGAAAGAACAGCCGTTTCTTGAAAGCGACCCGTACCATCGTTGATATAAAGGAAATTGTCGGTTGTGTCATTGGCCACGTACAAATCAACATCTCCATCGAGGTCGATATCGCTGGCCACAACTCCGAGCCCCTTGCCATCGTCCCGAAGCCCAACCTCTCGATCCATTCGCTTAAATCCGCCTTCGCCATTGCCGAAGTAGATGGCATGCCCGACCGCAGAAAAGTCGCGCGGCGCACAGACTTCCCGAGGTACGTTGACACCCGCACAGATGGGATGATGGCTCCAAGACCAATTCACGTAGTGGGCCACGTACACGTCCAACACGCCATCTCGATCGAAATCCGCCCAGGCTAAACTTGAACTCCATGGGTGCTCGGGATGTGTCACCAGCGAGGGCATCTTGATGAACGTACCGTCCCCTTGGTTGTGAAACATCTGTACGCCACCGTAGCCACTTATTGCAACATCCTCAAAACCATCGTTATCAAAATCCGCAGGGTAAACGCCATGCGTATAGAAATCTGCCACCTCGGACGGTGCCACCCACGAATGGCCTATTTTCAGCTAGAACAGTGAATTCTGTCTTCTCGCCGTTTGCGGAGTTGAAGCAACAGGCTGAAGCGATGGCAGCGTACGTCAGTACGATGGACCGCGCCTACGATGGAGTTGAAGGGATCTCGCGTCCGCTTTCAACACCAAAACTCAAAAACACACGACTCGACGGGAATCGCTCGGTAAATTGAGGATCGTTGCGACGATTCTCAAAGTCTATTAGTGTATATTAAAAATTCCACTGGCAGGAACTCCGCGTGTTCAATGGTACTTTCGGACCATCTCCCGAACTTGCGAACGTCGTTCCTGGGAATTTTTGGAGGTAGAACATGGGTCGATTGCAGCGACGAAGTTTCCTCGGGTTGGGAGTCGCCGGAGGACTTAATTTGTTTCCCGTTCATACCGATACTGCATTGGGATCGGTTGTGAATGGACGCGCAAAAAATGTACTGGTAATCTTGGAACAGGGTGGTTTGTCGCACATGGACACATGGGATCCAAAGCCAGATGCGCCTGCCGATCATCGAAGTATCTATAAACCCATTTCAACAAACGTAGCGGGAATGCAGTTTACGGAACTCCTTTCTAAAACGGCTAAGGTTGCGGACAAGCTGACGGTGATTCGATCGATGCACCACAAAGTCAGCAACGCCAACGGTCATCCGCAGGGCACGCGGTATGCCCTGTCCGGGGAAGTCCCTGGAGGACCAGTTGAAATGCCCGATATCGGTTCCGTTGTCGCTCACAACATAGGTTCCCGTTGTAACTATCTTCCACCGTACATTATGATCCCGGGAAATCATGAACAGGCCAAAGAGACGAGTCAAGGATTCCTTCGGGCATCGACCAAGGTCTTCAAGACTGGCGGTAAAAATTTGGCGGACCCGAATTGGACTGTCCCCAATTTGGGGCTAATGGCTGGAATCGATCAAGCGCGTTTTAATGATCGTCGCGACTTGCTGAGCAATCTGAATTTAGGGGTGGCCGCTGAACAAAACACGACTGCCTACGCCCTTCAGCAGCTCAGTACGCAAGCTGCCGATTTGCTCACAAATCCCAGAACACAAAAAGCGTTTCGGCTTAATGACGAACCCGATTCGATTCGTGACAAATATGGTCGGGGCCATCGCGGGCAGTGCTATCTTCTCGGCCGACGAATGATTGAAGCGGGTGTACGGTTCGTTACGATAGACGTTCGCGAACCGGAGACCGATCAGACACCGGGTGGCTCGAATATGAATTGGGATCACCATGATTACATCTACGCAAACGGTTCCTGTGGTACGATTCGCAACGGTGCTGGAGGGGAAGGTCGCTTCGGTATCGGACACTGGGTTATGATGGGCAGTACCGATCAGGCCTTTGCCGCGCTCATTCAGGATCTCGATGACCGTGGGATGTTGGATGAGACGCTAGTCTGTTTCGTAACCGAGTTTGGGCGGACGCCTCGGATGAATTTCTTTCAAGGACGTGATCATTGGACTCACGGTTATTCCATTGTGATGTCCGGTGCAGGTGTCCCCGGAGGGCAAGTAGTTGGGTCGACCGATCGCGAGGGCGGATATGTTCAAGATCGCCCATACACGCCTGAAGATTATGCGGCTACGATTTATGAAAAGCTTGGTATCGATCGGTCAAAGCCGCTCTTCACTCCAAGCAATCGCCCTGTTTTCGTCGCTCACCACGCTACCCCCATCTCGGAAGTTTTCTAGTACTTATAACATGAATCCAATGACCTCCAATTACCGTTGGTCGATCGTGATTGCCTTGGTGATGTACAGCACAGGGCTCTCGAATCTTCCTGAGATAACCTTCACCTCTCCGTTGGCAGTGGCGCCGGGGCAGACCACCGTTCTACATTTTTATGGCAAAAACCTTGATGGCGCTATGCACGCTTGGACCGGTTTCCCAGCAGAAACAACGTTCCTTTCTCCGGCGGAGGCTTCGGATAGCAAATCCACACGAGCCTCGGTAAGCGTCGCAGACGATGTTTCTGTCGGTATCTATGCCGCTCGTATATCCACCTCTGAAGGGGTCTCTCAAGCGATTTTGATGATGGTTGACGACCTGCCTAGTATCAGTGAAGAGCCTCATAATCATAGTCGTAAAATGGCACAACTTGTTCATCCTCCCATATCCGTCGACGGCGCGGGCGACGGAGACAAAATCGATTGTTTTTGTGTAGATGCATCTGCTGGGAAATGGCTAACCATCGAAGTTGTATCATCGCGTCTAGGCTATTCGCTCGATGCTTTTCTTCGAGTGTTCGACGAAAGCGGAGAAGAAATTGCAACGGTTGATGATACTCCTGGCTTAAGCGGGGATTGTAGCGTTCGTTTCCAATCGCCGCGCAAACAACGTATATTCATCGAGGTCTGCGATTCGTCTTATTCGAGCAGCGCTCGACATAAGTACCGATTGCGAATCGGCGATTTTCCGATTGGTACGACTACGTTTCCGCTTGCCTGTACCATTGGCGAGAATGGAGCGGCAATAGTGGGGCATGCGGTCAGTTCGTTGCCTAACCTAAACTTAGAGGGATCCGAACCCAATGATTGCAAGGAACGAGCGTGGGTCCTCCAGGCGCCTGTTGCTGTCGACGGTATTTTCCTGGCCGCTAGTGACACGTTTTACTATCGAATCCCATTGACGGCTGGTTCTCGCCGAACAATCCGCGGAATTACGCGAAGCTTGGGCTCGCCTTCCGACTTGTTGATGAAGGTATACGCACCCGACGGAACTCTTGTTGCGTCGCACGACGACTCTGGGTTGGACGAGGCGATTTTTGAATTGGATGCAAAAATCGATGGAGACTACCTGCTATCCGTCCGCGAAATCAACAGACATTTCGGTCCCGGATATTCGTTCCAATTCGAAGTTAGTTCATCCCAAGACGGATTTGAATTGTTTGCGAAGGAGGAGAGTGTGAATATTGGGAAAGGAGGCGTCGGACTGCTTCCCATTGTCTGCAAACGGACAGGATTCAAGGGTCCGATTGCTTTGCGATTCGATGACCCTGACACGCCGTTTCGATTGGAAAATAGCGTAATCAACGCAGAAGAAAATGAAACGTTGCTCAATATTATTCCTCTCGCCGAGTTGCCGTTGGGAAGTTTGCACACCCTTCAAATCACAGGCTATGGCGAGAACGATGGGACAATAGTCATGGGGAAAGTCAGCGTCGTGGATAAAATCCGCACTCAATTCCCATCCTTGACATATCCGCCTGTGGAATTGTGGAATCGAATCGCTGTGGCCATAGCACAACCTCTTCCCGATTTTTTTGGACTGCGATTGGCCAGTGACGAAGTCCTCTTCCCGCGTGTTGTGGGCGAGATGTATTTTACTGTGTACTGCATCAACCGAATCGAAGGCTACACGGCTGCGATCCATGTCGAGGCAATGAATTTGCCGAAAGGCTTCCGTACATCCGGCCAAGATAAACCTGTTGGGAATAGCAAGAACAATGAATACCGCTTTGAACTTCGCGGTCCTGCTGAAGTCCCAATTGGCCAGCACAAGATCTCAGTACGCGCGATTGGAGATTTTCGAGGCCAAGCAAAAGAGGTAGTCATCAGCGAGGTTCCATTTCTTGTGGTGGATCCCCTCAAGGTCTCGTTGGATTTATCAACCGACGACTCGAAGCCAAGCGAGGTTTCTGTTCACATCAATGCAAAGCGTTACTTGAGCCGAGCTGGTGGCGACCAAAAAGAGATACATTGCCGCTGGAAAGAACGACCGGATTGGCTTGTCTGCCCGGATTCTTTTGTGATTGGTGTGGGCAAGCAAGAAGCGACCATTCAAATGTCTGTGACTGAAAACAGTGACTTGCCCGCTCAGATCGGAAAGCTTGTACTAATGGCGGAAACATCGATCCAGGGACAAACGGTCCAAGTGGAGAGCGAAGCTTTTGAAGTTCGATATCCGGTTCCAGACACATCCCAAAAGGACTAGTCATTCGTGAATCTCTCTTTATCTTGTTTCCATGTCGGTTCCAAGCTGCGTTTGGTCTCAGCCTGCCGCGTGCTCTTCACCGGGTTGTTCTTGGTTTTTCTGGGCCGATCGCCTGTGACTGCCGACGAGTTTACCCCCGTCTCTCTGGATGCAGGGCCCTCGTTTTACCACGAAGTTATTCCCGCCCTCTCCAAGTTGGGTTGTAGTTCGGGCGCATGCCACGGCTCGCCCAATGGTAAAAATGGGTTCCGACTGAGCCTACGCGGATACGATGCCAAAGCAGATATCCAGTCGATCGTTCGAGATGAGTTGGGACGGCGGGTGAATGTCCTGTCGCCGGAAATCAGTCTCTTACTGAGTAAGCCTTTGATGCAAATTCATCATGGCGGCGGTAAAAAACTTCGATTAGCGGATCCGGCATATGAAATTCTCCGAGAATGGCTGGCCCGAGGATGCCAGGTTACCGAGCCTGCTACGGCGTGTACTGGGATTCGTTTCGGACCGTCGGATCATTTGTTGCTGTCACCAGAAAACCGTCAGCAGAAATTGACCGTATCGGCTGTTTTCGCTGATGGAACGCAAAAGGATATCTCGAAGCTGGCTGTGTATTCCAGTTCAGATTTGTTGGTGGCAACCGTCAATGATCACGGTTTCGTAGAAGGGGTTGGCCGCGGCCAAGCAGGTATTAGCGCTCGATTTCTCGAACACTGGAGCACGCTCTTCGTCACCTATGCCCCGGGTGAGAAAACACCGTACACACCTAGGTTGCAGCAACGCAACGTCGTGGACAAATTGGTTGACCAGCAGTTGGAACAACTCCATTTCGAACCCTCCAATTTATGCAGCGATGAACAATTCGTCCGGCGTGTTTATTTGGATGTCATCGGTCTGTTGCCAACAGTCCTCGAGGTCCATTCCTTTCTTAGTGACCTAGATGCCCGCAAGCGGGCAAAGCTGATCGACTCGCTGATCGATCGTCCCGAGTTCGGGCGGTTTTGGGCTCTGAAATGGGGGGATCTGCTGCGAATCAATAAGCAACAAGTCAGTTCGGCTGGCGTGCAAAAATACAACCGCTGGCTAGTGAAAGCTATTGACGAAAACATGCCGTATGACAAATTCGTCAAAGAGCTTTTGTTAGCACAGGGAAGCACTTTCGAAAATCCACCAGCCAACTACTACCGCACTGCAAACAACCTTAATGATGCGACCGAAACGGCTGCGCAGATCTTTTTAGGAGCGAGATTGGAATGTTGTAAGTGCCACAATCATCCGTTTGAGAAGTGGACACAAGACAACTATTACGGATTTGCAGCTTTCTTCAATCGGATCAAGCGTAAGCCGACTCGGCGTGTCGATGAGATGGTAATTTGGCTCTCTGATGAAGGTGAAGTCGTTCACCCTCGGACAAATCAGGAAATGCACCCCTGGTTGCCCGGCGTTGGAATCGTGAACGACGAGTCGTCAGGTGACCGTCGGATAACGCTCGTGAATTGGTTGACTTCGAAGGACAACGAACTGTTTGCATCTGTCGAAGTCAATCGGATTTGGAGTCACGTCATGGGGCGAGGCATCGTCGAGCCAGTAGATGATTTCCGAGACTCCAATCCACCAAGCAACCCCAAGTTACTTGCGACTCTTGCTGCGGATTTTCGCGAACACGAATTCGATCGCAAACGAACTTTGCGTCTTATCTTGAACAGCCAAACCTATCAGTCAAGCTCTACCGCGACGGATGGAAACCGAAACGATGACAAGTACTTCTCGCATTATCGTCCCCGCCTACTGACTGCGGAGCAGTTGTTGGATGCCGTCGGTGCCATCACCGAGCAGCCTGAGCAATTCCGTGGATTGCCTGCGGGAACACGAGCCACACAGCTCCCAAGTCCCGATCTAAACAGCGAATTTCTGGAAGTGTTCGGGCAACCAAAGCGGGAAACTGTCTGTCAATGCGAGCGAGTCACCGAGGTCACCCTGTCGCAAGCTTTGCAAATCGCGAACGGCAAGTTGTTGCAAGAAAAATTAACTTCACCAGACAGCCGTTTGCAACGATTTCTTAAATCCGAATACACGGATCGACAGATCATCGATGAGTTGTTTCTAGCGGCCTACGCTCGAAATCCCAGCGAGCAGGAGTATCTAGCCATCTCCTCCCATTTTGCGAAACGGAACGATCGAGAATTATCGCTGCAGGATTTGGCCTGGGCTCTCATCAATTCGAATGAGTTCTTGATGCAGCACTAGCAGTCACTCTCGAACTTCAGTTGAGGTAGTCTGGGAAACTGAGAGAAACTGCAGGTGGCTTTAAGCGCCCTCGATTTGTTGTTCAATCTTTCGGCGTGCACTTAACGAATTCTCGTGGACTTGGAGTCGGGCGTCTGTCATCGATTCGTAATCGACTCGATGAGACAGTGCTAAATGCTTTGCCGACAATTTCGGGAGGTCCATTCTCAAGATTGATCGTATCTGAGGAATGTCCAAAACGCTGTCACGCACCAAATCGCGAGAAGGATCAAGGACTGACTGACAACGAAGCGAGAAATGAGGCCACGAAGGTCGACCAATTTTTGGCCCAAGGACATAGCCGCAACGCCGAGATTTCATAAATTTAAACAGAATTAAGTTGTGTTTAGGCTCATTAAAACAGAATTAGGTTGTTTTTAGGCTCTTAAAACAGAATTAGGTTGTTTTTAGGCTTGTAATCCGATACAAACGACATTGTGGTTTAGAAATACAATTGCTTTTTGCGATTTTTTCGGGAGTTGATAATGAAGTGTCGAAAATTAGGACGGAGAGGTTTTACGCTCGTGGAGTTGTTGGTGGTTATTGCCATCATCGGCGTCCTCGTGGGGCTCTTGTTGCCAGCAGTGCAAGCGGCTCGAGAAGCGGCTCGTCGAATGCAATGCACAAATCGGATAAGGCAGCTTGCCTTGTCGATTCATAATTACGAGAGTACTTATAAAGTTCTTCCGTGGTTGCGAGGAAATTCTAACGGCGGTACAAGAAACACGAATCCCATCGGCAATGAACAATTGATGGGTGGGTTTGTTTTTTTGCTTCCCTACGTGGAGCAGTCCGCTCTCTACGCCATCATCTCTAGTCCGATGGCTCCGCTAGCTGCTGCCCCTGGTGGGAAGGCAACACTTCCATTCGGTCCTCCCCGTGACTTTGCTTATTATCCTCCTTGGTTGGTCAACCTTTCCGAATTTCACTGCCCATCAGCTCCAGACGGACTTTTTTACGGTAGCGCGACAGGGACTTCTCCTTTCCTTGGACGTGGAAACTACTCGATGTGTCTTGGGGATACGATTTTAAATGTCCACAACAATACCACGACTTTTCGCGGATCCTTTGGATACAATCGGTTTGTCAAGCTCGCTGAGTTTACGGATGGAACGAGCAATACCATTGTCCTAGGTGAAAAAGCCAATGCGGTGGACGCAGTGGATGTGAGAGGATTAGCCGCAAACAATGTTCCGGGCCTTAACGCAAATCCTGCCCTCTGTAAGCTGAAGGCTGTTGGCGGAAAATACTTGCCTGGGGTTTCCGTCCAGAACAATCGATCGATGGGTTCGTTGTGGCACACCGGCTTGGCGCCAAACATCGGTTTCCAAACGGTTTTAAGCCCAAACTCTCCAAGTTGCTATAATGACAATTGGGGCGACAACTGGGGCGTAACTGCATCTAGCAGTTACCATACGGGTGGCGTAAATGTAGCCTCGGGTGATGGTGCAGTAACATTCATTTCAAATTCAATCGACACGGGTAATAGTTCGCTGCCTGAAGTAACATCAGGTCCAAGCCCCTATGGAGTTTGGGGTGCCCTTGGGACCCGGGCTGCCGGTGAAGTCGCCTCGTCCGAGTAGTTTTGCTTTTCAAAATTGCTCCTTGAACCAATACGTAGTGTGTCAACGGTTTTATACACCGTTGACACACTACTTTTAGATCAATATTTTCCCGCTCTATTTGATAAAGATTGGTGGATTCATGCTAAGGATCGATTCTAGGTTTTTTGGTTTTTGCGTTGGTTTGAGTCTTATGTTCGTTACTATCGCCGGTTGCGGAAAGGGAGATGCCTTCAAAGTATATCCGACATCTGGGAAGGTCACTTACAAGGGGGAGCAGTTGGAAAATGCGGACGTTGTCTTTTCGATGCCAGGCAATGTAAGCAAAGGGGAGCCGTCAACTATTCTTGGAATGGCAAAGACCGATGCGTCCGGAAAGTACAGTATCAAGAGTTTCGTTGGAGCAGATGAAGTCCTCCCGGGCGCTGCTGTAGGCAGTCATACTGTAACCCTATCCAAGTTTATTCCGCCGAAGGGGATGACTGACGCGGATTATAACAAGGCGATGGAAGCAGAAACTAACGCAATGAACAAAAACGGCTTCATAACACCTGAACAAACCGCTCCGCAACGCATTCAATTTCTTCCACCCAAATACACTAACCCCACGACTTCAGGTCTTACTGCGGTCGTTGCGGCCGGTAGTCCAAACGAATTTAATTTTGATTTGAAATAGAAATCTTATCGATTCCACTCGTTCCCAAGTTCCCGCTTGGGGACGCGGTCCCAGAAGCTCGGCTTCGACTCGCTGCGATTGCTTCAATTTGAGATCTCGGTGCGAGAAACACTTCAGAGAGTGCACCCATCGTCGTGTACAGATACTGCAACCTGGGCGTTTCCGGCTGTCCACTGTCAGCCTGAGGACGGGCTGACCTATGTGGGAAGTGGGCCGATGATCGGCAATAGACAAATCTACAATTCCAAATTTCCCTGCCTCAAATTCACACGGTTGGAATTTGTCTTACTTGCTCTGGCGAATCTAGCGGTTGTCGGTTGTGCGCCAAAGGATACGCAGGAGTCAACTCTGAACACGATTCGTCCAGCAAAACCAGAAACTTTGCCAATCCTAGCAAATGCGAGCCCTGATGCTGAGACAGTACTGGAACCGTCCGAGGCACTGACGTTGCGGCAAGAAGCTCAGCAGCTTGCAGAAGAGTTAGTTGTGCGAATCCCCAACAACCCGGACGCACTCGAGGTCAAAGCCCGATTTCATTTGCTCTTTGGCGAATCGGAGTCCGCAAAACTGTGCTGGCTGGAAGCCATTCAACTTGTTCCGCACTACGCCTACGCGCTTCAGGGTCTCGGGAAAGTTTCGATGCTGCATTCCGACTACGAACAGGCTACTGTCTTTTTTAAAAAATCCATCCAGAGCCAACCTGCGAATGTCGAAGCTGTGCATGATTTGGCGGATGCATACACAAAGCTAGGTGCCATTGACAAAGCGATATCTACGTTAGAGAACATTTCCGACAAAGGCCCAGCATCGGCACTGACATTGGTTCTCTTAGGGCAGGGCTATCTCGTGAAAAGCCGTTACGAGCAAGCCGAGACGGTTTTTCGTAAAGCAATCCAGCTATCGCCGGGCACGACCCGAGCCGAGCAAGGTTTAGCTACCGTCCTTTTACGAACGGGAAGACAAGACGAGGCCCGTCAATTGCTTGCAAGCCAACAAGCTGTGCGAGCTTCTGCGAATAAGATCCGTACGGAACAAGAACACTTCGATGAGGAAAAAAAGGATTGTTCGCCCCGCTTTCGAATGGCCGCCGAAGTCTACCTAGGTATTGGAGATATGGATCGAGCAGAGCGAATTGGGATTCGATCTCTCGCTCTGGACCCTACAAGTCCTGAAGCAAGAGTGCTACTTTTTTCAGTCTATCAGAAACAAGGCAAAATTGCGGAGGCAATCGATTTAGCACGCGAAGCCCGATCGTTAAACCCGAATAATCCCGATTGGCATTTCACGCTTGGTGTGTTGCTAGGCCAGAAAGACGATTTTCTTGCCGCAGACTCATCGTTCCGAGAAGTCATACGCTTAGCACCGAAAAGCCCTGTCGGATACCAGGCTCTCGCAAGATTGTTGATGCGATTCGCTAAGAACATGAGTGAGTCCATTCCGATAGCCGAGAAGCTTGTCGAGATTCGCGGGACTGCTGCCGATCATGAATTACTCGCTCAAGCGTATGCCATCAACGCCGAATTCACTCATGCGTTTCAGTCGCTCAGTGAAGCCATTCGTCTTGACCCTGCTAACAAAGACTACGCTGAAGCCATGATGCACTTGCGAAGAGCGATGGGTACATCAAATGAGAAGGGCAAAGAGTAGACCAGTGATGCGCAGGGCAATGTACAATCGCTACTGGTTCGCTAATTGGTTCGTTGTTTGGCAGATGACTGTTTGCCTTTGCTGTGCACAAGGCACGATTTCGCTTGAAGATATAACGAAGCAATCCGGGATCGATTTCGAACACTTCAGCGGACGGAGCAACAAATTCTATCTTATCGAAACCGTCACTTCCGGTCTCGCAACCTTGGATTATGACAATGATGGTTGGATTGACATCTACTTTTTGAATGGTGCACCACTTTTAAACAAAAGCGTGCTTCCTCCACCGACCAATCGTCTTTTTAGAAATGTCGGAGGCATGCAATTTGTGGATGTGACAACCCAATCAGGATGCGGCGATATTGGCTTTGCGTTAGGAGTCACTGCTGGGGATTTCGACAATGATGGCGACCAGGACCTCTTCGTGTCCAATTTCGGTCCCAATGTTTTGCTTGACAACAATGGCGATGGCACTTTTGCAAGGCACGTTTTCGACCCCATGAATCCTAGGCGTCGTGTGGGTGCTGGTGTCGCATTATTAGACATCGATCAAGATGGCAATTTGGACCTGTACTTTGCGAATTATGTAGATTTCTCGTTCGACCAACGCGGAAATCGTAAGATATTCGGCGTACCGTCGGCTCCTGGTCCGAAGGACTACAAGCCGGACACGAGCACACTCTATCGCAATATGGGTGATGGCAATTTCCGAGACATCAGCGTCGAGTCGGGCATCGGTTTAGTGGCTGGGCCGGGGATGGGCATTGTGGCCTTCGATTTTGATGGCGATCAGGACACCGACGTTTTTGTCGGCAACGACTCTGCTGCCAATTTCCTTTTCGAGAACAAGGGGAATTCCACTTTCGACGAGATCGGCCTGCTGGCTGGAGTTGCGTACGATCTTACCGGCGCACAACAGGGCACCATGGGAGTCGACGTTGGTGATTTCGATTGTGATGGCGACTTGGATTTAGTGACAAGTAATTTCATGGACGAGATTCCTACTTTGTATCGCAATTCCGGTAAGGGCTACTTCGATGATATTGGTGCTGAATCAGGCTTAGGGGTGGCAG
>Ga0194045_1000350_pt1 | contig 15048 bp, 8 predicted proteins | sample JunL6211m_MetaG_FD_161686 | JGI IMG/M metagenome (GOLD analysis project Ga0194045, IMG submission 161686) | Anoxic zone freshwater microbial communities from boreal shield lake in IISD Experimental Lakes Area, Ontario, Canada - Jun2016-L626-11m | ecosystem: Environmental > Aquatic > Freshwater >...
TTGATCAAGCGACCAAACGGTATTTTTCTGGTAACCGGCCCAACGGGTTCCGGAAAGACCACAACTCTCTACGCCGCCCTGAACGCCCTGAATCGACCGGACCGAAAGATCATCACCGCCGAGGACCCTGTCGAGTATTACCTCCCGGGCGTCAATCAAGTCGAAGTGCGACACAACATTGGGCTCGATTTTGCGAGAATTATTCGGGCCATGTTGCGACAAGCACCCAACATCATCCTCGTCGGGGAAATGCGAGATACGGAAACCGCTCAGATGGGTATCCAAGCCAGTCTGACTGGACACTTGGTATTTAGTACGCTGCACACAAACGATGCACCCAGCGCTGTAACTCGAATGACCGACATGGGTGTGCCCGGTTACATGGTCGCAAGCAGCGTGATCGCCGTTCTGGCTCAGCGTTTGGTCCGCAAAATTTGTACCCGCTGCAAGGTCCCCATAACCCTGTCCGATTCCGTCTTGGAGGACGCTGGATTGCCCAAGGAAATCGTTCCATTCGCCAAATTCTCGAAGGGAAAAGGCTGCCCCTATTGTCAGAAAAAGGGCTATCGCGGACGAATCGGCATTTACGAATTGATGATCGTGAACGGTCGCCTGCGGGAGAAAATGTTTGCGGGACGGTCATCCGCCGATCTCAGAACGGAGGCCATAAACTCAGGTATGACAACACTTTACTGCGACGGGTTGCGAAAAGTCCTCACGGGCATCACCACGCTGGATGAGGTTTACCGCACCGCCAAAAAGACGGAGCAAGAACACATCGCCATTGAGAAAGTCATCAAGGAATTCATGGGTTAATCGTCTCGAACCGCCAGACCTGTCAATCGCGCTCGGCACGAACGGATTCGGGGTCGTGGATCGCTGACGCGTTGGGCAGATGGCCTGTGCCGCTTTTAGGGACCCGATGGCTTTTATGGTCGGGCATTTCCCCCCAAAGACTCGTTAGGGACGCCGAGATCTTCGGAATAAGCCCTGGGCTTTTCTGGCAAACCGGCGAATTTAACGAAGCAAAATTTTCTCCGCGTTAATGTCGTGACTACAATCAATTTGGCACGGGAAATAAATTTCTAATTTCCCCTGTCGTCAACTTGACCTCATCTCTTTTCTTTAAATACAAGACGCCTCGTGCGTTCTACCGATCGTTTATGGCAACAGTCCTCGTCGACAAATTACTTCAGGCTGCGATTAAGCAGGGGGCCAGCGACATTCACATCGTGGTGGGCCAGCCACCCGTCTTTCGTTTGCATGGTCGCATGCGAAAGCTTGAAACGAAAGTACTGGAGGCAGACGATACGGTTCAGTTGATGAAGAGCATTGCGCCCGAACGGTGCCAACGTGAACTTCAAGAATCGGGTAGTTCCGACTTTGGGTTTGCATTTGGAACATTGGCTCGGTTTCGAGTTTCCATTTTCAAGCAGCGCGGTTGCATCTCGATGGTGCTCCGACAGATTCCAAACGACAAGTTGACGCCTGAGCAGCTTGGACTGCCTGAGTCGGTGATCAAAATGTGCTTGCGCCCGCGAGGTCTGGTGTTGGTGACTGGACCGACCGGATCGGGTAAAAGCACCACGTTGGCAAGCATCGTCAACTTCATCAATGAGGGACACGACCACCATATCATCACGATCGAGGATCCGATCGAGTTTTATCATGAGCATAAAAAATCGACCATTAATCAACGCGAGGTAGGGGTGGATGTTCCGAGTTTCTCGGAAGCCATTCGACGTGCGTTGCGTCAGGATCCCGATGTGATTCTGGTGGGTGAAATGCGGGACTTGGAAACGATTTCCGCTGCGATCAGTGCGGCGGAAACAGGTCACATCGTTTTCGGAACACTGCACACCAACAGTGCGATGGGTACGGTAAACCGGTTGATCGATGCGTTCCCGGGAAACTTGCAGGACCAGATTCGAACGCAGTTGTCAACCAGCTTGCTCGGCGTGGTTGCTCAGACGCTGATTCCCAAGATCGGTGGCGGTCGAGTCGCCGCTTATGAGATTTTGATTGTTACGTCCGGCATCGCGAACTTGATTCGTGAAAACAAAACGTTCCGTATTGGTTCGGCCATCCAGACCGGTGCCAAGTTTGGAATGCAATTGATGGATGACGCTCTGTTTCAGCATTGGAAGGGAGGTCGAGCCACCGTGGAAGACATTTTGGCCAAGGCGCATCGCCCAGACGATCTGGCCAAACGAATCGTAGATGCCAGACGGGGCCTCGACGAAGAAGAGCCAAAAGAAGAATTTGATCACAATTCCTAGCTAACAGGGACTAGAGCTAATGAGTTCGCGACGTATAGGCCAGATCTTTGTCGACATGGGTTTCGTGACCGATGAGCAACTGCAATTGCTGCTGGATGAACAACAGCAGCAGCCAGGTGCATTGCTTGGTAAATTGGCCGAAGACATGTCGTTGATCACCGATGATCAATTGGCCCAAGCCCTCGGCGAACAACAGAACATGAAGGTGGTGTCGTTGGGAGACGCACCCATTGCTCCAGAGTTGCTGGAGAAGCTCACCGAGACAATGGCACAGCTCTATCGCGTTATCCCTGTGAAGTACGACGGGCATACACTGACCGTTGCCACTTGCGATCCGCAGAATCTGTCCATTCAAGATGAATTGCGAACGTTCCTCGGTATCGATATCGAAATGGTGGTCGCAACCGAGCGCGAAATCAAAGCATCGATCGAGCGATTCTATTCGTCCGAGAGCTTGAGCGTTGAGAAAATCGTCAAGGAATTGGAGGCGGACGATACCTTGTTCCAGCAAGCCAGCATGCTGATGGGGGACAAGTTCGATCTCGACGGAGCCGAAGCATTGGCCGATAGCGCACCGGTTCGCAAGCTGCTGAACTTGGTCATGTTGCTAGCCATCAAAGATCACGCCAGCGATATTCACTTTGAACCATTCGAGGACGAATTCAAGATTCGGATCAAAGCCGAAGGTGTTCTCTATGAAATGGTGCCACCGCCTCGTCACCTTGCATTCGCCATCACGACACGGATCAAGGTTATGGCGAACCTCGACATTGCAGAACGCCGGATGCCCCAGGACGGTCGGATCGAGTTGATGGTGGGCGGTCACCAAGTCGACTTGCGGGTTTCCGTGCTGCCGACGATGTTTGGTGAGAGCGTCGTTATGCGGATTTTGGACCGCTCGGTTGTCTCGTTGTCGTTGACCAAGGTAGGTATGGATGCAGCCACCATGGAAGGCTTCCGAACGGTGATGAAACGTCCGAACGGAATCGTGCTGGTGACAGGTCCGACAGGCTCAGGCAAGACGACAACGTTGTATTCGGCGTTGTCCGAGATGAACGAGATCACAGAGAAAATCATCACGACCGAGGACCCGGTTGAATACGACATCGACGGCATCGTTCAGATTCCGATCAATCATGACATTGGCGTTACGTTTGCATCGTGTTTGCGAGCCATTTTGCGACAGGACCCCGACATCATCTTGGTGGGCGAGATCCGCGATTTGGAGACGGCCGAGATCGCAGTTCAAGCGTCGCTGACGGGCCACTTGGTCTTTAGCACCCTTCACACCAACGATGCGCCGAGCACGATCACACGGATGAAGGACATGGGTATTCCGACGTTCTTGATCACCGCCACGGTCGAAGCGATTTTGGCGCAACGACTTGTCCGTCGTATCTGCAGCAAGTGCCGCGAAGAAACCGATCCCGGCATGGAAGTTTTGATGGATCTTGGGGTCACCGAAGAGACCAGATCCCAATACAAATTTTTCCGTGGCAAAGGCTGCGACTTGTGCAATAACACGGGTTACAAGGGGCGGATTGGACTGTTCGAACTGATGGTCATGAACGACGAATTGAGGGACATGATCATGCAGAATGCGACGACGGATGATTTGCGAGCCAAAGCTGTAACCTACGGCATGATCACGCTCCGCGATTACGGCAAGCAATTCGTATTTGACGGATTCACGACCGCAGACGAAGTGGTCCGAGAAACCGTCCACGATGCATGATGAAAGAAGGCTTAAGGCTTAAGGCTTTAGGCTTAAGATTTGAGATTTGAGATTCGTACTGCCCACTGCCGACTGCCTAACACAACAGGGACTCCAACATGCCAATGTATCAATTCGAAGCCATGGATCGAACCGGTCAGGAAATCCGGGACGTAATCGATGCGCCGACGGAAGAAGAGGCACAGAATACCATTCGGCAGATGGGTTATTTCGTAACCAAGCTGTCGCTCAAAAAAGGGGTTGCTGCCAAGGCTGCGGTTGGTAAAAAACGCAAACGTTCGTTTACCATGGGTGGTGCCAAGACCAAGCACATTTGCACATTCACACGTCAGTTGTCGATTTTGCAAGACGCGGGTCTTCCCATTTTGCGTTCCCTCAAAATTCTGGAGAACAACTCAAAGCCGGGCAAGCTCAAGAACGCGTTGATGGACGTATGCGATGAGATTGAGACGGGTTCGACCCTGTCCGAATCGATGTCCAAGTGCCCAAAGGTTTTTAGCCGTTTGTACGTGAACATGGTGAAAGCGGGCGAGGCGGGCGGTGCGTTGGAAACCATTTTGCAACGCTTGGCCGAGTTCCTCGAACGGTCGGAATCGCTCAAGCGAAAAGTCAAGGGAGCGATGATCTATCCCGTCGCGGTTGTGTTGGTCGCGATGGGGATTTTGGCAGGGATTATGTTCTTCATCGTTCCGACATTTAAGAAGATGTTCGACGAGTTTGAATTGAAGCTGCCGGCCCCAACATTGTTGTTGATGGCCATGAGCGATTACGTCGTGTACTACTACTGGCTGATGTTCCTGGTTCCGATCTGCGTTTGGCTGGTGGGCAAAATCATTCGCAAGTTCAAGCACGGGCGGATGGGATATGACATGTTTATGTTGAAGGTCCCAATTTTCGGTGGCTTGATCGAAAAGAACATTTTGGCCCGAACGACACGGACGCTTGGAACGCTGATCACTTCGGGTGTGCCGATTTTGGAAGCCATCAACATTACTCGCGAGACCTCAGGTAACGCGATGTTCGAGAGAATTTTCAGCAAGGTGAATGACGCCATCCGAGAGGGGGACGTTATCGCCAAACCGATGAAGGAGCATTCGACGCCCGGCTTCCATCCGTTGGCGCTGTTTTATTGGATTTGGATGGGCTTGTTTCCTGGGATCATGGTAATGTCCGTTGCCTTGACGGCGGGGCGTGGGGTCAAGACGGGTGGCAAAAAGACCTCCAAAACATCAGGAGCATCGGCAGACGGTCAGCTCATTGCGGTTGCCGTCGGCGCAATGGTGATCGGCGCGTTGGTTTGCACGATTCTTTACCTATTGAAGATGCGATCGCGGGTCATCGACGACTTGGTGGTCAACATGATTGACGTGGGTGAAGAAACGGGCGAGTTGGACACGATGTTGTACAAGATCGCGGACAACTACGACGAGGAAGTGGCGGTCATGACGGAAGGCTTAACGAAATTGATTGAGCCGATGTTGATCGTGTTTCTCGGGGTAGCGGTCGGTTTCATCGTGGTATCGCTGTTCATGCCGTTGATCTCACTCATCACCAGCTTGAGCTAGATTCACCCTGGAGAAGATCCTAGAAATCGCCAAAGAAATTAAAAGGATTTATCCAAACAAATGAGCACAGTAACAAATGACATCGGAATTGAACTACGTTCGAAGTTAATTGGCTTGGAATGCTGGTACGCGAACGCGGGTGGAAAACACGCTGGCAGTACGTTTTCGCTTGCGTTTGGGGAGAAAGTTGCTCGCGACATTCCTCTCGCGAATACGGCTCATCCAGAAGAATATCGCAAGTACGAAGGCGAAGCAAACATTGTCGTTTGGTGTACATGGCGACTCGATGGTCGGGATGCTCCGCTGTCGAGCTCGGATGATACCGATGACGGGATTCAAAAAGGTTTGCAAAGTCTGATCGGTTCTCACATCGTTGACATGATTGTCGAAAGACCTTGTTGGGATTTAAAATTGTTGTTTTCACCGTTTCATCGAATACAGTTGCTTTGCGATCACGTTCCAGGAGACCCGAGTTTTGACGGGAATTGGGAGTTGCATTTTCGAGGCGAGTCCTATTACTTTGGGCCGGGGAAGGCGATGGAGATCGAAAACCGATAGTTCTTCGTGGGAGAGAGTCTGGTTACGGGCATCCATTCGAGGGTGAGAAAATCAGGTTGAGGGAAGTGACATTCGCCCAAGAATAATTTCCAAATTGTTTAAAAAAATTGGGTCACACAAGGCGAGCGGCGCCGTTTTGGTTTTAGTCAGCAAAAAGACACACAAGGTGGAGGACGGGGAAATGCATCAAACAGGGTCGAACGGAAAGCGAGTCAAGGGAATCCGAGCTGGATTCACCTTGGTCGAGCTTCTTGTGGTGGTCGCTATTATTGGCTTGCTGGTGGGGCTAACCGTCCCTGCAGTATTCGCAGTGCTCGGTACATTCAACAGGGCCTCGTGTAAGTTCGAGGTCAACGCGCTCTCGGACGCGGTTGAGAAATACCGATCCAAGTACGGCGACTATCCGGCAGACGGCAGTTCCTGGCCGGTCATGGAAGCTCACTTGAGAAAAGCATTTCCGAACATCCTCGTCAGTGAATTGAATCTGCTCAATCCATCGGCCTATGACACTTTTCAGGTAGGTGCTATTGCTGATATTCGCAATGATAATGACACCAATTTGAGTTCGCTTTCCCTCGCATTACAACGTGTAATGGATCCAGCCGAAGCGTTGGTTTTTTTCCTCGGCGGTTTTAGTTCGGATGCTCAGCGGCCCTTTACTGGGCCGGGCGGTCCTTTTGTTGCTTCGTCGTCTACGGGACAACCTCTTCAGTACAACGCTTCACGCCAAAACGCGTTTTATGATTTCCCCAACGCGCGTTTAACGCTGACGACTTCAAACGGTGCAATTGTCTCAACGGATGAACTGATTTTTAACAGTGTGCCGTGTAAGACGTCACCGTCACACGGATCAGGTCCTTGGAGTGATCTTTTGCCAGTTTTTATGTCGTATAAAAATAACAATTCAATTGGATCTCCATACGTTTATTTTGACAGTCGAACTTACCAGTCAAAAAAAGGAACAATTACGTACAGCAACTTTTTTCAGCCGTCGCGGGTCGCGAATGGACAAAGTAATGCTTCAGCAACCACACCCCGAGAAGATGGCATTTATTTTGGTGCCGCTCGACCGTATTTGTCTGAACAAGAGAATACGACGGTTGTATCGACCCCTCCATTGCTGTTATATGAAAACAAACAAACGTTTCAGATATTGAGTCCAGGCTTGGACCGTTCATACGGAGGTGTTTTGCCGACCGGACCCTCTAGTTTGATCTTGTTTACTGCCAAGGGAAATCCTTGTGTTTCGAATAGTGCTGGAACAGGTTTTGTTAAGGCGAGCTCGACGCTTGGCGCGTTTGTCCTTGCGGAATATGGTCCGAAGTTTCGTCCGATGGCGGATAACGTTGGAAACTTCACCGAGTCGAACACTCTCGGCGAGAATAAGTAGATCGTAGAGTTGTGGAATGAGTTTGGAATTGAGACAAGAGGTAACAACATGAGAACCAAAAGCTCAACCGCACGCACCGGCTTCACCTTGATTGAGTTGCTGGTGGTGATCACGGTCATCGGATTGATGTCCGGTATGTTCCTCGTCGCCTACCAAGGTGCTGCGTTGGAGTCACGCAGGCAAAAGACCTTGTCTACGATCAACAAGCTCAGCGAAGTCTTGAATTCTAGAATGGAGGAGTACGCAAGCTATTCGATCGTTCTGCGTTTGCCTGGCGGAGGGGCTCTTCCATCGAACGCGGTTCCGCTTGCAGCCAATAATCCATTGGAAACGAAGACGTTTCTTTTAGAGCGAACACGGTTGCTTTGCCTGAGGGAGATCATCGCCATGGAAATGCCCGATCACCCCGATGACATCAAGTGGACCGACAAATGGGTTAGTTCTTCGAACAATGCGGCATTCTTCAATACATTGCCTAAGTCGGTTGCTACCGGTTTGACTGCTGGTACCAATCAGAGTTTTGTCCAAAATCGCGTGACAGCCCGAACCAAGGGGATCGCAAAAAAGCTAAGCAATGCAGGCTCAAGCGGATTCTTGCCCATCCCAGGCTGGCAAAATGCAAATGCAAATGCGGAGTTGCTGTACCTGATTATCGAAGACTCTCAGTTGAATGGATCGAGTGCAATCGAATTGTTCGGTGCCTCGGAAACAGCGGATTTGGACAAAGATGGACTCAAGGAGTTTATCGATGCTTTTGGTCGACCGATCCAATGGATTCGATGGCCAACTGGCTTTGAAGGTGTCGCTCGTTATCATCCCGACATGCTCGACCCGGGCATCATTACCGGAACGGGTTCTAATATCCGTGTCACCATTGAGAGTGATCCCTTGGACCGGATGGGGGCGGATCCCGGATATAAAACGACCGACCGTAAACCGGGACCAGGTGCTTTCCCCTTAGTCGTCAGCAGCGGGCCTGACCGCCGATTTGGTATTCGATTTCATTTGGCGTCTGAGATTACTGTCGCTGGAAAACCATCGTATTCGGCAACAGATTCAATATGGTCGGGTACTCCAATCTACTTGAACGGTTACGCATGTACCGATCCTTGGTATCCACGGGTTTCTTCGTCCGGTACCCCAGCCAGACTGGGTGGGCGACTTGACCCGAGTTTAGAAAACCCTCTCGACTCGGATGGAATCCCAATCGATGTGACTTCAGACCCGATTGACTGGCGAAATTCGCGAGACAACATTACCAACTACGACGGAAATGGAGCTTCGCTGTGATGATTCAATCCATTCGTGAAAAAATGATATTGATTCCTGCTCGACGCGCGATGACGTTGGTCGAACTGCTGGTTGTCTTGGCGATTGTGTCAGCGTTAGCAGCTTTGGTACTGCCAGCCGTAAAAGGCATGATCGCAGATAGAAAGACGAGTCAAACGGCGATTGTGGTCAAGAACTATATCGAATCGGCTCGTGCTCGCGCCATCGGCAAGAATCGATCGGTAGCGGTAGTGCTAGAACGTCTCTCTGGCCGAGCAGACGACACGAACAAGGATGGTATCGTCGATATGTCGGATGCCACCAACCCAAATTCACCTGCGACCCCTCGGTTTAACTCGGCGACAGCTAGCCCCATTCCCGTTGGTTCGCGCACAACCTATCCTCTCGACACGAATTTCCTACCCTACAACACTTGCATCAAGCTGAGCATGGCGGAGGAACCGCTGCCGGTCACGGAAAAGTCGATTCCGATTATCGTTCAATCCACGACACCGCCCAAAGTCCTCGAAACAATCATGATGGCTCGCTCGCCCATCGATGGGTTAAACGCTACGTTTGGTGCGATCCCTAGTCCGTACGACCCGGTTGTGCCATTGGTTGATCCCGATCAAGGGTCCATTCCAGAAGTCCGTATATTTCAGGTCACTGCTCCAAATGGTTTAAACGCCGCAGCTTTGCTTGGTGAGTACCTAATTGCAGGCAACGAAGTTAGCTTTGGTGAATCACCGACACGTTTTACTATTACGTCTCCTACGACGCGAGCGAGCCACGACGCGTATAGCGGCAGCAACCCGACGACGATTTGGTTTTCGGTCATGAACGAGCAAGGCCTGGATGGGCTTGGTGAGATGGCCATGCATCCCTACGTCAACGCAACTGCGGGAAACGCATCCGCCAAGTTCAAGATTTTCCAAAAACCAAAACCCATTTACACTCAGGCGATTCAATTGCCGAAGGGAACTTGCATTGATTTGTCCTTGAGTGGGTTTGCGAACGATCGTTCCGTCACGTCAGGCTTGTCGGACTACCGGGTGCGATTTGCTTCCGACTGGGTGCTGACGGGTGCGGATGGCATACCAACTCCGGAAGAACTTCGTCCTATCTATCTTGTCTTTTCGCCAGACGGTTCTTTCTCGCGGGTTTTTGCCAATCAAAAAATGGGTCCCCAGTCCGTTCGCATCGACAGCGTCGAAGATGTCTTTCTGCACATCGGCCGAATCGATCAAGTCGTGATGCCCCTTGATCCAAACAACGCAAGCCTTGGCAGAACCGTGGCTGGGCTTACGGCAGCGGTCGCCTCCGGAACCAAGATGAATTTGACGGATGCAAGTAGCTACGTATTGCGACTATCACCGAAGTCCGGTGCGATAACCGCCGCGCCGATTAGTTTCTTCGCACCGGCAACGACGGATTCACTTGGCGACATTATCGGCAAGTCGCGATTGGCAACCTACAACTCAACGATTACAGGTCAATAAGATGCGAAATCATGAGTCCGTCTTCAGTCGGTCCACAGCAGTTGTCAATAGTCGAATTGCAACGGGTCTAACGGTCATCGAGGTGCTCTTCGCGATGGTGATCATTCTTGTTGGCTTGGTTGGCGTAGCGGCCATGATCCCGTTTGCCATCCGGCAAGCGGAGGACAGTTACCGGATAACGCATGGATTGGCTGCGGGCGAGAATGCGTTGGGGGTCCTCAAATCGCAGTCCGTGGTTCAACCCCGAATGGATGCACCTTGGCAGTTTGTGAACGATGAATGGGCGGATGGTGATTCCAAGGGTTGGGCGGTAACGTCTTGGAACAACTTTTACCAATTGAACGAGTATTCGCTTCGTCTCAAAGCGCTGGGCTTGTCCGGCGATCTTGACACGACGCAAAACCGAAACGCGATTGCATTGTTGCAGAACCAAATCATCGGAACGAGTTTTTGCATCGATCCCTTGTTTTGGGGTTACCAAGAGCGTGGCGTCAAGTTGGGAATCAATTCCAGAGGCAATTATCGACGCTCCCGCTTCCCTTTTTATCGCGAGGGGGTTCCGAATAGTCTTGATCCATTCGATACGAATCTTGCTTTCGAGACCCCTCGAATGCGGCGTGTATCGATTGCGGATCCCATGGGTCCGGATGCGAACGGTAATTCTGGCTGGCTCCGATTGCCCTCCTCGCTGCAGCTTTCTGCGGTCAGCGGTGGTGATATCGCGGCTGCGAAACCGGACGAAGACAAGAGTGCAGCACCCTTGAGGGGCGAGTATGTCGATGGCGCGGGTGCGCTGATGCAATCGCCGACTAATGCGGCCTCAGTTTCCTGGATGGCAACTCTCACTCCATCCGACAACACTCCGATTATTCGGCCAACAAGCCTCACGTACAACCCTAACAACTTGTCTCTGGCTCCTCCGATTGAGATCTTTCCAGAAAGCTACGATCTTGCGGTCGTGGTCTTTGGCAAGCGAGACGTTCGGGAGCAACTCGATCCAACGACTCTGATTGTCCCCGAGAGCGAACGACTTGGTTTGATGTTAGGTGTACCCAACGACCTGGAGTATTTAACGTCGGGTACGTTCGACATAACGATCGACTCTGGTGCGAATGTTGACCCCAAGATCAAAGTCGGGGATTGGTTAATGCTTTCTCGATACATTTATTTGACTAATCCTGCCTCGAATCCAATTAAACACACCGATGCGAAATTGTACGCAACCCGCGAGCGGCATAAGTGGTACCGTGTTTTGAGCGTCGCCCCTGATGATACGTTTCCAAAGTCGGTGCGACTCTCGGGTCAGCCATGGGACTATACCGAACAGGAGCTCGCCGACGCGAGAGTCATTGATCCGACACTTGCATCGCTTAAGATGCCACAAACCACCGTTACATTATTGAAGAATGTACTCCAAGTATTTCAGCGAACCGTATACCTACAGACCTACTAAATACCCAAAACCTATTAACGACTAGCTTTTTTACTCTCCACACACACCACCGCGAGAGGTAAAAGAAATGACTCATCGAATGAAGAAACACTTGCGACACCGAGCCGAGCGATCTGGGCTGATTTTACTGATCGCGCTCGGCATGTTGGCCTTGTTTTCGCTCCTGGCAGTAACCTACGTCGTTACCGCTGGTGCATCCAAGAACGCATCTACCGCCATTGCTGTCCGAGCTAGGAATAGCAACTCGACCATCGAAGGTGCTGCGCAGGCTGTAACGAATTCTTTGATTCGCGGTACCAGCGATCAGACGTCGCCGTTCTACATTCAAAACCTGTTGGGAGACATCTACAGTCCAAATCCCATCCGGACGAGATTTGGACATCGATTGGAGGGGTCGCTGGCGTTTCAACCCGATTGGTGTCGTCGCATCGCGTCGCCAACATCGATGGTGAATTTGGTAAAGCTTTCGCTGTCAACCAATAATGTCGTCAACGGCCCACTTTCCGGATTGGAAAACGAATACAACTCGCGGATATTGACGATCATCGAGGGTCCATTGGCGGGCCAATCGTTTCGAATCCTAAAGTATGTGGGGTACGTTCGCGGACCTACAAGCGGAGGGACGCCGGATACCAACATTGCAGACACGAACAGTTTGTATAACGCCAATCGGCAGTCGACGACATGGGCGAACGGCAACTATCTTGATCCCAACGCAGCCAATATCGAATACTCGGTTCTGATTGATCTGAACGAAATTCAGGGAACGCGGTTCACAGGTCAGTTCTACAACGGCGTAGGCAAGCTTGAGACAGTATCTCTGACGTTGAACGAATGGTTAACACGGCCCGGTTTGGGTGAACAGTCGTTGTTTTACCTTGTCAATGGAGCGAACTACGCTGGTTATTCCCTAATCATCAATGACGCCGCCTTCAACAATGCTGGTATCGGCATGAGCGATGTCGCAACAAACTTTGGATTTGGTTCGCTTGACTCGCGTGAGTTGATGCGGATCCCTTCCGCTAGAGAGAAAATCCCGCCCGCGTTATTGCCCAGCTACGATTACTTACAAAATGTTCAAGTGATGAGCGGTGGCGTTGCGGGCATCGGTTCGGAAACGCGTACGAGCACAGCTCAAATCATGCTCAATGGCGCGAGCAATGAGGGTATTGACGTTGCGGACTGGCGCGATCCGTGGCTTGCGAATCAGAGTTATGTCAGCGGTCAACTCAACATCATTCCGTCCTTTCATCGCCCCGAGATCGTGAACTACATCGCCAACCTCTTTGGCAATCCCGCCGATATGTCGGTGACGGACGTGGCAGAACTTCTGCGCCTCATCGATGCTTCAAGTGCAAGGATCATGAGCTACAGTTTCAATGGTGTGTCAGCCAATCCAGGCTTTCGACAAGATGACCCGTCATACCCTCGCTTGCCCGTTGGGTTCACTTGGACCACGCCAACTGCGGCAGAAATCCAGAGCCTTCAATCATTCGTTGCTCAGCAAATCAATGGGACTGCCATCAATGGGATTAACCAATGGGACGTAGACAATGATGGAGATGGGATCGCGGACAGCGTCTTCGTACCTGCAGGATTGCCACCGGTTTATTCTCCCGACGGCAAGATGTTAAAGGCGGTGGCAGCAATTCTTGTGGAAGATTTGGATAGCCGAATCAATGTCAATACGGCCGGAGATCGCGGTCAAGGACTTGCGGGTTTTGGGGTCCAAGCCTTTGACGCGGCGTTCAAGCCCAAGACCTCAAGCATTGGCACTCACCCGCTGTCACAGGGGAATGGATATGGTCCTGCCGATATTTCACTGACAAGTTTATTCAACGGCAATGCCTCATTGCTACGCTCCTCGGCATCGACTTTTTCGTTCTTCGATGACCGATACGGTGCTCGGCGCTATACTCGCCGTCCCATCAATCTTACCGATTCTGATTTGGATCGAGTTCCAGGCAAGCGTGTTGCGGGTACTTGGCCCGCGAATGATGTGGCCAGCCAAGTGAATGAGCGCGAGGCTCATTTCCCCTTCTATCATGGCCGTGCCGGTGCCCCACTCAATCGACGCTCCAACGTAGCAACCGAAATCGATCGGCATGGAAATCTGGCTTTCATCCAACCCCTTGTTCAAGATGCGAATCCATACAGTCCGCTCGTGATTAGTCCATTGTCGGAAATCGATGATGATGCGTACGAGTCGAGTGTGATGGGTTTACCCAACTCGGATGATCCATTTGGTTTGGGCGAACTGGAAGCGATCTTGTTGCGATATGAGGGGGATTCGAGCGCATTGCCGCAGCGTCTCAAGGAACGATTGCAGCAAATTCCTGGTTACGGCACACAGCACGCGATCAACAAACTGATCACGACACGAAGCGCAGAATTACGGTATCCCAATTTGGCTTCGGCCGCGAGGACTACGGCCTACTACGCACCTGCCGGAACACCTGTGCCGGCCATTGAAAAGCCGGCTGCGAGTTTCCTGCAATGGATCAAGATGTTGCATACACAGCGCTATCAGGATCGTAACCGCACCTATCCAAAACCGAGCGCCCCAATCGCAGACACGGACGATCCCGAACTTACGTACAAGGCCATTGAGGAACTGTTTCCAATGGACTTTACCAAGGGGCTGCGAATGGATCTCAACCGTCCGTTTGGCAATGGCTACGACGATGACGGCGATGGACAGATTGATGAGCCCAACGAGATTTATAAGAGCTCTGTAGCGTCGACGGATCGAATGGGTGGTCCTGCCGCAATAGTGAATGGTCCGCCAACCCTGATTACCGCGACCGGCGCATTTAGCCGCGAGATTCAAGAAAAAATGGGGGCGTCTAGCTCTGGGACAAGAACCATGCTGGGCCCTCGCCAGATTTATGCCCGCAATTTGTATTGCCTGGGGCAATTGATCGTCCCTCGCGATTTTGTTTTCCCCGGGATGACGAGCGGCGGACCAACGTGGGGCAATGCAAAGATCCGAGCAGCCGCCATAGCACAATGGGCGGTTAACATCGTCGATTTCCGAGACTCGGATGCGGCCATGACAAGATTCGAATACGACATTGTTCCGTTTGGATGCGGCAGCAACTTGTCAGGTCCGACTGCGAGACCCGCCTACTGGGCACCGGATCACCTTGACGAGACAGTCAACGGAACGGCAAACAAGTTCTATGTGGACGTTGTTTGGGGGATGGAGATGCCGGAGTTGCTGTTGACGGAGTCCTTTGCAACCCACGACATTCGAATTCGCGATACGGATTTGGATATCAACGCGAAACAATACGATCC
>Ga0194045_1000354_pt1 | contig 15016 bp, 11 predicted proteins | sample JunL6211m_MetaG_FD_161686 | JGI IMG/M metagenome (GOLD analysis project Ga0194045, IMG submission 161686) | Anoxic zone freshwater microbial communities from boreal shield lake in IISD Experimental Lakes Area, Ontario, Canada - Jun2016-L626-11m | ecosystem: Environmental > Aquatic > Freshwater >...
TGAATTGTATTCTGCACATTTAGAACACAAATTTGACACCATCATTGTTGATGAAGTGCAGGACTTTCACCCCGAGTGGCTTGAGGCGTTGAAATCTTTACTCCGCGAAGATGGGCCGCAACGGCTTCTTCTCACCGGCGATGCAATGCAGAATCTTTATGGTCGCAGGGCCATTGACTACATCAATAGCAACAAGCCTGCATTGGCCTCGCTCTCTGAAAACTGCAGAAATACACAGCAAATAGGCGATTTGTTGAGGCGCTTGGGTGGTGCTCGAATGGCTACTGCTAGCCCCGATGGCCAAGGAGTCTTTTGGATTGAAGCTAACGATACCGATGAGTTAATCACAGCGCTCGAGATTGAACTGGAAGACCTCGTGGGCCAGCGCAGCATTGACCCTTCACACATTCTTATCGTGAGCGCCTCCAAGAAAGTCCAGCTACTCATTGCGGAGACCGACCCGGGGCACTTTGAGTGCACCTCTTGGGAAGATCGCGGTGAGGCAAACATCGTGTGCGAAACAATTCACCGCAGCAAGGGCTTGGAGTTCGACGTGGTGATTTTGGTTGCCATGTCTGAAGAAGTCAGCGATGCTCTGCTCTACGTTGGTGTGAGCCGTGCAGTTTCATTGCTCACTGTTATTTCCCCACAGAGCGTTGCTGAACGCTTAGGGATTGCGTAGCTGCTAATTATTTGTCAGTAGTCAGCACAAACGGCAAACGGCATAGCTGCAAGGTCCCATCACAGAAGTCGAGCCGAGGACGTATCTGGCATCGGATCATCTGTTCTTACCGACGTTCCTTGCGAGAGAAGACCATACAACGACATCCCAACAGCACAAAAGCCCGCGAAGATCAGAACGACTGGTCCATGTCCAAAAGTGATCTGCTTCACCTCGCCACCTCCTAGTGCCTCGATAGTAACTTTTACCCCACGCTTCAGGAGTGATGTGGCCACAAACGAGAGCAAACCGATTGGAATGAGAAGACCTCCGGCAATGCCAGCCACGATGAATACCCATTTACTGTGCCAAATTAAGCCCACGATGAGACAAGCCGTGATAACGAGCCCGATCACTCCTATTGTCCCGCCGAGAAATGGTATTGAGTCAGCGCCTAACTTCCAGTCTGCAAGATCCACCTCAGCTTTAATCCATGCAATGTCTCTGGCTACCAGTACGAGACCAACGGTAAGAAATGTCCCCAGCGTCGCGAGAATTGGTAGTTGAAGCTCCTTCGCATCATAAGTACTTTCGAAAATAGAAACAGCCGAGATCAGGATTCCACCCACCATTGCAAAAAACATCGAGAAGTGAGCTGCGGGAACAACCCCATCAGGAACCATGCTGCTGGGGAGTACCGAATGAAGACCAATTCCAGCAAGCCAACAACAAGCAGAAAAGAATGCCCACAGCTGTGCGGGAATAGCTAGGTAAACAATTTGCCGGTTATTGAACAGCAGCAACGACGTCGCAATAACTATGAGCACAAGTACGAGAACTGATGCAATCCGAAATTGCGGTGTATATAAAGGTCCAAACCGCCATGTTCTACTGAGAACTGTTGTATGCATCCACGGAAATACCGCAGAGAGAAAGATGAGTAGCACCCCTACCAATGACAGCTGGCGCACCGAAATGGTTTGCTTATTCAGAGCAGTCTCTCTTGATCTGAAAAAAGTGCCGACCTCAAGCGTTTTGAGTCACCGAGTGCCAATAGCACCCATCCGACGGGCCCAAAGACAACACCTAAAGCAAATCCTCTGGATCGTTCCATTCCATTTCGCTCACCAATGAAACCCCCAATGAGTCCACTCACCAGACCACATGCAAGAAGGAAAGCCACCAGTAGGACAGCAGCTGCGCTAGCCATGCTTAAAAGTCACCTACATCTACTGGACCAGTTGACTTGGGTGCCCTCTCTAATGCTTCCTGATGAACGAGTCGCTTCAATCGCGCCACAGGGACATTCTCAGAGAAGTCCATGCGGAATGAGGCAACCACAAATCGATTGTCAAGAGCATTCACTCCAATTAATTCTCTTCGCGTTCCGTCACTAGGAACTTCCACAAAATATTGTTTAGAAACTCCATGAACAGAGATATCAACGTTTATTGAGCCACCCGCTACATCAATTAAAATTGAGTCTTGAAAATCGGGTAAGGGGGTCATGCCTAACAGTGGCTGCACAAACTCAGCTGTGCTTCGTCCGGAGAGCCCAGGAACAATGCTCTGAATATTTCCAAGAACTCGACTCGGATCTGAATCTTTGAATAGATCCCGCATATGGTTTTCAACATCTGTCCGCAGTCTCCGTGAGTACTTTCCTTGCACAACACGTGTCGCAAAATCACGACGTGGCGACAGGAGATAATCATCAGCACCTTCATCATCACGCTGGTCGGCACTAGACATCACATCCATGCCAGGAGTTGGAATATTCGCGCTCGTATAACCGCCGATTCGCGCGTAATCTTCCTTCCACAGCTCAATCAAACTCAATAATAGGGTAGACATCCACTGTCGTTTCACGATCTGACGACGAAGGCGCTGCTTCTCCCCTTGAGCTGTCTCGTTATTTTGCTCTGGAGTTCCCACCACGAAAGATGCGAGGTTTGACTCCGGGACATACGGTTCAGCTTCTAGACGGCGCTCAGACCTGCCGTATGGAGAGAGAACAATCGTTCCAAGGACATCAGCCCAGTCCAGGTATTGGTCATACAGGGCACCTAGTCGCACCGACTCTTGGTAGTAATGCTGACGCTTTTCGAGCAAATGGCTCACTCTGCTCTGTGGATTCGCAAGTTTATTTCTCAGACGAACTTGCTCGCGCGCGATCTTGATGAAAGAGACGATTGAGCCAAAAAAAGTAGCTACAAGAAGACCAAGAACAATGAGACCCACCAGTGCAGTTACAAATATAAACCCTGTAATGGTTGCAATCAACATTACTGAGAGCAAGATAATGATTCGGCGGAGCCGTTTTGAGGCTTGCTTCTGCAATTCAGCCGATTCGGCGATATCTAATTTTATTTGTTCCGAGAGATTTGCGTATTCGTCGATGACTGCAAGCCACTTCTCTTCACTTTCGATAATGGCATCAGAGAGCGTGTCAGCAAGTTTCCATAAGAGAGTTTTTGAGCGCTCAGACTTAAACTTTTCGAGCTTCCCACGAACTGGCGAACGTGTAGGTTTAGCGCTCTTGTCAGCCTTCTCTGCATCATCCAGAAAAGCATTAACTCTTTTGAAGGTCAAAGCATCGTAAGCGCGTACTGTGACAACTTCTTCTTGCCCATCTACCTTCTCTGCTTCTAGCCCCAATTCGGTGAGGGGGAATTCCAACTCACCTGAATCAAGAGTGACTCTCGCTGCAACAAATTCACGATCACGCAATACTCGCCGAGGATCTGAAGTATTGGAAGCCCTTCCATTTGCTACGTCGTCAATAGATACACCATCAATTACACCAAGCACTGCACCACTCAAATTACGCCAAGTATTAGGCGTTGGCGTTGGTGAAATTGGCGCCAAATTCGGCAGACCAAGGGCTGCACCAGAACGGATTGATGTGCTGTACTGAAAATCCTCTGCGCGCATTTTTCCGCCGAAACGTGCAAGCACTTTGCTGTCTTCATCAAAAAGCTTGTTGTTGATGATCTCTTCAATAGCACTTGTAGCTCGATCTTTAATTTTTTGAACCCAGCGCCCTGGCATGCGAAGCAGCTCTTGACCCAACTGCGTGAAAAAGAGCGCGATCGACTCCAATAAGCCCACAGATCTCTTGCTATCTCTTTCTAATTCAGGATGTGGAGAAACGTGAAAGTGGACCGAGTCGTGAGAGGCAACTGCCTGCGCGACTTCCTCGATAAACCTTTCAGGATCCGGATGCCCATCTGTATTCTCCGGTGTTGGCCAAGAGTTACTCAGTTCCAAAGCTTCAGCCGTGAGGCGAACTGCCAAGTCACCAGCATCCACTACTCGCACAGTGGAACGCACCACCCGAGTGAGATTTTCAGAGACAACAGTCTTCAACTTGATCGCAGAAGAAACTGGCTCCTCCACCCACACCCAAGCACCTGTCACGAGACCGGCTACGACAAAGGCAAGTTCCTCATTTTCAATTCCCGTGAGTTCGGAGTTAACAAATCCTTGCTCACCAGCACCTTCTTGCGGGCTTAGCAAAAGGTTGTAGTCCCATTGAGGTATGAACATTCCAGCTGAGATGGGGTCTTCTGGTTTAAGAGCTACCAGAACACCCGTTGTGAACTGCGAACCAGCCTTACTAATTTCACCACGTAGCCAATCGGCTAGCGAAACTTCAATACCATGTGATTCTGTTCCAACTGGATTTGTTCGAATAGCTAAAAGCTGAAGCTCGTCTACACCATGTTGTGCAAGAAACTTTCCAATACCCACATTTTGTGATTGACCATTTTCAATGAGCTCAGCTAGGTACTGACCATTCTCATACTTCCCGCTTGTCAGTAAAATTGGACCTAGATGCCCCCTTAAGGAAGCATCAAGAATCAAATTCCGTATTCGGGCTGAACCTTTTGATTCGAAGTAGACAACGAATCGGCTCACTAGAAATCGCCTCCCGCATTGTCGGGGGCCTGCACCGCTACTTCAAGTTGCTCAATTTCGGCAATGATCTCTTCAAACAATTCGAAGCCGAATTGATCAATTTTTCCGAGCAGATCCTTGTACTGGCCCCTGTTTGTTTCCAGCTTTAATTTGAGACCGGCTCTTCTCTCTTCAATGCTTTGATCATCAGTACCCTTTACCCGAGCAACTATTGCTGCACCTTCAATTTCACCCTCACTGGAACCAGTACGGATGTAGTTTCGAATGATGGATGCATAATCTTCACCCAATCTATAAAGCGCCTCATATGCCCAGATTGTCTCAGGAGACTGACCAGCAAGCAGAACAGCAACTGAGATTGTTTCCAAAACAGCTGGAAGGTGCTTACGAGGCTCATCAACAAGATTTGGATGATTTTGATGTTCAACAGATGGCCACAAGAACTCAACAGGTGAGCCATTGTAGGAAATTTTTGGTCCTACCTTTGCTTGTGGTGCAGAAACTAATCCGAGCAACCGACCCACGATCCAACCGCGCATGAGGGACTGCCTCACTCTTGGCCTAACTGGAATAAAATCATTGAGAGGGCGAGCACGGCGGTATTGCCAAACTCCACTTGCAAGTTGGCGATCTATAGTTGCATTCGTCCACTGTTTATGTATCGGAGCCGTCACGCTGGCAAGAAGCATCGGGTGAACTGCGCCACTGAGACGCGACACAAAGAGTACTGACTCTGTGTCTGCACCTTGCGAGAAGAAGCTTGACGTGTCTTCGTGGTTTGAACCCAAAATTCCAGGTACTGCCTTCAGAGTTTCTTCTGCACGTGATCTTGCAGCGGAACCGGGCGGGAATGGCATTTGCTCATTGATCATTTTAGTAGTCAACGTAGTTGCATCAGGCTTCCCCAGAATGGAAGTGAACGTTGATTGATCGACGAACACGAGAGGCTGCGCAAAACGTAACGCTGAATCAAGTTTGTCATTGAATTTATTCATTCTAGATATGTGCTCTGGTTCCGGATTTCCACTTGCGTCGGTTTCCGACAGGTATGCGCGGAGCTTGATATTTGAAAAATCGCCGAGCGCAGTACCAACTCTGTTGATCCATAGTTGTGCTCGAGAAAGAATGTCTCCAACCGAAATAGCTGTTTCGAATTCAATAGGACCCGAACGAGTCCAACTGTTTTTCACCGTAAGTGCCCTTGAAGCGGTTTGGGTTGAACCAAATGCTTCGGCGGGGAATCCACCGCTTCCAATAATTCGCCTGACGTAGTCGGTCGGGTCATTCAAAGATGTGTCATCGCGACGAACGGTATCGAGTAGCAACGTATCGTAAAGTTTTGGCCAGTCTCCTGCATCAACTAAACAGAAATCCAACGGCGATGGTGCAAAGCGAGGAGGCACACCGCCTTCAATAGGCCAGCCAGATATTGCATTAATTCCTTCAGGTCCTGAAAGACTTTCGGATACTTGTTCCAGTTTCAACAAAATTGACTTGAGAACTTGTCGTCGTAGGTCGGCTATGAGTTCTATGGCCCTTTTACGCACTGCTATGAGAGCATTTCCGTAACCTCGGCTAGCTGCCTGTTGGCAGGCATCTCTGGTATAGGTGCTTCTTCCATCTACCTTGTCCTTTGGACGCAATTTAGAAAAGACACTTGCAACATTGCTCTCCCATTTAGATACCAGATTCTCGTAGTTTTGAATCTCGGTCTGCAACTCTCGCGATGCAGCTTCGAGGTGCTCGTCTAAACAACGAATCATTTCAGTTGCGACTGGTACACCATAGGCAGCCATGTATGAAGATGTTTCAGCAATAATTTGCGACGGAACTTCATCGATAAACTGGCGTGTTTTTGCATCCAGTGCCGCGTTGATTTGATCTATAAACGCTGGCTCCTGCGTAAAATAAATATTCTTCACATGACTTTCCACTTGCGCCGGAAAGAGCGCTTTAGGGATTCCAGAAGCAACAGTTGTGCGCAGTGTTTCAATAAAATCTTCTATTCGCTTGTTGCGTAATTCCGAGTCTGGGATGAGTCGTTCCAGAATTTGATCTTTGTTCTCACCAGGTGCATTCACTTCTTCTAAGCCACATGCACGAATGAAACCGAGACCATGACGCTCTCTGAAGTAGCGCAGTACTTCTGGAGCTGATGCTTGTTGGTCACCCAAACTCTTCTTTCCCATTTCCATGAAGCCGTTATGCATGAACTGAACAACATCACGTGCCATCCGGTGAGCTGCATACTCCGAGAACATTTCTGATCCAACACACAGACGTGCCGACCCGAAGGAAGATACAACTCCATCTAGCGGAACATCTTCGCCACCATCTTGTTTGTTAAGGAAAGCACCACGACCCTCGTTAATTCCATGGTTGATTTGTTCGCTTGGCCAGTTAGTAATGAGTTTGCCGGTGAACTCGTCATACACGGCAGAGTTCGTAAACATTGACGAAAGAGTTTCCGTTACAGAACGGTAAACATCATTTGTTGAATCAAGGCTGCTTCCATCGAATGTCTTTTTTCCGATGATGAACGGAAATGTCACACCACGAGGTGCCTTGTTGACAGCTTGCTTGGTAAATGCTCCGTCAAAAATCTTGGGGAATTCTTGTGGAGGCGAGAAATATCCTGCGCAAAGCTCACTCAATGCGCCCACTGTGTTGTATTCCAAACCAGGAAGATTGAGGTGATTAAAAATCTCTGCAGTAAAGAGAATTCCTACTAATTTATTGCTGAGCTCTGGTTTCTTCGCACGAATAACATCGCAGATATCGAGGAAAACTCCAGACCCTGTGCCTCCTGCCAAGCTGGAGACCACAATGACAAGCGGATCTGGCTGTGCAGAACCATCAGCACCCAGGTGTGTGACAAGCCGGTCGAGTTGACCCTGTCCGAGGCTGATCTGTTTCATCGCGTAATCGACCCGGTCGCCAAGGCTTGCCAGCGACATCAATGCAGCTAAACGACCAACGGCACGCCACTGTCCTGCGCCCTTATTTACTGGAACCGTAATAGTCGGATTTGGACCCCAGCCCGCAATTTCCGAAAGTCGATTCTTTCCCAAGAAGGTGGTCACCGCGGCGTGCACTTGGGCAACGTTCGGAATTTGCTTCGAGAGACAAACGTAGTCCTCTTTCGGAATAGCAGGTCCAAATTGCGACATGTCTTCGCGCTCAGATGGCGTATCTGCCCAAATCAATTGCCATGCTGTTGGCAATCCCTCTGTCCAACCACTACGCCGAAGATGATTTTCTAATTTGTTACGCAGAGCCGTGACAACTGCGCCACCGGAACCGCCACACCCAACAATAACCATTGGTCCTAAAGACATAATCTCCCCTTTATTTTCCTTATGTGTGAATTTTTAATAGAAATAGAACTGACCTAAAGCAGCCGATGTGGCGGTTCAGTATCGTCAGATTGATCTTGCGTTTTTTCCTTCTCAGGCCGTGCAAAGCGCTGCTTGAGGCTTTTCTTCTCGGCACCATTTGAAGATGGTTGCTCCGACTCACCAGCATCTGCCGTCGTAGGTCCACCCAAAAGCCACCCTGTAGGTTCTTCCGCTGGCGCTACTACCTCTTCAGATTCGCGCTTACTTCGCTTTTCAGGTTTAGCGTCCTTTACAGTGCGTTCAGCTTCAGCTTGGTCAGTTTTAAACTCAGAGATACGAGAGCGGACTTTTTTGAGTGCAGCATCGACTGCACGTTCACCTTCACGTGGGTCAGCCACAAGGACAACAAGATCGATGGCTTGATTACCATCTCCCGATCCTTCGGTTTTCTCAGTGTCAATTTGTACATACCAAACATCTTCAATGGCAAGTGGAGAGAAACCTGAGCGGGTCTTGAGATTAGCGCCATCAGGGCCAATGACTTGCTTATTGTTCTCATTAGATGCTTCAGCAAACGGAGTAGAAAATGGTGAGAGCCAAGAGAACTTTCCTTTTACGGAAAGATTCGATAATGAGATGGAACGAACTCGCCCAATTCCCACTGGTGCAAGTTTCATATCTCCTGTTTGATAAACAGCACCAGAACCGGCGGAAGGGTCAACACGAACTCCACTGTCATCAAGAATTAGTTTCTTTTGATACATGAAGATTCCGCGATCGGGAACAACCAAACGGCAACCAATAAATGCGTTGTATACCCACAACAAGCAAATAGGAATCAACACCGCGAGAAGCAAATAAAGAATCGCTTTGAGCCACTGCATTGAGATTGATAGTGCAGAGTCAATGGGGATTGACTGAGTTTCCAACTTGTCATCAACTGTTTCACCGGACCTCGTTGATGCGGTATAAGGAACATCAAACTGAATCTGAGAATTGGTTTGAATCTTCAATTGCTTTGCAGCAACACCCACAGCGAACTTGACTTCTTTGCCCTGAGATTCACTTTTCTTTACCTTTACACAATGCTTTGCATCAGCACCAGATATTTTCCAGTTTGGATTGTCCACAAAATCAGTGGGGACAGATTTCCAATTTGGTGTTGCCCCAAAACAAACTTTGCCGTCTTCATCACCAGGCTTCACCACAAAAACACGCTCTTGGCTCAGTGAACCTTTGCGCAAATGCCCCCAAGAAGTACCTGTTTTTGCATTAATGGTCGGGGTATGGGGCACATCGCGAACTTTGAGATCGGTTGAGAAACTGATGGGGTCAAAGGAAACCACTCCATTATTTCCATCAGAAAACTTCAGCGTTGGAATGGCCGAGAAGGAAATCTTCTTAGTCGAGCCGACTTCGGATTTTTTAGGACTGTAACTGATAACAGCACGCCCGTCAGATTCAATTCGGACAGCTTGATTTTTTCCATCAACCGCAGCCAACTTATTCTGGAATTCAATTTTTGAAGTGTCCTGGATGTTTGAACCACCTCTTGACTTCAACTGAATAACTATTTCCTCTGTGCGTTCAGCTGTTAGTTCCTTTGTCACTAACTCCGCTGCCACACCACCATAAACAAAAACTGTTGACTTATCGACGTCATCATTGACGCCACCTTTTCGACAAAATTCGGTGAACCAATCTCCAGCAAAATTGCCCTGCGAAGAATCAAACTTGGCTTTTACTAACAAATACGTGTCTTGACTGGCAGGGAATAAAGACCGAACAGGTTCGACACTGATTCCCTTCGAGGACACCGCACCACCAGCGATTTTTCCATCGGCAACTAAAACAATCTGATCATTTGTACTTTTACCATTATTGTCATTCCGCCTGAGTGAGATATTGGTCGTTGGGTCAATACGAGCTCTGACCAAAACATTTACGCGTTCAACCGCCTCATTGAGATGGAAGATCGAATCACTTCCAGGATTCGAAACATCTATACATTCCGCTGGTTTTCGCGGATCCACCGTTGGCAAAACCAATTGAGTCAATGCGTCTATCAGCTCTTGAGGATCCGTAGCCCGGACAAACTTACCGAAGGCAGGCTTATTCCCGCACGTACCACCTTCTGCAATACTTTTGAAAAGGTCAAAGTTTTCTTCGCCAAGACCGACCGCCCCAACAAAAATTGGTGCTTTCCCGTCAGAACCACTACGCAACTGATCTACAAGTGGCTCATTAGAGAATCGTGGATCGCTTTTGCATAGAAAATCAGTGCCTCGAGCAATTCTCCCTTGAGAAGAAGTTGATGTATCCCAAGAAACTTTCTTAGTCTTTCCAACATCAAACTTGCCGTCTGTAAGCCAAATCAGAACTCGACAAGGACTCTTAGCCTTAGACAGCATCTCAATTGCACCGATTTCACTATCTCCAACGGAACCATCTTGCGACTGTGGGGCTAGCGCCCGTACGTAATCAGTGCCTTGATCATTTACTTTTGTCTTGAATTGGTCTAAAAGGCTCCGTTTATTAAAGACATCTTCAATGGATTGCCAACCCGATAGTTCTTCGAAACTATTACGAACAGTTGTCCCAAAGTCGAGAAATGCAGTTTGTACATCTAACCCATTTCGCTTATCGCTACCTATAGCGGAATTCTCTGTCGCCATATCAGCCGGCGTATGCAACAACTCAATGACTGTTTTCAACGTGTCAGCCCGACGACCAAGCGGGTCGCTTCCATTCTTCGTTGGTCCACCTGAAATCATCGACGACGACACATCAACTAGGAAAAGCACTGAGAGACTTCTCTTTTCGCTAACGCACTTCTTGAGAGCAGCGGCTGGGTCGGACGTAGCTTTCGTCGTATCGTCTTCTGCTTTCGCCATAGGCAAGGAGAGACCAAGAACAGCGCATACGGCAACAGTCTGGGCAAGAAATATACGGGAGCGCTTCATTGACGAACCAACGAAAACAGAAAGCCATGTAACCCTGCGAACAAAACACCAATCACCATGGCCGACACCATCCACTGCTGAAGTGATCGGCTGGAAATATGACCTGGATTATTTGTGCGTCGAACTACTTCAACTTGTCGATACACAATTGTGCAAGTGGGAACTAAAATTGCCCCAAATACCCAACCGATGATGTTCACCGTAGAGCTGCCAGTCAAACTTGGATATTTTTTGCCGAATACCAAACACAAAAGACTCACCAGGAGCAAAACTAGGTTCGTCCACCCTAAAGAAATTGGGGATCTTGAGGGATCAGCATCAAGGCCGTCAAACGAAGTATCCCTCTCAATCAGTGTGACCATAGTTGTGTCCTATATATAAGTAAATGTTGGGCAGTTAATAAGTACCGAATGTTTAGCAGAAATTGACAAATTCTCTGAAGGCAAAAGGACGCCTGACACTTATATTTCATTTGTGTTACGAGATGAATTTATTCACTACTTCCTCGTTATTGACTGAAAGCCCTAAACGTACGGGTTTCTTCAAAAGTAGAAATTCCAGTCGATACACCAAACGTATTTTCAACCACGCAGATCAACAATGCCTAAGGTGTAAAAGTGGAAAGAACCAAGCTCATGCCACTTTTCTCTTCAACTGCGCTTTTTACAGTCGTTTCAGCGTTTCGCTTCAAATTCTTCATCAACGCCATTCCTAGGTGCCCATTTAGGGCTCTCACTGGCATTGATTGCCCAGGCTGCGGAACTGGACGCGCACTCGTTGAGTTGTCACATCTCAATATTTCTAGGGCATTTGATCAAAATGCTTTGAGTACGACATTTATCATCTGCCTTATTTGTTATGGGATTGGGGTTGGATTGTCTATTTTCCAGCTCCCAAACCTGAAGGATGGAAGAGTGATATCCATTTACACGCCAATATCAGTAGTCGCTATTTTTGCAATTTTTTGGTTTGCCCGTATTGCGAGTTGGCCCATTGGGGAATATCTAGCCTCAGGCATTTACATTAAATGATGTACCATCCTCGCAGCATCAACTTCAATTAGGAGCAACATGAGCAATTCGGATCCATTTTTTACACCTCCAGTGCCTCCATCGAACAACGGTGGCGAGGATGCATCGAAAAAGATCGCCGCTGGAATCTGCGGAATACTTTTGGGTGCTTTAGGAATTCATAAATTCATTCTGGGATACACAACAGAAGGCATCATCATGCTTGTTGTCTCACTTCTCATCGGAATTCCAACATGTGGACTTGGGTTCAGCATTTTCGGAATCATTGGATTGATTGAAGGAATTATTTATCTCACAAAAAGTGATGAGCAATTCATCAACACCTACGTCCGCAATAAGCGCGGCTGGTTCTAAAGTTCCTGAAAGCATTGAAAACAAAAGGGGCCACTCTCTCGAGCAGCCCCTTCAGCATTCAATGAAGTGAAAAATCAGGTGAACCGAACGTTTTCGGTTCTACCCATGTTCCAAAACACTTTCTCTTGGAGATCTTTCACTGTTCCCCCGTGCAACCCGTTGCTTGCGACCATGAAGGCATCGCACAACGTGTCATGCTTTGTCTTGTAGACCGTGTCATCGGCTTCAAAGCGCCCAGGGAACGACGTGAACCAGTAGTTCACGAGCTCGACGGGCATCATGACTCGTCTTCGTTCTTTAACATTTCCGCAATTTTGCCGTCTTCGAAGAATTCATCGGGGTTGATGCTTTCGCCACGACGCTTCTTGCCGCGCAGGTTTGCCATGTTGGTAGACAAACTCTCAAATGCGAGGTTGGTTCCCATTGCGTCTGCTTTGAACGCTTGCGTGCGACCGGTCTTCATGCCCATCGCGTGCGATTCACCGTATGCGTCGAGACCCGCTGAGAGGAACACGAAGGTCCACCCTGCTGCTTCTGACTCTTCAATGAGTTGACGAATGCGACGCAGTGAGTATTCCCTGCTCTCGTTTTCTTCGCCGTCGGTAATGGTGACGAACACGATGTCGTCGACCGGAAGACCAGTTTGACGACGACCCTCTTGCTCGGTGCGAATGCGACCGATGAGACGACCCGTTGCATCGAGAAGTGGTGTTCCGCCGCGCGGTGTGAAGTTTTCAGGGGTGAGGTTACTCACTTCGCCAATGGGCGCACCACTGAACACCACGTTGTGTGGGTCGCTGGTGTCGAACTTGACGAGGGTGACTTTTGCGTCGGGTCCGTCGTTGCGCTGGTCGCCAATGAAACGGTTGAAACCGCCGATGACGTCGCCGCGAATGGATTCCATAGAACCCGACTCATCGAGTAGCACCACGATGTGGGTGACTGCCACATTCTTTGATACCGGGGTGGACGGGACAGAAGATGAAGTTGAACTGGACATAGGGCTCCTTTCAAGAACCAATTAGTGACAATATGACTATAAATGGGGGGTGTCACATTGCCTCGAAAAGGCTTGAAATGGGGTTTTTCTATGCCCCTACTTCTTAAACGCGGGGCAATCGCCTGACTTTTTGAAGTAGCACCAGTCGCAGAGCTTGGTGACATTGCAGTGGAATTCGCCGGTGCCGCATGAGGCGTCGAGTGATTCTTTGGTTTCCACAATTACACCTTTGGCGACGGCCAGGTTGACGGGGGTAACCGAGATTTCATGCACTACTGGTTCTTTGAGATACAGCAGTTGTAAGCGCGATGTAGTTTCTTGGTCGGCTTCTTGCAACATGAGCGCGTAGGCAAGAAGTTGAAAGAACTCTTCGTTTTGTGTGGTGAACTTTGATGAGGGCACTTTGCCGGTTTTGTAGTCCGAGATGGCTACTGCCCCATCGTCTTCGAAAATGAAACGGTCAATGAAGCCGAGCATCTGCACGCCTTCAACATTGGCTTCAACCTTGTGCTCCATGCCGTCGAGTTCAATGTCTTGTGGGTTCTCAATGCTCCAGAGGTTCTTCATGCATTGAAATGCAGTGAGCTTGAAATCTTTAATGGAGCCGAGTGGTTCGGCAAGAGCCAGCACTTGTGTTTCCCAGTCGCCTGCTTCCCAACGAGTGGCAGCAAGTTCGCGCACGCGGTCGACCGTGCGCTCTTCGGCTTCTACTTGGTAGAGGTGCTCGAGCACATCGTGCACGAAGGTGCCTACATACTGTTGCCAGGTGGGTGGTTCTTGAATTTTGTCGAACTTTGACAACTTGAACTTTTGTGGGCAGTCGCGAAAGAGGCGAATAGAGGACGGCGACAAATAGTTCGGCGGCGTAAACATATGGGTCAGTCTTTCAGGTAGGTGTGCAGGCGTGGGCGCTAGCGCGGGCGGAGTTTGCGGCGGAAACGAATGGGTGGGTTGAGGTACTTCGTTTTGCCTGCGGTATAAAGGCGCGCGGGGCGGCCGGGTTCGCTGCCGAAGGTAATGAGTGAGTCAGACGCACGCACGAAGTCGTTGGCTTGTTCTACTTTGCGCCGGAAGTTGGCGGGGTCGACCTTGTCGAGCACAAAAGCTTCATACACCCAGCGCAGGTCGGTGAGGGTGAACTCGTGCTTGCAGAACTTGAGCGCAATGGGTGTGTCTTCAAGTTGCTGGCGAGCGGTGCGACGTGCGTCGCGAATGATGGTGCGGTGGTCGAATTCCAAAATGCCGTCGTCGCGCAAGGTGCGGTACGGCATGAAGCGGGCGTCGTCGGAGTTACTTTCAGGCGCGGGGGTTTCAGGTTCGGGCACAAGCACCACGTAAGCAACCGAGATGGCACGCCAGCGGGAATCGCGGTTGGGTTTGCCATACGTGCCCACCTGAATGAGGTCGGCCTTGGGAACAGTGAGGCCCGTTTCGCGCTTCACAATGCGTAGGGCGGTGTCGGGAAGGTCTTCATTGTCGGCAACGAGGCCGCCGGGAAGTGCCCATTTGTCTTTGGGGGCCTCGGGGCGATGCATTACTAATACCTGGAGGCGTTCTTTGGGTTCGAGAGACTTTTCGCGGCTCTTGTCGCGGCTCACGGTGAGCACCACGGTGTCGACGTAGACGAAGAAGTCGAGTTGGCGGTCGCGTGCGGGAGTTGCCATGGGTTTAAGTATTGCATTCTCGTGACAGGGAAATGGGTACTCCTGACCATTATTGGGTTTCGTGGCGTTTGGGCTGCGCTGGAA
>Ga0194045_1000355_pt1 | contig 14970 bp, 13 predicted proteins | sample JunL6211m_MetaG_FD_161686 | JGI IMG/M metagenome (GOLD analysis project Ga0194045, IMG submission 161686) | Anoxic zone freshwater microbial communities from boreal shield lake in IISD Experimental Lakes Area, Ontario, Canada - Jun2016-L626-11m | ecosystem: Environmental > Aquatic > Freshwater >...
CAAACACTTCCACACTTAACTGTAGCAGACCTTTTGATTAAAAATCAATCAGGTCAACTAATAATATTCTATGATTACTTCCACTATTCAGCAAAGAGATTCAATCCCAAATAGTAAAAAACAAAATGATTTTATTACCATCTTGCCACCGCAGTTGATTTCTATCTAACTTTCCATCCTCAAGAATAAAAGATTTTCTCAGCGTGTGAGCTTGCGAATCTTATCATTCCCGGATTTTTTTAACTCTCCCGCTTGCATATCCTTGAGTATCACCTCAACAGCTTTTTGTAATTGCGCATCAATTCCTTTTTTCAAATCATCAGGCATTGGCTCAACAAAAATATCCGGGGCAACTCCAACCGTATCCATATCTACACCAAGATTGGTATAAACCCCAATCCTGGGAATCCTAAATGTTGATCCATCAATCAGCTTTGCACTACCAGTACCAATCACCATGCCACCCGTAGGTTGACCAACAAGCTTGCCTAGGCCAAGTGTTTTAAACGCATTGGGAAAAATTTCGGCATCACTATAAGATCTGTTGTTAATCAGAAGAATCACGGGCTTAGTCCACTTGCGATCATAGCTTCTTAAAACTGCGCCTTTATCTCCCTCGCGGTGCAGAAACTTCGTGTGATCCTGCGCACCAAGATAATTCAAAACCTGATCATGCGTAAACCCGCCACCATTAAACCGAACATCCAACACTAACGCATCTTTATCAAAATTATCTGAATAAAGTGAACGAACAAACTTATCAAGGCCTGGATCATCCATGCTTGGAATATGAATGTACCCAACCTTGCCATTACTCATTTCAGAAACTTTTTGCGCATTCAAATTAACCCAGCGATCGTAAAGGAAGGGCGCCATCCGATCACGAAGGATCGGGGTAATTTCCACAGTTCGACGATTTTTGATCTTGGGGTCGGGTGAAGTTTCCGAGCCAACAGATAAAGTCACAATTTCATCATTCTTGCCATTAAGAATCTGGCTGACTTCAACCATGGGGTTTAGTTCAACTCCATTGATTGCGAAAATAATTTCACCTGCTTTAAGATCTAGCCCTCGCTTATCTGCGGGCCCACGCTTGATAACTTCTCTAATCTTAAGCCCTTTGCCTTTAAAAGTTTCATCGAAGAGTAACCCCAATTCAGAAGTTTGTTCTTCAGGAAAACTTGAAGTAAATTGCAATCCAAGGTGAGAAGCATTTAATTCGCCCAGCATTAAAAACACCAATGCTTGAAAATCCTCTTTCATCGGGGCATGACTTACCATAGGCCTGTATCGTTGGCGCACTAAATTCCAATCTGCACCATGAAACTTGGCATCGTAAAAATTATCCGCAAGTAATCGCCAGCATTGATCAAACACCTCAAGGTTTTCTTCCCCTGCTTTGATCATCATCTTAATACGAAAAGAAACAGATCCCAAATCCGCACCCGGTATTGCTGAAGAAGCTTTAGCAGTTCGAAGGCTGCCATTACTATCTCTAAAATAAATGAGATCGGTTGTTTTCTTAGACCAATAAATACCCTGGGGTTTTACTGCACCTGTGGAAAGTTTTGTCACCAGTCCACCCGTTACAGATGCAACCCAAAGTTCATCCCCTGACCGGAATGCAATCTTGGAGCCTCCAGGAGAAATGGCAGCATCCGTAGTGTTCATTGAACCTACAGCACTAACTCTGGAATGAATTTCCTCAAAGTCGATTGCTCCGGAATCCAAATTGGTTTTTCCATTTGCAACAGGCTTTTGCATCTCCATAACAAAAAGACCTGGGGTATTTCTACGCTCACTTACAAATGCGATTCTTTTGCCATCTGTGCTCCAAGTCGGGGAATAATTTGAGGTGGCATATCGTGTGATGTTTTTTGGTGGGTTCTCTTTCGTGGGGCCAGCAGCGGGGATAATAAATAACTCACTAGCAAAAGATCCATCCCTTCGAGAGTAAACAATCCACTTCCCATCCGGGGACCAGGAATACTCCGTAATCATGGAAAGGGATACGACTTCTTTTTGTTCAGAGCCATCAAGATTCATGCTGGATAATCTTCCCGCCCGAAGGAAGTAGATTTTTTTCCCATCAGGTGAAAAAGTCAGGCTCGATTCGGGCTTTTCATCATTGGTGATTTGTTTCACTTTAAACTGATGTGCTTCAATGAATTTAGGATGTTCAGTATCAGCAGATTCAAGAAGAAAAACTTCAATTCTCCCGGTACGGTCGGAGAGAAAAGCTGCCTTTGAAGAATCAGGCGCCCAAACAGCACCAAAATCATCCGCAGGGTTATCTGTCAACCTGATGGGTTTAGCTACTCCAGAAACCCCCATGCGATAAAGTTCGCCATGAACTCCGAAAATTATTGAAGATTCTTCTTTATTAAATGCAAATTCGGAAGCGTTTTGAGTGAATGTGACCAAGCGATCAGCATTGGTTTTATCATCAACCAAAGCTTTGATTATTATTTTCCGTGGCATTCCTGGATTGGAAGTATCTATAAAATAAATATCTGCGCCACATTCATAAACAATCGCAGAACCATTGGCATTAATTCGGGCCTTACGAACCCCTTCAGAGGTATGGTTGGTAATTTTAACGGGTTTGGCACCCGCTTTGTTTTCCATGCGAACAATATTGGGCGGGTTACCAAATACTTCGCTTACATAATAAACTGCATTCCCATTCTGGCTCCACATCGGGGAAGAATCCTGCCCATTAAAATCCGTGAGTTTTTTATTGCCCGTACCATCAATCCCACCAATCCATATTTCATCATTTGAAGACCCCCTATATCCTTTTCTATACCATGCGCCTGGCCCACGGGTAAAAGCAATCAAATTTCCTGCAGGATGAATCGCCCCATCCTTGGCTTCATCAAAGGTGATTCGAACCGGTTGCCCGCCATCAATCGAAACCGTATATAAGTTTGGAAACCCGGGATAACCCAACCCCCTATTAGAGGAAAACAGCACCGATTTAGAGTCAGGCGTCCAACCACAAACAATATCGTTGGCAGAATCATATGTAAGCCTTTTAGCTTTTCCACCTTGAGCGGGAATAATAAAGCAATCATAACTGCCATGCCTGTTGGAACTAAATGCAATGAATTTTCCATCGGGGCTGAATGCTGGCTGAAAATCATGTGAGGTATGAATAGTAAGTGGCCTAGCATTACCACCCGTGGCATCAACGGCCCAAATATCGCCTAGATAACTAAAAACAACTGTTTTAGCATCGGGTGAAATATCAGGAGTACGAGGAAAAAGAATTGGCTCCTGTCCAAAGGCCAAACCAGGAATTAGTAACAAATAACAAGAAATATAACGAAGCATGGAAAACCTCTAAGGCAGGGGCTGCTTTTCAGAAACATTCACGATTTCTTCAAATTAAAGGAAGAATAACCAAATAGCTATTTAAACCTTGTAGAAAGCTAGGGAAAGGGCTTCGATTATAACGATGGCAGGGATCAATACTAATTAAAGGAGCGAAAGCTTACGTTGCTGGGTCTGCCGGGGTTTGTGCGTTTTCTTTTGGAACACGGAAAGCCAGAAGCATTAGCAGGCAAGCGCCACCGACCAACCAGCAATCAGCGAGGTTGAAAACTGGCCAATCGAAAAAGTAATTCCAATGGAGAAAATCCCGGACGCCATTGAACACTAGCCTGTCATAAAAATTGCCCAGGGTTCCGCCTAAAATAAATCCCAATGCGATAGTAAGTGCCAGGTCGCTCAAAGAGCCCTTTTGGGTGCTCCAAAAAATAATAGCCATCGCAGCAGCGCAACTAATAACGGCAAAAAGCCCATTTGCAAGGCTTTGATGGTTACCAAGAAATCCAAAAAGAGCGCCTTGGTTTACATAAGGGATAGGGTTTCCATGAGAGTCTTTTTTCATCTGCCTGGTTTCCATGTCATATTGGAATTGAGCCACCAGATGAAACCCGCCACCTTGCTGCGTTTGAAATAAGCTATGCACATGATTGGTTGCGGGGTCACTAAGCATATCAAAAATGATGTACTTAGAGGATTGGTCTGCTGCGAGACTGCAAACCGCAAGAATCCAGAAAAGAATCCGATTTAAGGTTTCCGACATTTATCTATGATCCTTAAACTCATTATTGTTTCAAAGCCACAATCCATTGTGATACTGTATTACCTGATATGTCGAATTTACCCAAGTGCAACTCAACTTGAGAAGTTGTACTTTACAGCAGTTGACCTGCAAAGGCCATCGGTAATTATTATTGAAAGGCTTACGCAGTCTTCATGGAAAGGCGCCCATGCCATCATCAGAAGAGCAATTACTCGTAAAAAAAATCCAAGAAGGAGACCAACTCGCATGGAGCGATTTGGTTTTACGGTATGAAGGACGACTGACCAATTATGCAAAAGGCAAAATCAAGGATCACGCATCTTGCCAAGATCTAGTACAAGAATCCTTTTTGGGGTTCCTTGCCAACATAAATAATTTTGACGCTTCGAGAAGCATACAAAGCTACTTATTTGGTATCCTTTCCAATAAAATTACAGATCTTCTTAGAAGCTATGGCAGGTTGAGAACAGTAGAAACCCCCGTTGATAGCTCGGGAAATCAAAAATCTAGTCCTTATATCGATCCTGCGATGGGCGCCTCCACTTGGTACCGCGGCGATGAAAAGAAAAAACTCGAAAATGATGCGCTCATCAAAGGCCTCGGGCTTTTAATCAATCAATTTGTCCAAAGAAAAGATTACCTCAAACTCAAATCAATTGAACTGATTTTTGTGAATGGACTTAGCAACTTAGAAGCTGCAAAAATTCTTGGAATTGATAATAGAACCGTTGCCTCACATCGTCATTATGCCAACAATTTTATCATCGAACATTTGAAAAAACTTAACCTATCACCGGATGTATTTCCCCAATTTTCACTACAGGATCAAGATTGATGACCATAACCAAAGCGACTCTTGATGCATTCATTGATGACCACCTAAATGAACAAGATTCAATTCGTGTGGAAAAAGCGGTCAGAGAATCTCAAGAGTTACATACCCTGCTTAAAAGTATTATCGCAAGTCGCGAAATGGGGGATCATTCCATTGGGGCTATCTGGCGTAGAGAACATCTTAGCTGCCCAACCAGGGAAGAATTAAGCAGCTACAAAGAGGAAGCGCTTGACCCTCAAAGAATTGATTACATCAAATTTCACCTTGAAACCGTTGGTTGTAATGCTTGCAAAGCAAACTTATCTGATTTAAGTTCTACGAAGGGATCGCTGAATAATGCGGATGCAAATGAAAAGCATCGGCAATTCCTCGAAAATAGCAAGATTCTTCTTCCGAAAAAGCAATGACTTATCGCTTCACAAATCAGACGTCCAGAGATTATTTAAAGGCTCTGATCTTTCATTATTAAATTCTTTTGGATTGTGATAGATTCTAATTTGATCAAATGAATGCTAATATAGTATTCAAGTTAAACACTGCCTGACACGGATCAGCTTCAAAGATTTATACAAGGGAAAGCCATGCTCTTACGAACCTTTTTAACATGCCTTGCTTTGCTTTCATCTACAACCGCTTTTGCCCAAACCCCGAAAACAGCTCCCCTTTACGAAGAACGCAAAATTCACGACCCCAATGGCATCGGAAAGTTTTTTAAAGGTCGCGAAATCGCTCATGTAATGGGTTATCAAGCGGCTGGTTGGCTCGAACGGCCTGAACGCGAAAAAGAAGAAAACACAACCAAACTTATCGAATCCTTAAAATTAAAACCCCATATGATTGTCGCTGATGTCGGCGCAGGCAGTGGTTATCTCTCTTTCCGCATGGCGCCCCTCCTCCCCAAAGGAAAAGTTCTCGCTGTCGACATTCAGAAAGAAATGATCAAAATCATCAATGCCAAATCAAAACAGAAAACACTTCAAAATGTTGAAACCATTCTCAGCACAGAAAAAGATCCTAAACTGCCTGAAAACAGCGTCGATATGATCATCATGGTTGATGTCTACCATGAATTCGCTTTCCCTTTTGAAATGACTCAAGCCATGTGCAAATCCTTGCGCAAAGGTGGCACCATGGTATTTGTCGAATTTCGCGGCGAAGACCCTGAAGTGCCCATTAAACTGGTTCATAAAATGGCTGAAAAACAAGTTATACTCGAAATGAAGGGCCATGATCTCAAGCACAAAGAAACCATTGGAGTTTTACCCTGGCAACATATCATTATCTTTGAGAAAACTGATTCTCAACCCACTGACACCAAATAAATCAGGATCCACAATATGTCTTCTTCTGAAACTGCGATTGATTGCGGACCTTGGACAAGAAAACATCTCTTAGGCATCGAGGAACTCTCTGTAGCTGAATTGGAAACCATCTTCAAAGCTTCAGAATTCTTTGTCGAAGCAAGCCGTAACCCTGAAAAGAAACACACCTTCCTTAAAGGTAAGGTTATTGCAAATCTATTCTTCGAATCTTCCACCAGAACCCGTGTCAGTTTTGGCTTGGCTGCTCGAAGACTAGGCGCGGAAACGATCGATTTCTCGCCCGCTGGCTCTAGCGTCAGCAAAGGCGAAAGCTTCATCGATACCGCAAAGAACATTTTAGCTTTAGGCGTGCATGGCTTTATTGTAAGGCATTCGGTTCCGGGTACGCCTCATCTGCTTGCCCAACAATTAGATGCTTCAATAGTCAATGCTGGCGACGGTGCGCATGAACACCCCACACAGGGCCTGCTCGATGCGTTCACCATTCTCCAAGAAAAGAAAAAGATCAAAGGCCTGACCGTTGGGTTAGTTGGAGATATCACTCACAGCAGAGTTGCACGGAGTAACATCCACACCCTAACGAAATTAGGGGCCAAGGTTATTGTGTGCGGCCCACCTACCCTTATACCCAAAGAGATCGAGGAACTCGGCGTTCGCTCGAGCTACGACCTTGATAAGATTCTTCCTGAATGCGATGTTGTTAATGTTTTGCGAATACAATTCGAGCGACAACGCAGCGGGCTTTTCCCTTCGATCCAAGAATACTTCAGACTCTTTGGCATGACTATGGATCGCGTGAAAAAATGCAGGCCTGATATGCTTCTACTCGCTCCTGGCCCCATCAACAGGGGTATTGAACTGACCCCAGAAGTTGCAGATATGCCCAATAGCGCCATCTTGAAGCAAGTCACCAACGGGCTCGCAGTCCGAATGGCAGTACTTTACCTCGCTCTTTCCGCAAAGGTTTGATATGCCCGGAATTTCTCTTACTCAGGCCAAGCCTCCTTTCATCCTAGCAATCGATATTGGAACTTCCTCTGTTCGTGCATTGCTTTATGATGCTTCCTGCAGAATCATCGAGCCTGAAATTTATTTCGGCAGAGCGCAGGTTGCATTACAAACAGATGTCACAGGCATGGCTGTGTTTGAACCACTCGCAGTTCCCAAGGCGGTTGTTGATGTTGTTGATTCTCTTCTGGAAAAGCTGCATAGCAAAGTGGACACCATCCATGCAGTTGCAATCGACACGTTCGTTTCAAGCATGATCGGCTTAGACAAAAACTTTTCGCCCCTCACTCCTCTTTACACTTATGCAGACACCCGTTGCGCAAAAGATGCACAATATCTTCGCGAGAATTACAATGAATCAGATATTCACGATCGCAATGGTTGCATGATTCATAGCAGCTATCTGCCTGCACGGTTGCGTTGGGAAAAACGAACCAATCCCGATCGATTCAACTCTGTGTCGCATTGGTGGAGCCTTGGGTCATTTTTAAGCCAGCAGTTTCTTGGATGCTCGGATGTCAGTGTTTCCACTGCATCTTGGACTGGGTTGCTCGATCGAAAAAAACTGCAGTGGGATCATGTCTGGATGCAGGAATTAAGCTTAAAACAAGAGCAATTGCCACTTATTTCAGATTTCGGCCCAGGCCTACCTAATCTAAAACCCGAGTGGAAGAAACGCTGGCCCACACTCTCCAACGCTCTTTGGTTTCTTGCTATAGGCGATGGCGCTGCCGCAAATGTGGGCAGTGGCTGCACCAATGATCGCAATATCGCCCTAACCATAGGGACTACCGCTGCTATGCGAATTGTTCCTTCTGTAATTCCAGAAAAAATACCCCTCGGGCTCTGGAACTATAGAGTGGATGCTAAGCGGCCTTTAGTAGGTGGCGCACTTACCGAAGGGGGCAATGTTCACGAATGGCTCCTCAAAAGCCTTAAGCTGCCCGAACCTGCCGAATGTGAAAAACTTCTTTTGCAAATGAAACCCGCTGCTCATGGGCTGTCCATGCTTCCATTCTTTGCGGGGGAAAGGGCACCCGGCTGGCGCGATGACGCTTCTGCAACTCTTCATGGCATCAGGCTGAACACCAAGCCCATTGATATCTTTCAAGCAGGCCTTGAAGCGGTTGCCCTTCGACTTGGGCAGATCTATCGAAGGCTTTCGCCATTAGCTCATCCCGATCACCGAATTCTTGCGAGCGGGGGTTTTCTTAACTCGCCTGCCTGGGCTCAAATCATTGCAAATGTTTTGGGCAAACCCATCACAGCATGCTTAGAACCCGAAGCCACTAGCAGAGGCATCGCCTGGCTGGCCTTGGAATCAATGGGGAAACTCGATCTCTCCATATCCCAAGCACCCGAGCTAGGCTGTACCTATGAACCCAATCCTGATGCTCACCTGGTTTATCAAGAGGCTCTTTTAGCCCAGGAAGATCTGTATAAAAAGTTATTAGGATGATTCATCTTACCGACTTTCCTCTTTGCCCTATACTTTCTATTTACCCAATTTGCTGATTGAAGGGTTATTATCATGGGTTTCTTTTCTGGAAGAGTTTCTTTTGCTCGCTTTAAAGTCAAAGGGAAAGCACCCAATGGCTTCGGTCCAGAACATCTTGAAAGGCTTGAAGAACGAGCCATTGGCAAAGAACGCACCGCTTCCCGTGATGGCATAGAAACCGGTTGGAGTGCGGGTGGCCACCTCCTCGATGTACGGTTCGATCTCGCTAAGAATATTGTCGAAGACACCCTGCATTTTGCCTTGCGCATTGATGCCAACAAACCCCCTTCAGATCTTTTGAAATCCTACACCCAGATGGAACTCGATGCCATCGCTGCAGAAAGCCCCACTGGCAAAGTAAGCCAGAAACAAAAGCGCGAAGCACGCATGGCTGCAATGGACAAACTCAATGAAGAAGCTGCAGATGGGCGCTACCTTCGCAGGAAAGCATACTCGCTTCTTTGGGATGGGCAATCCAACGAACTTTTAGTGGGCACCACTTCCGTTTCTGTTCTCGATAGGCTTACACAGCTTTTCGAACAAACCTTTGGCCAAAAAATCGAGGCACTAAGTTCTGGCATTCTCGCTCATAAACTTGCAGAACCCAGAGGCCAATCCAGAGCTGTTGATGATGCCCAACATGCCACCTTTTTAAAAGGTGGTGCAGGCAACTCTCCACAATGGGTCGTTGATGATAACAGCAGAGACTTCCTAGGTAACGAATTCCTAGTCTGGCTTTGGAACTTGCAGGACGAAGGGCACGATACCATCAAACTCGAAGATGGTTCTGAAGTCGCATTCATGCTCGCCCGCACTTTGGCCCTCGAATGCCCCAAAGGCCAATCAGGCAAAGAATCAATTTCCAGCGATGCACCAACCAAGCTCCCCGAGGCAATGCGTGCTTTACAGAGTGGGAAACTTCCCCGCAAGACAGGTATCACCCTTGTAAGGCATGATCAATCCTATGACCTTGCTCTTAGCGCAGAGCTTCTAGCTGTTAATGGCGCAAAAATGCCTTTGGCAGAGGCACTGGAAGATCGCGCCCGGCTTGAAGAACGAGTTGGCCAGATCAGGCATCTTCTAGAAACCATGGATCTTTTATTCGATGCTTTTGGAAAAGTCCGACTTGCTGAAACTTGGAATAAAGACTTAAGTCGCATTCGTAAATGGCTTAAAGGAAATGACGGCGAGGATTAAGCAACCCGATTTAACGTACACTCATTGCACGCATCGATTTTGTTTAGTCTTTCAGATATAATAAATTTTACTACTATTATAGCTAGTAAACTTTTTTTCTTAAGGCAATAACACTGATGCGTAATGTTCCACTTCGAAAAGCTTTCACCCTGATCGAACTTCTTGTGGTGATAGCCATCATCGCAATGCTTATCGGTTTATTACTTCCCGCAATCCAAAAAAGCCGTGATGCTGCTTCTCGAATGAACTGCCAGGGCAACCTTAAACAAATAGGCTTGGCAGCTCTTAACTACCACGATACTGCAAAAGCATTTCCTCCGGGGTACACATCATCTTTTGATTCAAATGGCAATGACCTAGGGCCCGGTTGGGGTTGGAACGCCTATCTTCTGCCTTACATGGAAGAACAGGCACTGTTTAACAAAATCAATTTCTCGCTTCCAATCGAAGCCCCGGCAAATGCCACGGTACGAGCTGCTTCCTTGAAACTTCTTCTCTGCCCTTCGGTGGTTGCCCCAAAATCTTTTCCTGTTGGCCCCAAAGCCCCCACGGGAGCTTTAACATCGACAATTTGCGACCTGCCATTTTCCAGTTACACAGGAAACTTTGGTGTTTCCGAACCAGGCGTTGATGGCGAAGGCATCTTTTATCGTAACTCTAAAATTTCTTTAACTGATATTACCGATGGCACAAGCAATACTCTCTTTGCGGGTGAGCGCTCTTCAAAATATTCTGAAACTACTTGGATTGGCTCGGTTACAGGAAGTAAATTTTCTACTCCAACCGGCTCACCTCTGGGATTTGAAATAATTGAAGCTTCAAACTTCGTTCTAAGCCATGTGGGGGAAATGGTTAATGGCGCAGCAACCCCTCTCGAAATAAATAACTTTAGCAGCAATCACTCTGGGGTTATTAATTACCTATTTGCTGATGGACATGTTAAATCGCTCTCTTCTTCCGTTGATTACAAAACTTTAAAAGCACTTGCCACCCGAGATGGTGGCGAAGCAGTCTCAGGAGATTATTAATGAAAAAGGTTTTCCAAGTTTGTTTGCTGATGTCATTCTTAACAGGCTGTGGCTCGAGTTGGGAAGGCCCCAAGGTTCAGGTAAAGATGGAAGAGGTTCCACCAGCGGCTCTTACAACCGCTCAGGCCAAAGTTCCAGGCATGCTATTCACCGAAGCATTTCTGAAAAAAGACGGTACCTATGAAATCCGTGGCAAAACCAAGACAGGGAAAGTACGCGAAGTCGAAGTTAAGGCCGATGGCACCTTTGTCGATTTGGAATAAGCTAGGTGCGTAAAAAAAGCGGTAAAGCCCTAGGAATGCTTTACCGCTTGGATATCTTGGTGCTAAACACCAATGACCCTGACGGGATTCGAACCCGTGTCGCAGCCGTGAAAGGGCTGTGTCCTAGGCCCCTAGACGACAGGGCCACGCTCGCCGTTAAGCGAACAATCTTATGATAGGAATTTAAGGCCCCTACCGTCAAGTTAAGCTTCCCAAACATCTTGCATTTCCTGCATTTAAAAGCCTAACAGATACCAAAATCTAGGGCCAAATCCCCATATAGGAAGGCCAATTATTAAGCTATTGAACCCAAATTAAACCCGCAAATCACGCACATTTAATCCAAAGAGCCCGGATTCCTTTTCACTTTAGAAAAGTTGAAAAATTGACTAAAGTTCTTCCATTTCCTGATGTCGGGGAAGGTCATCTAAACTTTTTAATCGAAAAAGTTCTAAAAACTTCTTTGTCGTTCCATAAGTGATCTCCTGGGCATCGGATTGGCCCCTTTGCACCGAGATCAGGCCCAGCCTTACCAGCTGGCGAATAATCGCAGCGGTATCATTACCTCTTAAAGTGTCAATTTCTTGCCTGCACACCGGCTGCTTATAAGCAACCAAGGCCAAAGTATCCAAAGCCTGCGCAGATAATCTCGCCTCTTTTAACATCCCATACAATTTATCAGCAATGATTCGATATTTAGGTAGGATGGTCATTTCGTAACCATTACCCTTGGGCTGAATTCTATAAGGGCGGTTTTCCAACTTATACTTCCGATTCAAGTTCCCAATGATGACAACAAACTCTTTGAGATCTAGGCCCCGTAGAATTTCACAAGCCCTTTGTGATGTTAGTGGCTGACCACCCACAAAAAACATCGCCTCAACTACTTTTTCAATCGGAGGCGGTTGATTTTCAAAATCTGGTGCATTCACGACCTCTTGGGGCAACGCTCCTGCAAAATCATCCGCATTTGGTTCGCTAACCTTAGGAACATTAATGCCTTTTTTTTGCATCTTATTGATCCCCAGAATTGGTTGCCTTGTTGCGCATTTCAACATGATTAGGCAACCACCAAATCCCGGTATAAAATGTGCCAACCCAGCATACCAAAAATACTATCGCAACGCTTCTATGCCAAACCTTCAATTTCTTTAAACCGGTGAACAACATAATTCCCATAAGAAACGCACTAGGCACAGCAAAGCATAAATGAATCTTCAACGACTTCGCCAACTCTGCGTTTTTCCACAATCCAGAAAATAGCATCGGATCTATCATTCGCACCACGATTTCAAACAAAAATAATGCTGCGACTGTTAATATGAAAAAGACGAGATTTATTTTGCCATGTAACTTTATTTTACCCTTTGCCAGGGCAATCAACGAAAAGACCAGAAGAACCGTAACTGCCCCCACTGCGTATTTAAGCGAGAGGATAACTAAGGTTGGGGTAAGCAATATTATATCCTGAATTAATTATCGCTGAAATTAACCGAAGAATCGGCTTCTCTCGACAAGGGATTGCGTTGAAACCGTTCTGTGCATTTCGGACACAAATCGTACTTTGCTTTTGTCAACGCAGGCAATGGCTCTATTGTATCAGGATCGCTTATTAACATTGCGATATGTTCAAGGTTATCTTGATCGAGATCTTCTTCCACCATTGGGCTGTTTTGTTCCATTGAAAATATTTCAATTTCCACCCGGTAATGATTTTTGGACTCTTCGATCATTTGCCCGCACTGATCGCAAGTGACATGTATCATGAGTTAACATCCTGTATCTTCGTTTATTAAATCACTATTTCTATTTTCTCCAATAATTCACTAGTGTGTCAAGCGGTAAACATCAGATAAATCCAAACCCATATTTCACTTCTATCTTACAAGTCAAGCAAATAAATTATTCAGCCTTTTCTTTCTACAGAAATTCCAACTTTTAGAAAAACAAAGCCGAACAGAGAAAAGGGATAAAGTCTGAATGCAATTAACTTAAGGTGTAAGTGAAGATTATAGGTTCAAAAAACTGCTGAAGTGGTTATATTAAAATTAATTCGATTTGCTTTTCTTTACGGCCAAACAAACCTCCCTCGTTCAAAAAATATTCAAATGCAAAAAGATACTGGAAAAGATGATGACTAACCTTTTAAATCAACACCGATACGCAAGAATCAAAATTGCAGTTTTGCTACAATTCCTCGCATTGGGCACCATGCCTTTAATAGCTCAGGAACCCACATCGAAAATAGATTTCAATCGGGATGTTCGTCCGATACTCGCAAATCATTGCTGGAATTGCCATGGGCAGGATGAATCTTCGCGAAAAGCTAAGCTAAGGTTGGATCTCCGCCCAGCAGCTCTTGCAAAAACAAAAAACAATGATCACCCCATCGTTCCAAATAATCCTGCAGCTAGTAGTCTAATAACCCGCATAGATGCACATGACAAATCCCAGATGCCACCTCTTTCGTTTAATAAGCCCTTGACGGACACCCAAAGAAAAACTTTGAAGCAATGGATTACAGAGGGCGCACCCTACGCAGAACACTGGGCATTTGTGCCACCCCGAAAATCAACTAGCCTACCCAAGGTTAAATTATCCAACTGGCCAAGAAATGAAATCGACTATTTTATTCTTCAAAAGCTCGAAGCCGCAGAAATCACCCCTACTCTTGAAACTGATCGCAGCACTTGGCTTCGCAGAGTTACTCTTGATCTAACCGGCCTGCCCCCGACCCTAGATGAAACAAAATCATTCCTTACAGACAAAGCAGAAGGCGCCTACGAACGCGTTGCAGATCGCTTGTTGAATTCGAATCGCCATGCCGAACGAATGGCAATGCATTGGCTCGATGCAGCCCGTTATGCAGACACCAACGGCTACAACAATGATGAAATGCGAACGCTTTGGCCCTGGCGAGACTGGGTGATTCAGGCTTTCAACAAAAACATGCCTTACGATCAATTTCTTACAGCACAAATTGCAGGCGATTTAATTCCCAATGCAACATTAAATCAGAAAGTCGCAACGGGTTTCAATCGTAACCATGTGCTCACTACTGAAGGTGGAATTATTGAAGAGGAATACCGGGTGGAATATGTTGCAGACCGTGTCCACACTTCTGCCACGGTTTTTCTTGGTTTATCAATGCAGTGCGCCCGATGCCATGATCACAAATATGATCCATTAACCCAGAAGGATTATTATCGGTTCGCAGCCTACTTCAATAACATCCCAGACAAGTTGGTTTCTTATAGCCAAGGCCGAATGGCGGAACCGTTATTAAAAGTTCCATCACAAGCCCAGTTGGTAGAAAAATCAAAGCTAGAAGCAAGCAATGAAGAGTTAACGAGCCGCTTGAAAAAGCGTTCAATGGAAATTGATGCGGACATCACAAAATGGGAAATGTCATTGAGTAAAGAACAAATTGAAACTGCTGGCCCGGTTGGTTTAGTAGCACACTTCCCCTTGGATGATACCAAAGGCCCAACTATTGCTAACACCATTTCAATGCAAAATCCTGGCACTATAAAAGGCACCTTTGCTTCTGTTCCAGGTCGCATTGGTAAAGCATTACAATTTGATGGCAACACCCATATTTCTGCCATTGAAACAGGTGTATTTGAAAGTGATCAGAAATGCTCCTTCGCTTCATGGATTTATCCAACCAGCAATCAAGCCGGCACCGTGTTATCAAAAATCGATGATGCGAATGCCTACCGAGGC
>Ga0194045_1000356_pt1 | contig 14956 bp, 12 predicted proteins | sample JunL6211m_MetaG_FD_161686 | JGI IMG/M metagenome (GOLD analysis project Ga0194045, IMG submission 161686) | Anoxic zone freshwater microbial communities from boreal shield lake in IISD Experimental Lakes Area, Ontario, Canada - Jun2016-L626-11m | ecosystem: Environmental > Aquatic > Freshwater >...
CTTGAGATCCGTGCTCATCTGGGTTATAAAACTCATAAATATAGTGTCCTGGAGGAACCTTCTTTTCACCAAATGGAATAATTTTACCGCCGCATTCTCCTGCCTTTACTTGCTCGTCTGTCATAACCTTATCTGTAAGCAAACACCAGTATCGCGGACAAGTATAGTAAAATTTATTGTCGGGAGATGACCCATATTCAAGAACATCATTTTCAGCAAAATATCCAGGATGTTCGCGATTTACTTCATCTAGTTCTTCCTTTGATAAAATAACAGGTTGTCTTCTTTTATTGGAAGGACACATGCGAGAATAGGCTTTGAACTTGTCATCCTTTAATGTTGAGAAGAGCTGTGGATCTCTGTCTTCCATTCTCTTTTCAAAATAATAGGGTTTACTGAGTCTCATATTATCAATATTACGAACTCGTGATGGTGTTCTAGATTCCACAACTGCACCTAGTTTTGGTACAGGAACAGGATCCAAAGCCACAACTGTTTGTTTTTGTGTTGGAGCACCACCTTTTAGGCCTCGCCCCTCACTACCCTCTTCCTCCTCCTCTTCCTCTTCATCATCACCGTATAAAAGATCTAATACATTCTTGGTTTTGGCTTCAGTCTCTTGGGGACTTTCTTCCTCTTCATCAGCTGGAACATAGAGTAAATCTTCTTCTATACCAGGTTCTTCTCTTATAGATTCAGCTCCTTGGTCCTGGTCTTCTAATTCATCTTCTTCTAATTGTTCCAATTCCTCTTCTTCACCTCTAGGAGTTACCGCACTAATAATAGACCTTTCTTGTTTGGGCATCTCCAACTCTGCACTAGAAATAATATCATCTAGTTCAACTCCTTCTTTCTCTCCACCCCTGCACAAATTGTCAATTATATCCTTTGGAAAATCAGTCGTTTGATCGCCTTGTGTCAAACGTATCAACGTATCAATATAAATGGGTATCGTGTTCAAATAATAAATGCTATTTATACCATCTACTTTTACAGTAATATTTCCATGAACGCGATTAATAGTTATAATAGTTTTAAACCCTGGGTTAATCTTGATTTCAATATCCTTCTTTTTAACACCTCTTTCCACCTGCAATTCATTCGCCAACTTCTGCAAAAGTCCCTCGGCTTCTCCACGCGTCATGCCTTCATAATTTGCGACAAGAGCCTCAACAATTTCATCTCCTCTAAGCCCCTTCTTCTGCTGATCAATAACAAACGCCTCTTGGCTCGTAACCTTATTAAAGTTTGAGACGCGTTTAAAGCGCATTTCAATATTGTCTTCAAGTAGGTTATCTTTTTCAATATTAAAAACACTTGAAACGCAACCCACAATATTTTTAACTCTTATTTCGTCGTGAATATTGATAACTGTTTGATAGGTAATATCCGCAATTTCAACATTATCATCAAATAAACTTGTAAATAGTGCAATTTTGTAACCACTCTGTTCAAAAAACATTTTTACGTCTTCAATAATTGGATTAACGGCATCTACAAACAACTTGTCAATTGCTTCTACGCTGAAAACTTTTTCAAATTCGGCGGATATGACAATATTTCCTGATTCCTCAAACTCGCACATGATTTGTTCCTTGTGCTTTCCACTTATGTTATACTCTATGTAAGCGGTAACTGATCTTGATTTGCCAACTGTTCTCATGATTCTAAAAACAGTAGCGCGAGGTAAGTACGGAATTTTGCGACCATCCTTTGTCAAATTTTTTGTATAGAGTCTATACACGTTCTCCTGTCTTGTAGCAGGGTTATATTTAATAAGAGGCACTGTTTTTGTCGCGTGCACAATTTTAAAAATAACCTCTAATGGTATTTTTAACTGGACATCGGGGCGAAGAATGGCGCGAATAGATTTGATGCCCTTTGATTTGTAACGAAGGTCGCTAGTTTTTTCGCGATAAACGTCGTAAAAAAGGTTGACGCTTTCAAAAGATTGAAGAACACTTGGTCTAAGCATCTTTACCGTTTCATCAACTAGACGCTGTTTATTTGCCTGAATCTCTTCCACCGTTTTTATTCCCATGTTGGACAAGAAAGGATAATAGAGCTGCATAGCAAAGGCTTGTTTTGTACTATCATCCAAGCTAGACAAAACATTCTCCGCCAAACAAATGTAAATATTGTTGCCTATTATTGTACCAGTATCCAAGAGCAGATGCTTGTTTAACGTGGTCAATGATTTTCTAGATGCTCTTTCAATAACTCTATCATAATCGTCAATCTTGAATGGGTTGACGACAAATGGATATTCGTTCTTAATAATAAATAGCTTTTGTCCTAAAACAGTATCTACGATGAATCTTTTTCCGTCTAGACCGAGCGCCAATATGTCGTCGTAATCATAGTGCTCTTTCTCTGGAATCTGCGGATCAAACGGTTCACCAGTATCTGCATAGGCAAGAATGTTGAATAAGAACTGGTCTAAACGCAAGCGCGTTATTTGAAGGCGATTGTTTTGTGTAAGAGTTTGATACATATATGCGGAATTGATTGTTTGCTCTTTCGTGCAAAACATGTAGAGCTCCTCTATAGAAAAAGTTTTTGAAAAGGCTTCAACAATCTTGAGTTTAATTGTTGCTATAGAATCGTCAATATGGATTTCTTCCTCTATAAACTCCACAATAGATCCGTTTCCTCCTAGTCTAGACAACTCTTCATCGCTGAAAATTGGTTGATCTGTTCCAGGGATATTAAATGCTTCGTTTTTAGGATCGGTCTTGAACAACTCGTTCAAATCCTGTCCTGTCAAATTAATTCCATAAAATACTACAATCTTTTCAATTCTGTCTTTTCCTGAATAATAATTTACTTTAAATATCTGGTTTTGTTGTGACATATATAATATACAAGCCTATTATTTTATGTTTTTATCATGAAAAACATAAAATCAAGATCTCTACTTGAAACCCTTTATTTATTTGTTTATTTAGACATGTACTAAATATATTTTAGTTATTTATATTATAGATGTCTACAACACAAATAATTACTATTGACATTACTACTACACAAGTTCAAGGAAATTTTACATCTATTGTATTTTCTAAGGGTAATAATTGCATTAACTTAGATGCAACTACTGGTGGTTTAACTCCACAGACTCCTGTATTTGATTGGTGTCTTAACAATTTTACTGTTGATTTTTCAAATGCAACTAATTTAAAACATATGCCCTGGGCATTTTCTGCGTCATACACACTGGTAGGTAGCCCTATCACCACCGCTAACCCTGATGGAGCACTAGATCTTACTGGATGTAGTTCATTAGAAACTATTAGTGAATTTGCTTTTCTTTTTTCTTGTATTACACGTGTAATTATTCCTTCAAATGTTACCACAATTGCTGCTAATGCATTTGGTGGAACTAGTTTAACTAATGTTGAATTTAAAGGCCTTGCTCCTACTATATCATCGTCCGCCTTTTCAGGTTCTCCAGTGCAATCTGTAACAGTTTGCGAAAATACTAAATTATCTGATTATTATTTTGATTCAATACCACTTACAACCATAATAATTAATAAGAAAGCTACTGGAACTGTTGCTAATTCCTTTTCACAAGGCTATCCTAATATTACAACTGTCACATTAAACGATAATATAACAAAGATTGATTATAAGGCATTTTATCAGTGTACAAATTTAGCTACACTTAATATAAGCCCTAATAGTAGTTTGACAAGAATTTATGAAAAGGTATTTGCAGGCTGTACATCGTTAACAAATATTTCTCTTCCACAATATATTGAGTCTGTTGGAGTGGAAGCATTTAAAGATTGTTCTAGTTTGACAAATGTTGTAATTAACGGTAACCCTACTTCTTTAGAAGTTGATATTTTTACAGGATGCCCAATAGTAAATGCAACCGTTTGCGGTGAAAATCCATTGATTTATTATTCATTTGAAACTGCAAGTCTCAAACATGTAACAATTAATAATCTTTCAACAAGTGTAACTAGTTATTTTGCAACATATAATGTTTCTCCTTATGATAAGATTGAAACAGTTACAATAAATGACAGTGTAAAATACATTAAAAACAATGCATTTACAGGTTGCACTAATTTAAATGCGGTCAACTTTGGTTCAAATAGTCAATTGCAAACAATTGGCGAGGTTGCATTTTTTGAAACAGGTTTGACATCTATTACTATCCCAAAAAATGTAACTACAATTCAAGATTCTGCGTTTAGTAATAATACTAGTTTAATTACAATTAACTTTAGTGCAAATACTCAATCGCAAACAATTGGAGATCAGGCATTTAATGCCTGTGATATAGTTAACTCACTTGTTATAAATAATAATGCAACGACCCCTATTACTCTGAATCCATTAGCTTTTGGATTTTTAGGTCAAGCTGCAAACACTACTACGCAAATTATTATAAATGGTGCAGTTAATATACTTTCACCTGGCGGCAGTTTTGCTCCATTTTATGGAAGTTTCTCTACTTCACCAACTGTAAATTTAACCCTTGATGGAAAATATTCATTGGTAGATTATGGGTTTATTATTTCTGCACAAACTTCTCCACCTTCAAATGTAAATTATAAAACAATAACCATAAATGATGCGTCTACTTCTATAGCGGATAGTTTTGCTTTTGATGGAACAACTGGATCTGGATTTGCAACTATAACTACATTAAATATTGGCAGCAATGTAACATCAATTGGAAATCAAGCATTTTATTTGTGTACAGGATTAACTTCCGTTGTTATTCCTTCATCTGTAATATCAATTGGAACAGATGCATTTAAAGGTTGTTCAAATATAACCTCATTAATAATAAATTCTCCCACAGTTTTAATTAATGACGGGGCGTTTGCAGATTGTACTAAGTTGACAAATGTTGTAATAAGTGGTATTGTCACAAATGTTATAGGAACTATTGCTTTTTACTATGACGCTAGTATTAAAAATTTGTCATTAAATGGTTCTACGCCATTAAATAGGTTTCGTTTTAATCCTTTATTAAGTTTAACAAATTTAACTGTTACAGGAACAACAGGTTACACCACAGTTTCTAGTAGATTTACAGATGGCTATAAAAATATGCCAATTGATATGTTAACTATAGAAGACGGTGTTATTACAGTTGCATCTGCTGCATTCCAAGACTGCACAGGTATTAAAAACTTAAAAATCATGCCAAGTATAGCAACAATTGGAGCGTATGCTTTTTCGGGTTGCACTGGAATTACGTCTATAGATTTTGACCCTCCAGTAGATTTGACAATTGCTGATCATGCATTTGAAGGAAATACAAGTTTAACAACATTACTCCTTCCAGAGTACGTAATAAGCATTGGTGACTATTCTTTTGCAAACTGTACAAATTTAACAACCATTACAATTCAAAACCCTAATATGTTTATTGGAGCTGATGCATTTGCAGGATGCACATCATTAAAAACGGTAAACTATTGCGGGCCTTATACATTTGGTCCAGGCGTTACTGTTATATGCACGAGTGCAACACTAGGTTCAGGTGCAACACTAGGTTCAGGTGCAACAAGAGGATCTAGTTTAACCGCGACAGCAAACCCAGTGTGCTTTGTTAAAGGTACAAGAATTCTTACAATGGATGGGTATGTTCCAATTGAAAAGCTCAAATTGAATGCTTCCCTAATCAGTAAAGGAAGAATAGTAAATGGAAATTTTAGGGCTGATCCAAATGGATGTGTTGCTAAAAAATTAAAAGGCATAGGAAATTTCAAAGTGGATGGAAATAAAAAGAAGAATGCGCCAATTTGCATCAAGAAAAATGCATTTTTCCATAATTATCCTTCTCGCGATTTATACGTTTCAGCGGATCATGGAATCATTGTTGGAACCAAAAATGTCCAAGCAAAAGATTTGATTAATGATGACACTATATATAGATGCAGTGAATTTGGAGAAGTTGAGTATTTTCACGTAGAATTAGACCACCATAGTGCTATAATTGCTGAAAATATGCCAACAGAATCATACTTGGATGTTGGAAATAGAAATATATTTGAAAACTGGATATCTGTTAGACAAATTAGCAAGATTGGTAATATTCACAGTTTGCGTCGTTAAATCTTTATATTGAATCTAGTATTGAATCTAGTATTGAATCTATCATAAAATAAAAATATATTCATAGAATTTTTATTTTACATATCATAATATGGGCTATCCGTAATTGTCATACCGCAATATTCTTCGGGCTCTTTTTTATAGTCTATTGGAATGTAAATATTGGCAGCTTTGGCATTCTCTAATAAGAACTTGAAATTTTGCCAGAATTCCTGCTTGTGACCAACTGATTTGGTCATAATGTGTGAGAGTTCGTGAATTGCAACAAATGTCAAGGTATTTATATCAATCAACTTTGTACCATCTTTCTTCTTATTCAAGCAAAAGGCTATTTTCTCTCCCTTATTCTCACTATAAGCAGTTAATTCACTTGTTGGTAATGTCTCGGTTATTTTTTTAGGGTTGAACCCATTTACCAAGCGCTGACAGGCCTCATTATCAGGGTGTTTTTTGCCGACATATTTTACAAGATCTTTGCATTTCTGGGTAACTTCTGCAAGTAAATTTGCAGCAGGTTTCATCTTTTCTCGTTCTCTAACGCAATATTTGTGACCATCAACTGTGGATACAATGCATTTCAAATTATATGCCTCTGATTCTAAATATACTTTCACACAAACAACGAGAACAAATAGGACAACAATATAAAACATGGTATTTTGATTCATTATTTTAAACATGGTCAACTTATATATTATTTCATATATTATTTTTTGCAAACAGTTTATTCGTCCAATAGCATTAGCGCCATTGCGGCATAATTGTGCAAATCTATCAAGGTATCACGGATACCCTCATCATTCACCAAATTCACACCATTCTTTGTTATAGACATGGCACGTTGCATCTTATCTTCTATTCTCATTAAAACACCAATAACACCGTATTTTGCGAATGCGTCACCATAATCGGCATTTTTCTTTTTACACCTTTGGACATTTAAAACGCCGATTTTTTATAGGTATTCTTTCGGTTTTCTGTTGTATCGTTCCACATTTCCAGTTTCTTGATACTTGTCAACCCAACGCATTAAACTTCTTGGCTTGCAATTAAATATTTTACATACTTCTTCCTGTGATTTATCCTCAATCAAATAATATTCAACTGCAGTTAATTTATGATCTTCACTTTTATGGTTAGTCATATACAATATATAATTATAATTACAGAATTATAATTGTAGTATAAAAAATATTGTTATTATAACATATGATGTATTTAATTTTGTATGTTTTCTTATATTGTAATGCTGATGATATTTTGAATAAATTATACTTATCTAATTATTCTACAATGTTAAATAACGAACTGATCCAAAATAATAGTAAATTTTATTACTCTATAACAAACCTAAATTTATTTGTGCTATCTATTTATTCTATTTATCTTATCAACAAAGTTCTGTTTTATAAATCAAAAAACATGACTTCAACCTCATTGGCGTTGATTTATATAAAATATATATTAAACTCTATATTGAGTAACAATATTACTTTATATCAACACGAGTTTAGTAGAATTGTTATGTGGTTATTTGCAACGCCATTAATGCTTAAACTGTATTGCGATATCAATAGTATTAAATTGCGAGATATAAATATTCAATGTCATATTATTCCTGTAGCAGTAAACATATTTATTTATCCGTATAGGAATACAACAATTTATTTTTATTTTACCGGTTGTTCATGGGCATCACTACTATTTTTTATGAAAACTTTTTATGAAAAACGTAATCTAATGTTTACGAATATTTATTTGATTATATGGGCCACATTTATGTTGTTAACTATAATTGATATATTTCATTTGACCGACGTATATACTGTCAATTTATATTATTCGTTTGCTGATATGATAAGCAAATTGACGACATGTATAATGATAGATGAATGTATTGAGAAAGAAATAATACAATTTAATAATATAGATTTACAATCTGTTCAATTTATATCCTATATGATAACACACTTAAATAAATATAAAACTGAAATTATTGTTATAACGCCCAAATGCACTGCGTTAGTAGATTCAACAAGAAAGGGGTTTTTACTAAAAATACCTGAAGATAAAACCATATTAGAACAAGAATTATTAAATAAAATACTGCCGTTTGGATTTGATAAAGAATTTATTGCAAGTACAAGTGAAAGTACAAGTGCAAGTGCAAGTGCAAGTGCAAGTGCAAGTGCAACCACAACCACAAAACAATTTAATATGATATGTGTTCTTTTTACGGATATTGTTAATTATACAGAATTGGCACAAAAATATGATGATGCAATTATTTTTAAATTACTTAACAGTGTTTATATTTCCTTTGATAAAATTATAAAAAAATATTCACATTTACAAAAAATAGAAACGATTGGCGACGCCTATATGGTTGTGGGCGATATTTTTAGAAATGCTATAAATCATAATTTTGTTATAAACGAAATACTATCATTTGCGATAGATATTATTAAAGAAGTAAAAACAATAAAAACACCTGATAATATTCCGTTATGCATTCGGGTTGGAATAAATATAGGAAGCGTTAGTATTGGAATATTAGGAAACGAATTACCAAGATTGTGTGTTGTTGGAAATGCCGTAAATATGGCATCAAGATTACAATCAACTGCAGAAATAGATACAATACAAATTAGCAGTGATGTTTACGAACAATTGGAAAATATAGCAATTGATAAAAAATACGAATTTATAATAAAAGAAAATGTGTTTTTGAAGAACATGGGGTCTGTGACAACGTATAATATCTCCCCCCCTAATTGTTCATCGTTACAATAAATAATCATAACAATTTAAGAACATTTAAAATCGGCGTTTTAAATGTCCAAAGGTGTAAATAGTTCAAGCGCTTCAGCCTGAATTTTTTGCATCTGCTCCACTCTGCTCATCTCTAGTTCACAATAAATAATATAACTTCTTGTATTTATATTAATTTTACAGTAGTGTAAATACGCATAAAAATATAAAATACCTTTTATTTTTTGCAATTAATCTAATATTTAACATATATTAGATAAACATGGAACCACATTTTGCTGCAAAAGATAAATTTATGTTTTACAAATATTTAATTAAATCTAATCATTATTTTGAATATGGATCTGGAGGTTCAACATGCAAAACTGCTTTGGCTCCCAACATAAAATCAATTTATTCAGTAGAAAGTGATTTGGAATGGCATAATAAAATAAAAAGGGAACTCAAATCCATTCAAAACAACAAGACAATTACTTTAATATACTGTGAAATGGATACTCAACCCAAAAGTTGGGGTAATCCAGGACCCAAAAGCGTTATTGCAGATTGGCAAAACTATAGCAATCAACTTTCATTATTAAGCAATTTTGAAAAACAACAAATTGATTTAATACTAATTGATGGAAGATTTCGTGTAGCGTGTTGTTTAAAATGTTATGATGAAATTGGCGATAATTGTTTAATCATGTTTGACGACTTTTTGAATAGAAATAAATATCATGTGATCTTAAACCATTTTGATATTATTGAAAAAACAATTGAAAATAGAATGGTGGTATTAAAAAAAAAGAAAAATGCAAGTCCATCAAAAAAGCTAATTGAGCATTATGAAAAAATTGCTGATTAGTTAAAACTAAAACTAAAACTAAAACTAAAACTAAAACTAAAACTAAAACTAAAACTACAACTACAAACAAAAATAAAAATACCTGTTTATAGTAGCTTAATGTCTAGTCAAAATGGTGGAAAACCCAGTCGCGTTAGTAAAAAATCCCAAGTAAAGGTTTTTAATAAAGATAATAATGCTGGTTCAACCAAGCCAAAAAAATCCACAACTACAAATAAATCCAAGACAGATTCAACATATAGAAGTCAACCATCAAAAACATCAGTAAAGGAATTCCTTAGTTCAATGAATTCAATGACCGATTATGCGACAGATAATGACCCAATTATTAAATTGCCAAACAGCAAATTGGCATCCATCATTATACTTGCTGTAATTGGCGCCGTTTTATTTAATTTAGGCGTATTCATGTCAAATGCCTTAAATAAACCCATTACTGGTGCAGTTTACAATTCTATGCCAGCTGGTCTTATCGTGGCCCTATTTGTTAAAAAGGATCAATTGGACAAATTTTTATTTGGCAACTTGATTGCTCGTGGAATTAATTTTTTCCTTATTGGTCCAACATTCTTGCTTTATTACTACGACTACATCAACGCACCCCAGTACATTATTTTAAGCATGATACTGTGGGCTATTGCCACATTAATTGCAAATCATCTTCAGGTATAAAATAATAATAACAACCTTTTGGATGTCATTATTTAAAAACTATGTTTCAATGGATAAAAATATGTTTTAATGGATACTGCTTTAAGCGTTAAGTGTTAAATTTATTGAGTACCTTGGCCAATCTCAAGAGGAACGCGCATGAAATCAGGCTCAATGGTTGAGAGATTCCAAGGTCCAACGTTTAACTGAGGGTTAGGGGGCTCGGAGCGGATCTGGAGGTTAGCATTGCGGAGAGTCTGGCCAATGGTATCAATACCAATATGATAGCCTGCCTTTAACAAGTTAACATTGGCTAAGTCACCCTTTCCAACAGGGTTTAATTGTGCCCACCCATTGTTGGAATCCTTAGGCATCAAATCCGCTGGGTTTTGAATGTTGGGCTTGTTGCAAGATGAGGGAATGCCTTGTGTGCTGGTTTGAATTCCGCTGACAGAGGCAAACACCTCATTGTTGCCAGACTCAGAGGGCTTAACACCCATGGATTGAGCCATGACATTCTTCTCTTGCTTCTTTCCACCGTAAGCAGCTTGGCCATTTAAGCTCATTTTCTCAGAACCAGACTTGCCCTTGGACATAAAGTAATTGTATAAAAGACTAAGCACGTATAATCCAATTATAATGACGACGATGGCACCGATTCCATATTTGTCCCAGAGTTTTTTTAAAGAACTACTCATTATATAAAATTGATGATAAAATATTTTTATAAAACGACCTTTAATTCAAAATCATAAAAGTCTAAATGATCCTTAATCCTTCTTCATTTGATTTTCATTTTGAGTAAAATAAAAAATTCCAATGTATTTGTTTTATTTGTATTTTAAGTTATTCGTAGTTTGCATTCTAAATAAGTATCCATTGCATCAATAATCAATGGGTACTTAACAAGGGTTTTCCTAAAATAATTGGCGCACTCTTTCTTCTAAACTTTATCGCAATTGTTCTTCTACTTTATTCTCTTCTATTTTATCGTATTTGTTTTGTTTATTGAAAGCTATTTTCTTCCTCTTCTTCATTATCACGCTCATCTTCCTCTTCTTCACTATATTCATCGTAACTATCTTCACTGTCATCACTATCATCCATGTCTTCCAACATATAAGTTTTCTTAATGTTTTTGGCTTCTAAATAAGCTTTTATAGCAGCTTTCTTTGATTCCTTTGCCTTAATTCTCGCCTGCTTATAAATTTCATAGTAAACATGGTTTGGTTTCTTTAATGTTATTGTTTCTAAATTTTCTTCTAAAAGGACATCCACTTCTGTTAGACGTGGCTCTTCTTCCTTTGCATCTTGATTTAAGTCCTCAAATTCTAGTGAAAACTCCGTATTAGCATAATTTGAAACCAATGATGCTACATGTTGTTCAGTTGTATTAGTTTCAGTTGAATCATTGCCTATTTCTTCTAATAGAGCCAGATCCTTTATTTGTTCGTTTAATATTTTGTCAACCTCATCTTCTGTCAGGTTGTTTTCATTGGCGTTTTGTGCTGTTTCAATAACTACATTGGGTTCTCCTACACTATTTGTATCCTCAACAATAATATCTTGGTTCAATGTCGCAACAGATTCACTTGCAGTCGCATTGCTTGCAGTCGCATTGCTTGTAGTCGCATTGCTTGCAGTTGCATTGCTTGTAACCAGCTTTAAACCTTCTAAACTTGGTTTTGTAGTAGGCTTTTTAATGAAACAGCTTTCTAAAAATGGATCAGGGCTGACTATCATCGCCTGCTTCAACTCAATCTCAATTTGAAAATTGCGAGAAGTAAATTTAATTCCTTGCACCTCTAAAATAGATATATTGGAAGAATCGGTAGAAACATCTTCAAACTTGACAAGATTCTGTGACTCGCCATAAATGGGTAAAGTAGGTTTAGCATTTACACGCAGCAAGTAATATCTGCCCGATTTAAACGTCTTGATTGGAGAAGTAAATGCTGACTCAATATCATTTAGTTCCAACTTATTCTCGCTAGAAAACCATGAATCCGCTTTTTCATGGATCAATTGGTGGCATTTTGTTTCTAAATTTTCAAGCCAATTAATAAAGACCTCGTCGTTATTAGTAAACATTAAATCGCTATAAATCTTCTTTCCGTGCTTAATGAACCCCTGTTTAGTTGAGCATGTAGGCGTTTGTATGTAAACAGGTTTATTTTCAAAAAAGATTCTTGTAAAATATGCTCCACCCTGAATGCTTGACAAAACACCTAAAGAAAGCTTGGTAAAATCAAAATTTGCATGTGGTTCAATGATATTATCCATTTATACGAATGAGAGAAAAATACTAAAGTAATAACACGCAAAAACATTTTGCAAGTTATTTTTGCGAGTTATTTTTTTTACTTATATTTATAAGCAATAAGTATAATCATGAAGGAGACGCTTATGAAACAATGTTTAGAGATCTTAAATAGTGATGAGGTTAAAAAGGATTTAAAGACAGTTTTTAGCCCATTAACTGACACAATCTTGATTCAAATTTATCCATATGTTTACGTAATTATTTTACTCGTTTTTTTAATTTTTGTTTTAATTTTAGCAATTTTAGTATTGTTAGTTAGTCTTTTGCGTAATAAAAATATTTTTCCAAAAGCCTTTGGTTTAGGATAACCTTTTGCATTTCATTCTCTTTGACAAGTAATTTTTTCTCTTTTAAGTATATAATGGTTTTATCCCGCAAATCAAGAAAGTCAAGACGCGTTACTAGACATAGAAGAGGTGGTGATGGAGGTGCCGCTAATATGTTAAGAGTTGTTGGTGGTCCACCCGTTCAATTCGCAAATTCGCTCGGTCTTCAATCTGGTCAAAATTTTGCTACTTCTCGCAGTCTTACATCTGTGCCAATTGACAACATAAATATCAATAACCCTGCCAGCCAAATGCCAACAGATGCTCAATTAGCTCTTATCCAATCCGCTGGACGCAGACGTCGTCCCAGAGGAAAGGGAAGAAAGGGAAAGCGCGGTGGATCATTTGGTTCCATTATTGGCCAAGCCGTTGTCCCCTTTTCTCTTTTAGCCGCTCAACAATATTACGGCACTCGTCGTGGCAAGCGCGGCAAGAAGGGTTCAAAAAAGTCCAGAAAGGCTAGTCGCAGACGTTAAATTAAGTATTTTAAAGATGATTAATCAATAATTTTTATTACTATAGTATAGAATTATAGTAATATGAGCACTTTTGAAGCGCAAATACAGCAATGGGTTGTATTGGATAATCAACTCAAGGGTTTAAATGATCAGGCAAAGGATATTCGTGAAAAAAAGAATGCACTTTCCCAGAAAATTACTAGTTATGTTGAAAATAACAATTTATCCAAGGCTACAATACAAATAAGCGACGGTAAACTAAAATTTGCATCAACAAAGGTGTCTGCACCATTAACCTTTAAACATTTAGAAAAAAGTCTTGGTTCTATGATTAAGAATGAATCACAAGTTAAACAGATTGTTGAATATGTAAAGCAGAATCGCGAAACCAAGGTTGTTCAAGAAATAAAGCGCTTTTCTAATAATTAATTAATATCAAAATAATGTATATGAGTGCTCTATCTGGAGATGATCTTGTCTATTATAAAGAAAATGGTAGAGTAATGAGTGGAGGTTTTGATATTAATTCTATTTTGATGAAGCAGGGTATTAGCCCATTTTCATCTTTGAATTCCAATGAATTACCTGTTAACCAAAGTGGGGGGTCAAGTGTTTCAAACTTGTTTAAAAGTTTGGCTGTGCCATCTGGATTGTTATACTTGCATGAAAAGAAGAAGAGTCATAAGCAGTTGAATTATTTTCAAAGTGGTGGTAAAAAAAATCCCACAGAGTCGTTGATTAAAGAACCTGAGGATGAGGATGAAGATGAGGATGAGGAAAGCGATAGTGATAGCGATAGTGATAGTGATAGTGACGACGAATCCACTACTAGCTCTAGTGAAAGTTCTAGTGATAGCAGCAGCGATAACGAGGAAAAAATAGAATCAAATAAATATGTTGAAGATCCAGAAGTATTAAGCGAAGATGTTTTTAAAAAATGTCTAGACATTGTCACAAAAATGGAAATTGCTAAGCAAAAGGCACAAAAAAGAAAAACTCGCAAAAATGCAGATAAAAAAGAAAAGCCAGAAAAAAAGAAGCAAACTAAAAAAAGACAATCTAAATAGTCAATGCTTGTCTATATAATCACGCATCACGACATATCATACCGCACTGCATAGTGATCATATTCATCCTCTTCAGCTTCTCCAAAAATCTCCTGATGCCTTTTTTTGCGTATTTCAATCTCTTTTTTTAAAATAGGCTTCTTGGGTAAAGCACCATTGCTAACAATTGTAGCCTCCAAATGTTTAATAAGCAACTTGGTGTGCTCATTTGACATTTTGCCTGATAAATTTGAAAACAATGTTTTATGAAATTCATATATGTGCAGGGATGTTCCTTGCTTTACGTGGTTAGCACAATCTTCTGCAAATAAAATGTATTGATCTCTTGTATTCAACGATATTCCAATTGGATTTGATGGGCGCGTTAATAACGATCGTACTAGTTTTGGACTTCCTACATGAAACAAATCTTCAGTTAATTCATTGTC
>Ga0194045_1000357_pt1 | contig 14939 bp, 5 predicted proteins | sample JunL6211m_MetaG_FD_161686 | JGI IMG/M metagenome (GOLD analysis project Ga0194045, IMG submission 161686) | Anoxic zone freshwater microbial communities from boreal shield lake in IISD Experimental Lakes Area, Ontario, Canada - Jun2016-L626-11m | ecosystem: Environmental > Aquatic > Freshwater >...
TGCAACTTTAAAAGATGGCTCACGAAAAGAAGTTACTGCACATGCCCGATTCTTTTCGAACCACGAAGCTCTTGCTTCAGTTGATATTCATGGCACTGTTTCCACGAATGAGATTCCGGGTGAAGCTGTCATTCTTGTTACCTATCGCAATAAAACTTCGGTCTTTAGGGCAATTCTTCCCGCAGTTCATCCGTACACAGCAGGCAAAAAGTATTCTGATGAAAACTGGATTGATCACCTGATTCAAACAAAATTAGATACTCTTCGAATCCCAGCCTCCCCTCTTTCAAAAGACGAAGAATTTGTCAGAAGAGTGTTTCTTGATATTTCAGGCACTCTGCCTAATTCTTCAGAGTTAAAAGCTTTTCTTGCAAATAACAGTGCGGATAAAAGAAGCAAACTTGTTGAGGATCTTCTTAATAGGCCAACGTATTCCGACTACAGCGCTCTTGTTTGGAGTGATCTTCTTCGGGTTGACCGACAGGCTCTTGGTACTAAACAGGCTTATGCTTATTATCGGTGGCTTAAGAGTTCGTTCAGTGAAAACAAGCCTTTAGATAAGTTGGCATTTGAACTTCTTTCTGCACAAGGATACTTGGATGAACATCCAGAGGGTTCCTTTTATAAAGTGGTAAAAAGCCCCGGTGAGCTTTCGAGTTCCTTTGCCCAGATCTTTTTGGGCGTTAGAATTGCTTGCGCTGAATGCCATCACCATCCCTTTGATAAATGGACTCAGGCTGATTATTTAGGCATGCAATCTTTCTTCACTGGGGTGCGCTCGAAAAACGCAGGTAAACGAGAAATCTTGGTTGGTGATAATACCTCGCCTGGTAGTAATGCCCGTTATAAAGATAAAGTTTTTGCCCATGCTTTAGGTCAACCCCTTCCTGAAGTGCAACCCAAGGGTGATGCTAGGCAATTGTTTGCTCAATGGGTGATAAGCCCTGAAAATCAATGGTTTGCAAGGAACGCTGCAAATCGAATCTGGGCTCATTTGTTTGGCCATGGCCTTGTAGAACCTATTGATGATTTTCGTGATACCAATCCGGCAAGCCATCCCGAACTTCTTGTTAAACTTGCCAATCACCTCATTCAAAACAAATACGATGTTAAATCGTTGATTAAGTTGATTACAGCATCTGAAACCTACCAGCGATCCTCTGCACCCGTAGTGGGCAATGAATCTGATGAATGGAACTATTCTCGATTTCTGTTGAAATCTATGCCTGCGGAAGTTTTGTTTGATGCCATCTCGCAAACCACCGGTGTCCCAGGAGATTTTGAAGGCTATCCCGCTGGAACACGAGCAATCCAATTGTGGGATTCCAGATATCAGGACTACTTCCTGAAAGTTCATGGCAGACCATTGAGGGTATCGTCCTGCTCTTGCGAAAGGCAGAAAGAACCGGGCATTGCCCAAGTTCTTCATGAGCTTAACTCTCCCGAATTACATCGGAAGTTGAACCATGAACAAGGCAAAATAGCCAAGTTAGTTGCAGCGAATTCCTCACAAAAAGAAAGCGTGGAAGAATTGTTTCTTTCTTATTTCTCAAGATTTCCCAGTAAGGATGAGCTTGATCTTGCAAACGAAGTTCTTGCAAAAGCAAAAGACACAACATCAAAACGCGAAGCTTTGGAAGATCTTGCCTGGGGCATGATGAATTCCCTCGAGTTCCTGTTTAATCATTAAGAACATGGTGCATGCATGAATAATAAAAGTTATTGTGATGGCAAAACCAGGCGAGATATTTTGCGTCTCGGAGTTGCTGGTGTCCTTGGGCACTCCTTTTCCCTTCCCAAACTCCTTGCCAATGATCAGTCCTCCAAGTCGCAGAAATCACTCATCTATGTTTTTCTGCATGGTGGATTAAGCACCATCGACACCTTCGATATGAAGCCCGATGCCCCTGCTGAATATCGTGGTGAATTCAAACAGGGCGATACTGTAGTTCCGGGAATTCGTATCTGTGATCAGTTGCCTTCGATTGGCAAGCAGATGAATAAATTGAGTTTGATCCGATCGTTTCGCCATAATAATTCTGATCATGGCCCCGCAGATCACTACATGCTAACCGGATATTTTCCACAGGCTGGATTTAATGGTGGCCTAAGCCCCAATAATCATAGGCCTTCGATTGGTTCGATCATTTCCAAGCTTGCCCCTGCTAATCAGGGTGTACCCCCCTATGTTTGTGTTCCCAAAATGCACTCAAGTTGTGGCCCCGCATACCTTGGCCCTACTGCTTCTCCCTTCGTTGTCGAAAGCGATCCCAACTCGCCTTCTTTTCAAGTGCCTGATCTTTCACCACCAATTGAAATCCGTGCAGACAGGCTTGATTCTCGAAAACATATACTCGAAAGACTTGATCGCTTTAGGGCTACAGGCGAAATGAAGGCTAATCAAGGTGCCAAGAGCGTTTCCACCTTCCAGCAAAAAGCTTTCGACCTTATGACTTCCCCCGAAACACGAACTGCTTTTCAATTGCAGAAAGAAAAAGATTCTCTCCGTGATGAATATGGCAGAAACACTCTTGGCCAATCCTGCCTACTTGCCAGAAGGTTGGTTGAATCGGGCGTTCGCTGTGTCACCATCGATCATAGTAATTGGGATACCCACGATAATAATTTCAGTACCCTTAAGCAGGATCTTCTTCCTATTTTTGACAGGGCTATCGCTTCGTTGTTCAAGGATTTGACCGAACGGGGAATGCTCGAAAACACCCTTGTAGTTGTTACTGGTGAATTTGGGCGCACTCCCAAAATTAACAAAAATGCAGGCCGTGATCATTGGGGCCCTGTGTTCACTGTTGCTCTAGGTGGTGGTGGTATCAAAGGCGGTGTTGTAGTTGGGAAGAGCGATGCCAAGGCTGAGAAACCTGCCTCCGATCCCTATGGCCCTGAAGATCTTTTTGCCACTATTTGCCACACGATGGGCATGAATCCTGAGCATGAATTTATCACTCCCGATGGCAGGCCCATCATGGCAGTGAACCAAGGCCGGAAGATTGACCCCTTGTTTTGAAAGTTAAACCATGCCTGTTCTTAACCGCATATATCTTTATTTGATCTTTATTTTCGTGGCCATACCTTCAATGGCCGACGCCAACCCTCCAACGCTTTCATATCTTTTTCCCTCGGGAGGCCAGCGTGGGACGGATGTTCAAGTACGGGTTGGCGGCCTTTTTCTACATGCCAATTCGCAGTTTGAAATCCTTGGGCCAGGTGTTTCTATTCAGGCACCTTTGAAGCGCATTCCTTTTCTTTGGTTTGATGGTCCTCTTCTAACTCTTACCGAATCCCAACAAGCTGAAGATTATCCCAAAGAACTTTCGACAATCGTTCGTATCGATAAAGATGCACTATTTTCGCAAAGGCTTGCTAGGGTTTGGAATTCCGAGGGAGTTAATGGCGGGTGGAAATTTGAACTAGGCGACTTCCCCGAAATCATCGAAAAAGAATCCGAGCATTATCACATCCCAACCACAATTTCGCTTCCAATCACCATCAATGGCAGAATCTATCCCAAAAATGATTTTGATGATTATCAGATAAAACTAAATAAAGGTGAGACAATCGATGCCTTTGTTTCTGCTGAAAAATTTGGTTCACCTCTTGATGCAAGATTGGAAATTGTTAATTCAAAGGGTGAAATTATTGCTGATAATGATGATGCTTCTGGTGTAGATCCCGCCCTTGTTTTCACCGCTCCAATTGATGATCGTTACCTTGTTCGCATCAGAGAATCTTCGGGCAAGGGTAGCCCTGCTCATGTTTACAGGCTTTCTGTTTCTAAAAATCCAATCATCAGATCTGCCTATCCCATGGGTGCTAAAATTGGTTCCATCACCAAATTTGAAGTCATTGGCTCCAACCTTACCCTTCCTACTGTAGAACTTAAAGCCCCAGATCGCATTGGTTATCAGGCTTTTTCCAATTCTAATCTTTTGTTTGATGTTGGTAATGCCACGGAGTATCTTGAAAATTCTTCCGGTGTAAATTCTTCTGCCATCACTGCTTTTCCCTGCGCTATCAATGGTAGGATACTAAAGGTTGATGAAATTGACTCTTGGTATTTAGATCTAGAAGCAGGTCAAAAACTTCAATTTGAATCACGAGGGCTCTCTCTTGGGGCCCCTTGCAGGCCTAAAATTTCAATTGCTGATGCCACGGGAAAAGAGTTGGCTTCTGCTGTTTCAATTGCAGAACTTGATCCTGTTTTACTGTTTACCCCTACAGCCAAGGGAAAATACACTTTAAAAATAGCCGAGGAAATCCCTGCTCGTGCAGGGGTATCTTTCACTTATCGTATTCTGGTGCACACCGAAACTAGCAAACTCCCCATTATTAACTTCGTTGAAAATTCAGTTACCGTTCTAAGATCTGGGGAGGCTACACTTAATTTGAAAATTGAACGCCCTCCAGGTTTTGATTCTAAAATTGACGTATCATTTAGCGCTTTGCCCCAAGGGGTTGTTATTATTCCGGCGGCGCCTTTCTTTGCGAAGGGCGCAAGTCAGGTTGCAGTTAAAATTAAAGCTAACCCTGAAACTAAAATTGATTCTTTTCTCCTTGGTGTTTCGGCAACCATTCCAGATCAATCACCCGTTGTTGCCCATGTACAATCAAAACCCAGTGATTTTTCTGTCGATAAAGTTCGGGTTGCTGTAGCTTTGCCTTGCCCGTTTAAAATCGTTGGCGAATACAACATGAAGTGGGGGAGTCGTGGCGGTACCCTTTCCCGTAATTACAAACTTGAGCGCTTGGGTTATGATGGCCCTATTATTGTTGATGTTGCTGATAAGCAAGCTAGACATCTTCAGGGAGTTCATGGCGTACCCAAAGTTATTCCTGCAGGCGTTGTTGAATTTGAGTATGCAGTTCAACTTGGCCCATGGATGGAAATAGGTCGAACAAGTAGAATATGTGTTGCAGGAGTTGCTACGATTAAAGATCAAGGTGTTGATCACATCGTTAGTTACTGCTCTGTTAACCCTAACGAACAAATGATTGCAGTGCTTGAATCAGGTAAACTTGATGTTTCATCTGCATCGCCCAATATTGGATATGAGGCTGGAAAAACCACTCTGATTCATCTCGAAATATTTCGTGCGCCCGGATTAATAGGAGATGTTTCAATTGAAACTGTATTCCCTGATTGGACCGGGATTAAAAATATTACATCAATCGTAAAAGCAGAAACTAGCAAAGTATCAATTGAAGTTCCCATTCCTTCAGATTTAGACGCAGCATTTCCAGTTTATATAAATTCCAACTTGAAGCAAACTAACTCATCCCATGAAGCAAAGTTAAAACTTGAATTAGTTCCCAAGGCCATATCTGTAAGATAAAATCGTTTAAGCAATAATGTTTTTGACGACCTGCCCCGGTTGATTATCGGTTAAAGCCATTTCCTGACCATTTCTTTGATAGGTAAGCTTCTTGTGATCCAAACCGAATAGATGAAGTATGGTTGCTAGTAAATCGTAATGATTCACCACATCTTTTACCGCATGATGGCCGAAATCGTCAGTTGCACCATGAACATGCCCCGCTTTAACCCCGCCGCCAGCCAGCCACCAAGTGAAACCATAGGTGTTATGGTCTCTACCGATTTTAGTAGGCCCTGTATCGTTTTGAATCACAGGTAACCTGCCCATCTCGCCACCCCAGGTAACCAAGGTTGAATCAAGAAGGCCCCTTTGTTTTAGATCCATTACAAGTGCCATAGATGGTTGATCGACTTGCTTGCAGTTAATGGGCAAGGCTGATACCAATGCTCCATGATTGTCCCACATCTGGTTTCGCGAAAGAATCTGCACGAACCTCACTCCGCGTTCAATCAGCCTTCTTGCGATCAGGCATCGGGCGGCATATTCAGCGCATGCTGGGTTGTCCATGCCATAAAGTTTTTTTGTCGATGCGCTTTCCTGAGAAAGATCCATCGCTTCTTTACCCGCTGATTGCATTCTTGCTGCTAGTTCATAAGTCGCAATTCGCGCTTCCAATTCAAGTTCCCACGGATGTTGTTGCTTGTGTTCCTTGTTAAGTACATCAAGAAAAGATAATAATCGTTCCTGCGGTTTTCCCTTTAGATGCATAGGTGGGTCGAGATTCAATATCCTTGGCTCTTTTGATCTCACCACCGTTCCTTGAAACATTGATGGTAACCAGCCGTTTGAAAAATTGGAAACACCTAGTACGGGAAGGCTGGCCGGATCGGTTAATACAACATAAGCCGGGAGATTTTGGTTTTCAGTGCCCAATCCATATCCAAGCCAGCTTCCCAATACCGGCCGACCAGCACTCACTTTCCCCGTGTTTAATGCTTCGATTGACTGCCCATGATTGTTTACACCTGTATGCATAGATCGAACCACGGTAATTTCGTCGACGATCTGTGCAGTGAACGGCAGCAATTCTGATAGTTCTATGCCTGATTTTCCGTGTTTCTTGAATTTCCATGGTGAGGCCCAGACCTTGTTGCTGGCTTGGTCAGTAGAATCGTATTTGATTGTTCCTGGAAAAGGTTTGCCATTAAAGCGATCCATTTCTGGTTTGGGATCGAATAGGTCATGATGGCTGGGCCCACCTTGCATGAAAAGTGAAATCATCGCATTTGCTTTGGGGGCATGGTGGGGCTGCTTTGCCGAAAGATCAAATTTCCGCTGTTCCAACTCGGGCCTGATGGGCGCACCCAGCAACCCATCATTGTGCATCATCCACATTGCTGCAACGCTACCCAAACCCAATGATGATTCTGCCAAGAATTTTCTTCGTGAATGAATATTATGCATTCTGAGAAGCCTTCCGTTTATTAATCAACATAAAGGAACCTGTTCGAAATTAATAAGCCCTGACAAAAGGCAGTCAACGATTGTAATTCCGGATTGCTTTCTTTTTTGACCACAGACTTTGAGAAAGAATTGGTTTGCTCCTTGATAAATGCCAGTGATAAATCGCATTCATCCTTGGTTGGGCTTGATGAATAAATGAGTGTCCATGCTAATTTGATTTGTTCTTCTATGCTAGCAGGCGCTTCTTTTTGTAGCTTTAATGCTAAATGCTCTGCATGTTCTTGGATGAATTGACTGTTGAGCATCAATAGAGATTGCGTGGAGGAAGTTGAAAAATTACGGTGCTCACAATTGGGGGTTACAATTGGTGCATCGAAAGATTCAAATACCGCAAGTGGTGTGCTTCTTCGTACCTGTATGTAAATGCTCCTGCGGAATTCCTCGCCTTTAAGATCAACTTTTTTTCCGGTGAACCTTCCGGCCCCATCTCTCGTATCAGTGCCTATTATAATTTGCCCATAATCGTCTGGGGTAACAGGCACCGGCGGGCCATAAAGCTTATCATTAATTTTTGAATTAATTTTTAAAATGGAATCGCGGATCGATTCTGCTTCCATTCTTCGTACATTCATTCTTCCCAGTAATTTGTTTGCTGGGTCTATTTTTTGTAGCATTTCAGTCCTCAAACTTGTTTGTTTATAAGTATTGCTAGTCATTACAAGTTTGTGAAACTCCTTAAGATTCCAACCCGATTTCATAAAGTTTAAAGCGAGCCAGTCGAGGAGTTCGGGGTGACTCGGAGCTTCGCCTAGTTTTCCAAAGTCTGCCGGATTACCTGCAATTCCTTGGCCGAAATGATGCATCCAAAATCGGTTCACTAAAACTCGAGATGTCAGTGGGTGGTTTTCCGAAACCAATGACTTGGCAAATGCCAGTCTTCGTCCAGTCGTCGGAATTGAAGAATCGTCTTCTGGTATCGCTCCAAGGTTGTGGCTTGCAAATAAGTCGAAATGCCCCGGTTTTATAACTTCTTTTGGTTGCTCGTAATCTCCGCGTTCAAACCGATTTGTTGTAGGGCGTATACCGGGTTCCTCAGTCAATACTCGATATGATGCAACCGCTGGTTTTAATGCCCTGATTTTTTCTGCTTCATCAGTGTAGGCTTTAAATTCAGCGCTAAGTTTTGCATCTCTTTGGATAATCAGGGCCGCATTAACATTAGAGTTTGGGTAATCCGATAGAATCTTTTTCTGTGCTACATTCCTTTTTGTTATCGGAGTTTCGAAGGCTTTTTTGATTTCTGAATGAAGGTTGGCAGGAACTTTTTCAAGTGATTTTTCAAACTCCACTTTTTGAATCGTACTTTGCCTTTCAATCCTTTTTTTGTCGATTGCCAAGGCTTTTGCCTCTAATTCTGCACTTTTTATTTTGTCCTGCGGGTATTGGACTTTTATCTCTCTGCCTGCAATTGTTTTCCAGGACTTCCAGTTCAATGCGGGTTCGAAAATCGCCCTTAGTTTAAAGTAATCAGCTTGGGATATCGGGTCATACCGATGGTTATGGCACTGCGCACAATGGGTGGTTAATCCTAACAATGATGTTGAAACGATTTGAATCGTATCTGCAATCGTTTGGTTACTAGATAAATTTATGTTTACATCCTTTGCTGAACTACCATCCGGGGCCATTCTTAAAAAACCGGTTGCAATTAGTTTTTCTAAATCTGTAGAGGAGGTGGATTGGTATGGTGCCTTTAATAACTCATCCCCTGCAAGTTGCTCTATGATGAATTGATTCAGCGGTTTTCCTTCATTTAGTGATCTGATCACATAATCCCGATAATGGTAGGCGCTCGTTCTTATTATGTCAGATCCATCAAAACCTTCTGAATCTGCATACCCTGCTACATCCAACCAATGCCGCCCCCAGCGCTCGCCATAATGCGTCGATTTAAGCAGCTTGTCGATCTGCTTTTTAAGCGTCATAGGAATTATCGTTTAAGAAAAACTCGAGTTCAAGAGGTGTAGGCGGCATACCAATTAAATCAATAAATGCCCTGCGCAATAGAAGGTGTTTTTCAGCATTTTTGCTCAGTGTTAAACCTTTTGATTCCAACTTGTGTAATACAAATGCATCAATCAGATTTTTTACTAAAGATGGGCTTTTAACAGTGGGAATTGTTGGGTCTTTGATTTTTCTAAAGGCCCAATGATCTTTGTCATTTTCAGTTATTATAAAACCACGAGGAATTTCTTTAGGCTCAATGCTTGCAGTGTTCGCGCCTGTGCTAATCCATAACTTTATTAACTCTATTTCATGCTTTTGTAATTTCTTCTTACCTGGAGGCATCTCTTGAGAATTTACTTTTTCTATCAATAAGCTTTTTTCGGGAGAACCTGATTCTATGCCAGGACCTGTATCCCCGCCTTTTACTATAAGTTTCTTAAGCCTTAAATCTAATCCACCTTTTAGTTTTTCACCCTCCCCATGGCATTCAAAACAATGGGTTTTTAATAAGGATCTTACTTCCTGCTCAAATAAAGGTACCTCAGGATTAGAAAATCCTAATGTCAGTAACAATAGTTGGGTTGAAATATAATTCATAGGTTTGATTCATAAGCAGTTTTCTACAGGAATCATACCATAAAGTAACTTGTTTGGCGTAAGACTTATTTCTAATTTAAGGTGATTTTAAAATAGGCCATTCACACTGGTTGTATAAAAGTCGTGCTAAAGATCAGGCTAAATTAGTCTTAACGGTTTTTTAAGTATAAATCAAACCCAGTGCAAATGCCTATATTCATAAATATTATTGTTGCTGTTGTTGGTTTTGTTGAACATTAATAACATCAAACTCTTTCTTCAATAAGCAAGTATTTGATTTTTTATTTATAAATTGTCCTCCTAAAACCTCTTCTCTTTTAAAATCTTGAATCATTAAAGCTAAGCAAGCAATTGGTTTTGTTTGCACTCTTGGCATAATAAAAGTACCAAACCATAATTCTTTGATTGTTCCCTCCTGTTTTTTTTAAATATTAGTCCCTGACAATAATTTATATGCATATCGCGTGCCAATCCTTTGGGGGTTTTTATTAACGTCCTTTTTTGTGCAGGAATTGAGCTAAAATTCTTCGTTTTTTATTTAAGTTGTAAAGCGTTTTTTAAAGTCGTGCTTAAGAAATAGGCGCGCTGCATCTAAAGTGTTCGTTTTTTTACTTGTTCCAAATCTTCATTAATTAACAAATACGCCGCCGGCGTTGTTGGGATTGCCGTTATAGAATGAAAAAAGCAGATCCAAAGCGGGGAATCTGTAGCCGTTTACTTGGGGGCCGCCCCCTGGGCCTGCCCCGGTGAGCAAGTCTGCAATACCATCCCCATTTCCGTCGCTAACTCCTACCCTCGCCCCTCCGCTGAAGTTTTCATCATAAGCTAAAAATTGATTTAGCAACGCACCTGTGTAAGGGTCCCAAATTGCTACCACCGGCCCACCGCCTTCACCCGCGCCTGTTACTACTTCAAAGTTTCCATCATTCCCGATATCGCCAACTGCAACAAAAATCCCCCCTTTGAAAGCTGAAGGATAAGCATACCATTGGCTGATTATTTCAAATGTTTTTCCATCGAATACTTTTACATGCGAATTTCCCCCAGAACCAGCTCCGGTTACTAATTCTGCAAAACCATCCCCATTGATATCTATTGCTGCGACACTTACTCCCCCACTAAAGTTTTCTTGATAGGCAAAAAAGGATCGCAATACATTTTGCGTTACCCCATCAAAAATTTTAATGTGTGGCCCACCTCCGCTTCCTGCCCCCACAATAATGTCCATAATTCCATCGATGTTAACATCAGCTATGGTTACAAAAATACCTCCTCTAAATGCTGGGTCAAATGCAAAGAATGTTTTTAATACCGCGCCTGTTTCGGAATCCATAACCATAATTGCTGGCCCGCCCCCAGGCCCCGCAGCTACGATCGTTTCCATTTTTCCATCATGGTTTATGTCTCCCATTGCGATTCGAAGCTCACCAGAAAACCCGGGAAATGGCGTAACTGAATTTGTTTGTTTTCCAGTGTCTTGGTCGATTAAATTTACCGTGCTACTTTCGCCAGTTATAAATGAAGAACTTGATGCAGTCATCATTCGTGGTGGCGTAGGTGTGGGCGAAGGCGTTGGGCTAGGTGCCGGTGTAGGCGTGGGCGAAGGCGTTGGTGCAGGATTGGGTGCAGTGGTGTCCACAGTGATGGAGATTGTGTTGGAAGCGGTGTTATTATTGCCCACAGTGTCGGTGAAGGTGCCCGCAGCAATGTTTATAGTAGCAGTGGTTGTGGTGCTTGCAGATGGAGTGAAGGTAGCGGTGTAAATCAAACCTGAATTCGATAAGGCGCTCAGTGTGCCACCTAAAACAGTGATATCAGAATCGCTAAAGTTGGTAGAAGCTTCATTGAGAGTAAAGGTTATGGTAGCGGTCTCGCCTGACTTCAAAGCAGTTTTATTAGAAGCGATGGTAATGGTAGGTGCAGTGGTATCGACAAGGATCGTGAACTGAGTCGCGGCGGTGTTATTATTGCCTGCAGCATCGGTGATAGTGCTAGCTGCAATGTTAATACTAGCAGTGGTGGTGGTGCTAGCAGTTGGGGTAAAGGTTGCAGAGTAAATCAAACCTGAATTAGATAAGGCGCTCAGTGTGCCACCTACCACAGTGATATTGGAAGAGATTAAGGCCGTAGAAGCTGCTTCGTTGAGAGTGAAGGTGAGAGTAGCAGTCTCACCTGACTTCAAAGCAGTTTTATTAGAAGCGATGGTAATGGTAGGTGCAGTGGTATCGACAAGGATCGTGAACTGAGTCGCGGCGGTGTTATTGTTGCCTGCGATATCGGTGAAGGTATTAGTTAAGACATTGAATGTCGCGGTTGCGGTGGTGTTTGCAGTTGGTGTAAAGGTAGCGGTGTAAGAAGTGCCAGAACCAGAGAAGTTTGAGAGAGCACCACCCACTGTGGTGATATTACCAAGTACAAAGTTCGAAGAAGATTCACTGAGGGTGAAGGTTAGGGTAGCAGTCTCGCCTGACTTCAAAGCTGAAGCTGATGAAGTAATGGTAATCGTTGGAGCAGCGGTATCCACAGTGATGGAGATTGTGTTGGAAGCGGTGTTATTATTGCCTGCGCTATCGGTGAAAGTGCTTGCAGCAACATTAAAGGTAGCGGTGGTGGTACTGGTTGCAGTTGGGGTAAAGGTTGCAGTGTAAATCAAACCTGAATTCGATAAGGCGCTTAGTGTGCCACCTACTGTGGTGATATTGCCAAGTACAAAGTTGGAAGAAGATTCACTGAGGGTGAAGGTGAGGGTAGCGGTCTCGCCTGACTTCAAAGCAGTTTTATTAGAGGTAATGGTAATGGTCGGAACAGCGGTATCCACGGTAACAGAGAGTTGCGCCGCAGAGGTGTTGTTGTTGCCTGCTGTATCGGTGAAGGTGCCTGCAGCGACATTGAAGGTTGCGGTGGTGGTACTGTTTGCAGTCGGGGTAAAGGTAGCGGTGTAAGAAGTGCCAGAACCAACGAAGTTAGAAAGTGTGCCACCTACCACAGTGATATTAGAAGAGATCAAGGCCGTCGAAGCTGCTTCACTGAGCGTGAAGGTTAGGGTAGCAGTCTCGCCTGACTTCAAAGCAGTTTTATTAGAAGCGATGGTAATGGTAGGTGCAGTGGTATCGACAAGGATCGTGAACTGAGTCGCGGCGGTGTTATTATTGCCTGCAGTATCGGTGAAGGTGCTAGCTGCAATGTTAATAGTAGCAGTAGTGGTGGTGCTAGCAGTTGGGGTAAAGGTTGCAGAGTAAATCAAACCTGAATTAGATAAGGCGCTCAGTGTGCCACCTACCACAGTGATATTAGAAGAGATTAAGGACGTCGAAGCTACTTCACTGAGAGTGAAGGTGAGAGTAGCGGTCTCGCCGATCCTCAAAGTAGTTTTATTAGAAGCGATAGTAATGGTGGGTGCAACGGTATCCACTTGGATAGAGAACTGAGTTGCAGCGGTATTGTTATTACCTGCACCATCGGTGAACGCACTTGCAGCAACATTAAAGGTAGCGGTGGTGGTGCTAGCAGTTGGGGTAAAGGTAGCAGTGTAAATTAAACCTGAATTAGATAAGGTGCCCAGGGTGCCACCTAAAACAGTGATATCAGAATCGCTAAAGTTGGTAGAAGCTTCATTGAGGGTGAAGGTGATGGTAGCGGTCTCGCCAATCTTCAAAGTAGTTTTATTAGAAGCGATAGTAATGGTGGGTGCAACGGTATCGACCTGGATTGAGAACTGAGTTGCAGCGGTATTGTTATTACCTGCGCTATTAGTGAAAGTGCTTGCAGCGACATTAATAGTAGCAGTTGCAGTGGTGCTAGGAGATGGAGTGAAGGTAGCGGTGTAAGTTAAACCAGAACCAGACAAGTTAGAGATTGCACCACCCACTGTGGTGATATTGGAAGAGATTAAGGCCATCGAAGAAGCTTCACTGAGAGTGAAGGTTAAGTTAGCAGTCTCGCCAATCTTCAAAGCAGTTTTATCAGAAGTGATGGTAATGGTGGGTGCAACGGTATCGACCTGGATTGAGAGTTGAGTTGCAGCGGTATTGTTATTACCAGCGCTATCAGTGAAAGTGCTTGCAGCGACATTAATAGTAGCAGTTGCAGTGGTGCTAGGAGATGGAGTGAAGGTAGCGGTGTAAGAAGTGCCAGAACCAGCGAAGTTTGAGAGTGTACCACCCACCACAATGATATTGGAAGAGATTAAGGCCGTCGAAGCTGGTTCACTGAGGGTGAAGGTTAAGATGGCGGTCTCGCCTGACTTCAAAGCTGAAGCTGATGAAGTAATGGTAATCGTTGGAGCAGCGGTATCAATGTTGATCGAGAGTTGAGTTGCAGCGGTGTTGTTGTTGCCTGCTGCATCGGTGAAGGAGCTAGCAGCGACATTAATAGTAGCAGTTGCAGTGGTGCTAGCAGATGGAGTGAAGGTAGCGGTGTAGGAAGTGCCAGAACCAGCGAAGTTAGAAAGTACTCCACCTACCACAGTGATATTGGAAGAGATTAAGGCCGTCGAAGCTGGTTCACTGAGGGTGAAGGTGAGGGTAGCGGTCTCGCCAATCTTCAAAGAGGTTTTATCAGAACCAATCGTAATAGTAGGTGCAGTGGTATCGACAAGGATCGTGAACTGAGTCGCGGCGGTGTTATTATTGCCTGCGGTATCGGTAAAGGTATTAGCCAAGACATTAATAGTAGCAGTGGTGGTGGTGCTAGCAGTTGGGGTGAAGGTAGCGGTGTAAATCAAACCTGAATTAGATAAGGCGCCCAGTGTTCCACCCACTGTGGTTATATCGCTTGCGGTAAAGTTGGAAGAAGATTCACTGAGGGTGAAGGTGAGGGTAGCGGTCTCGCCTGACTTCAAAGCAGTTTTATTTGAAGCAATAGTAATCGTAGGTGCAGTGGTATCCACGGCAACAGATAGCTGAGTAGCAGCGGTGTTGGCATTACCAGCGCTATCGGTGAAGGTGCTTGCAGCGACATTTATAGTAGCCGGCGTAGTACTGTTTGCAGTTGGGGTAAAGGTAGCAGTGTAAATTAAACCTGAATTAGATAAGGCGCTCAGTGTGCCACCTACTGTGGTGATATTGCCAAGTACAAAGTTGGAAGAAGATTCACTGAGGGTGAAGGTGAGGGTAGCGGTCTCGCCTAACTTCAAAGCTGAAGTAGAAGAGCTTATGGTAATGGTAGGTGCAGTGGTATCGACACTCATGGAAAGTTGAGTTGCAGCGGTGTTGTTGTTGCCCGCAACATCGGTGAAGGTATTAGCCAAGACATTAATAGTAGCAGTGGTTGTGGTGCTAGCAGATGGTGTAAAGGTAGCAGTGTAAATTAAACCTGAATTAGATAAGGTGCCCAGGGTGCCACCTACTATAGTGATATTAGAAGAGATTAAGGCCGTCGAAGCTGCTTCACTGAGAGTGAATGTTAAGGTAGCGGTCTCGCCAATCTTCAAAGAGGTTTTATCAGAACCAATCGTAATAGTAGGAGCAACGGTATCGACAAGGATCGTGAACTGAGTCGCGGCGGTGTTATTATTGCCTGCGCTATCGGTGAAAGTGCTTG
>Ga0194045_1000358_pt1 | contig 14926 bp, 8 predicted proteins | sample JunL6211m_MetaG_FD_161686 | JGI IMG/M metagenome (GOLD analysis project Ga0194045, IMG submission 161686) | Anoxic zone freshwater microbial communities from boreal shield lake in IISD Experimental Lakes Area, Ontario, Canada - Jun2016-L626-11m | ecosystem: Environmental > Aquatic > Freshwater >...
AACTTACAGAGTGGCGACAAGATTGAAGTGCGCCAAGCTGATAAAACAATTGCACTTTTACACCCTAGCAATCACAGCGACTACAAAACTTTGCGTGAGAAATTGCATTGGAATGAATACCCGTCGACTTTCTGATGTCGAGTTCTTTGCTACGCTAATACATGCTTCAAACTATCTCACTTCGTGATTTCATCATTGTCGATCAGCTCGAGCTGGACTTTTCTGCTGGCTTTACTGTCCTGACCGGCGAAACCGGCGCCGGCAAATCCATTCTTCTCGATGCTCTTAGTCTAGTTTTAGGGGAGCGTGCTGATAGCAGCCAAATTCGAGAGGGTAGTAGCAGAGCAGAAATCTCCGCTCTCTTTCGAATAGATCCAGAGCTGGTTCAATCTTTTGGCAAATGGCTAGATGATCAAGGCTTTCCTATTGAAGATGATGGCCAAAGTCTCTTACTTAAAAGAACTGTAGAAAGTGGCGGCAGAAGTCGTGCTTTTATTAATGGCAGCGTTGCTACTTTGGCACAACTGCGTGAAGCAGGTGATCAACTAGTTGATATTCATGGACAACATGCGCACCAACTATTATTGAAGGGTGGCGCCCAACGCGAACTACTAGATCGTCATGCTGGCTTATTACCACTCGCCACCGAAGTAGCACAAACCTTCAAAATCTTGCATGATTCACGTCGTCGCCTAGAACAAGCAGAAAATGCAGGGCAGGATATTGAGCGTGAGCGTGAGCGCTTAGAGTGGCAACTTGAAGAGCTTAATGAGCTATCGCCTCAAGAAAATGAATGGGCAAACATTCAAGCTGAGCATGCGCGACTTGCCAATGGCGCCAAAATTATTGGTGGCTGCCAAGAGGCTATTGAAGCCTTAAGCGATGCCGATAACTCGATTGAATCGAGCCTCACCAAGGTGTGCAGCACTATCGGCGCACTGGCAGAGCACGATCCATCTCTTAGTGATATTAGTGAAGCCCTTGAATCTGCACAAATTCAATTAGACGAAGCAATTCATAGTCTCAATCGATATTTACAAAAGGTAGATCTTGACCCAGCACGACTGGTCCAAGTTGAAGAGCGCATGCAGGCACTACATAGCGCTGCTCGAAAATATCGCACAGAAGCAGATGCACTACCAGCCCTTCTTCTCGAAACTGCTGAGCGCTTAGATGCTCTAACAGCATCACAAAATATTGAAGCCTTACGCGAAAAAGTGAAGCAAGAAGAAACTGCTTATCTCAAGCTTGCAAAACAGCTCTCGCAAAAACGGAGTGGCGCCGCATCAGCGCTAGGAAAATTAGTCACTGATGCAATGCAGGATCTCTCAATGGTAGGTGGCAGACTAGAAATTGCCTTGACGCCTCTTAGTGAGGGTAGCTCGCATGGCTTAGAACAGGTTGAATTTTTGGTTGCAGGGCATGCTGGTAGCACACCGCGCTCCTTGGCTAAAGTTGCCTCTGGTGGTGAGCTTGCTCGTATCAGCCTTGCAATTAGCGTGATTACCAGCAAAGCTTCATTCACCCCTACTTTAATATTTGACGAAGTTGATGCAGGTATTGGTGGCGCTGTTGCAGAAACGGTTGGTAAGCTGTTGCACCAATTAGGACAATCTCATCAAATTTTATGTGTGACGCATTTACCTCAAGTTGCAGCACAGGGAAATCACCACCTTAAAGTCAGCAAATCACAGAGTGGTGATAAAACTATTTCACAAGTCCAGCCTTTAGCTAGGGCGGAACGCATCGAAGAAGTAGCGCGTATGCTGGGTGGCGCAACAATCACCGATACTACCCGTCGCCACGCTCGCGAATTGCTTGAGCAAAGCTAAAGCTTACTAAATATTGGAAGGGGTTTGAAATATCTCTAACCAGAGCGCCACAACAGCGGCTCTGGCAGCACCCAGTTCAGGCTCATTTGTAAGATTGATACGTGTTTTCTCGGCGCCATCTAAACGCAAGCGATGTTGACGCGATCTCAAGAGACGATAAGCATCCCCAACGGAGGTAGCAATTTTTTGATCGATCAAATTCACTTCTCCAGCAATGCGAAGTAAAGCAATATTGCCAAGATTACCAATTAGTTGTGGATATTGATGCGAGTGGACTAAGACTAAGAACTGCACAATAAATTCAATATCCACCATGCCACCCGAGTCATGCTTTAAATCAAACTCGACACTAGCGTTGGGATGGCCCGCATGAACTTTGCGGCGCATCCCTAAAATTTCAGTGCGAAGCTGATCAATATTGCGTTGCTGACTTAATACCTCCGAACGCACAAGGTCAAACTCTGTACCTACGGCTGGATTGCCAGCAGAGAATCGCGCCCTAGTTAAAGCTTGATGCTCCCAGACCCAGGCCGCGTTATCTCCCTCACGCATTTGATATTTTCTGAAAGCCTCAGCATTAGTAACTAAAAACCCAGCTGCTCCATTTGGGCGAAGCCTGGTATCAATTTCAAACAAACTACCAGTAGATGTAAACGACGTTAACCAGTTAATCATACGTTTAGCTAAAAGCGCATAAATTTCTTGGGCAGCATAGTCAGACTCTGCTGATTGATATAAAAATACCAAATCGAGATCAGAAGCGTAACCAAGCTCCTTACCCCCCAACTTGCCATAAGAAATCATTGCAAATGGTGCAAGCAAATCTTTGGGTAAGCCAAACTTCTGAGCCACACCTGGCCATACACGTTCAAAAGTAGTCTGTAGCATTAGGTCTGCCAGCGCAGATAAATGGTCGCTCACCTTTTCAACAGCGAGAGGCTTATCAACACCAATCCCAAGATCCGCTAAAAGCGTGATAAATGTCTCGTTATGGTGGGTCACGCGCAAAATGTCCATGGCCTGCTCTGAATCATCACCATCGGTCATCACATCGTCCAGACGCATATTTAGATTGGCTCTTACTTCTCGCCAATATTCTTCGGGTTGCTCGATTAAAGCCTTTTCAGTTCCTGAATGGAGTAAGTGATCCAATAAATGTGGGTGTCGTGTGAGGTACTGTGCGCCCCATTGAGAAGCTTTTAGCAAATCCAGCACATTCAAAAGCGCTCTTGGATATTCAGCCAGGATGGACAAATAAGCACTACGTCTTGCAATTGCTTCAAGCAAATCAAAAAAGCGGAGTAAGGTTTGATCGGCATGGGCTTGATCGCCACCAGCAAGCTTCAAACTTTCTGCAGCTTTACGCATTAAATTATTAAAGATGAGTCGACTTTTCTCGGGTAATTGTCTTTGCTTTGGGCCATCAGCCCATCCACTCCAACGCACAAGAGTTTTCGGGAAATATTGCTCATCTGGCTCCCAACTTAAATCGAGGGGGGCGAGCTCTAGTCGGGAGGTATCGTCCAATAAGAAAGCTTTTTCAAAAAGACGGGCAACATTATTTTGGTGAAGATCCAACTTAGCCATAAAAGATTTGCTGTCATGGTCCAGATCTTCCGCTGACATTGACATCGCTAAGCGCGAGCGGACTAACTCATCATCTGGCAGGTAATGGGTTTGCTGGTCATCCCAAACTTGGATACGGTGCTCTAGACGTCTTAGAAAGACATAGGCCGCCTTCAAGGCCTCTACTTCTTTTGTAGGCAAGATTCCTTGCTGACTAATGAGACTGAGAGCTTCTAAAGTAGAGCGTACTCTAAAACGAGGGTCAGTACCACCACGCATTAACTGAAACATTTGCGCCAGAAATTCAATCTCTCGAATGCCGCCTCGGCCCAATTTAATATCGCGTGAGCGTCCCTGATGCCCGGCCGATCTTTTATCAGCCTCATGTTGAATCTGCGCATGCAAATCTCGGATGGAGGCAATCACGCCATAATCCAAATGCCGTCGATATACAAACGGGCGAATCAGCTGCTCCAATTCCTTTGCGCAGTAAGCATGCTCTAGTGATCCTGGCGCCGGAGCGATCAAGCGACCTTTAATCCAGGCATAACGCTCCCACTCTCTGCCTTGAACTAAAAGATATTCTTCAAGCATGTCTAAGCTACATGCCAGTGGTCCAGAATCGCCATTGGGACGTAAGCGCATATCTACCCGAAAAACAAAACCATTTTCATCATGCTCAGATAAAAGCTTGATTAAACGTTTGCCCATGCGGGAAAACCATTCGTGGTTTGAAAGACTCTTTGGCCCGCCTTCGGTCCCACCTTCATGCTCATATAAGAAAATCAAATCGATATCAGATGAGAGGTTCAATTCAAGACCGCCCAATTTACCCATCCCTACAACCATTAGCGGCATTTCGGCATTATTTGACTTGCTCCATGGAAGCCCAAACCGACTTTTTAACTCTTCACGGATAAAGGCAATAGAGTCTGTCACAGCCAACTGCGCGAAATGGCTCAAGGCATGAGTGACCTCATCTAAGCTCGCCATCCCATTCAAATCCCGAAACGCTATCCAAATCATTAAACGTTGTCTGGCCAGCCGCAAATTAGCCATAAATTGCGCTTCATCTAGCACTGCCCCCTGCTGATTAAGTCCACAGGTTTTCAACAAATCTTGGGCGCCCTGAAAATCAACCTTTTGCCGTCCGCAAGTCTTCAGCCAGTCAAGCCATTCAGGATGCGCATTCAGCCAACGCTGTGCATACGTGGAATGCTGCTCTAGAAACGCAATTTGCCGTGAAAAATCATCCATTCCACCATCTTAATCCGTACCCTTACCCTCATGGCAGAAGCTTGGCGACTAGCCAAAGCCTGACGGATAATAGAGGGCATGCTGCAAAACATCATCCCGCCTCGCCTCAAGAGCGTGCTTGCTAAACGTCCTCAAGGTTCTGGCGGACCTTGGCGCAAACGCATCCTCATTCTTTGCGGCTTTATTTTGGCCCTATTTGTGATTGGTCACTTTGGCATTCGTTTCATTATTTGGCCCCAAATCGAGAAATCTAAAGCCTCAGTAGAAAGACTGATTAGCGCTCGCATTGGCGTAGATGTCGTCATGGATGATTTAAGAGTCTCTTGGACTGGTATCAGACCCGATTTTGAAATCGATGGTCTACGCTTCAACAACTCTGACAAATCACAAGCTCTACTGCAGATTGAAAAAATTCGCGGTGAACTTAGCTGGAATTCTTTCTATCACTTAGCGCCCTACTTTCATGAGCTCTACTTTGAAAACGCTGAAATTTATGCCCAACGCGATAACAAGGGAATTGTTAGTATTGCCGGGATTCCTATTCATGGAAATTCAAATGGTCATGAATTTGAGAATTGGCTAATGTCTCAAGATAAGATTGCTGTTAGCAATGTCAAGTTATTTTGGGCAGATAAGCTAGATAAAAAACTAACCACCTCTATTCAGATTCAAAATCTGGAGTTGAGTAACGGAATTCGTAGCCACCAGGCAACGCTGTCAGCAATAACGCCATGGACCAATGGCTCCTTAGGAATCAAGGCTGACTTTGTCCACCACCTTGGTGGACAAGCTGGTAATTGGCGCCATTGGATTGGAAGCATCTCTTGGGATGTAGCCGATCTCAAGCTCGATCAAATTGCGAAAGAGTTTTCTCTTCCACTAAATAACCTAGAAGGAAAGCTCAGCTCTAAAGGAAATTTAAAAATTGATAACGGTCAGCCCGATGGCGGGGAAGTATATATAGCCGCAGACAATCTCATCGTGCAGTTAGAAAAAAATGAAGATGCTATTGCTTTGGGTAAAGTTGAAGCTAATCTCGTCCAAGAAAATGATAGTGGTTTGATTTCCGTTACCACTAAGACATTTGCTTGGCGAGACATGGAGAGCTCACAAACTGGGCCATTAGAAAATTTAAGCCCAATGACTTTTAGCTGGAGACCGCCTGGGGCAGACGGCGAGATTAAAGAGTTTGGCTTTTCTTCTCCCAAAATTCTGGTCGAAGATGTTGCCCTATTCGCATTAAATTTACCCTTATCCAAAAAAGTACACCAATGGATTAAAGCTTCTCAAGCAGATGGCGAATTGCAAGATCTTGATATCCGCTGGTCTGAGAGTAAATCCTCTTTATCAGCCCTCAATATTCCTGGCGCATGGTTTAAATCAAACAATCTAGATTTTTCCGTTAGCGCTAAGCTGGTCAACCTGAGCTTTGTTGGCATTAATAAATCTATGCCATCCGCCTCAAACCTCTCTGGATCCATTGTTAGCGATCAAAATCAGGGAAGCTTCTCAATTAACTCCACAGATTTAGAGTTAGAAGTTAATAATTTATTAGCCGACTCTAAAATTAAATTAGATCGGGCAAATGGGCAGCTTTCTTGGTCCAGGAAAAAGGGTAATTGGGTCATTAATGCAAAACAGCTTGCTTTAAGCAACCCAGAAATAGACACAACCCTAGATCTCAATTACGTCATCGGTGATCCCAAAAAACCAGACCAGATGACCTTAGATATGGATTTTGCAAGGGCCAACTTAGCCTCTGCATACCGCTACCTACCTGTTGGGATTGGAAAGGATGTACAACTGTATCTGAGTAAAGCATTTTCAGCGGGCACAATACAAAAGGGCAGCCTTCATATCAAGGGCGACCCTAATGGCGTCCCCTTTTCCAATAGCACCCAGGGGGAGTTCACTTTAAATCTACCAATCGTAGGAGCTACATTCAGCCCTGTTCCATTATTGCCAAGCAGTCAAGGAGTGTGGTCTGCGTTTAGTAAAGCCAACGGCATCCTTGCAATGCAAAACTCTCAGCTTATGGTTGACGTTTCTCGAGCTAATTACAAGGATGTTGTACTCAATAAATTTCATGCGGAAATTCCAAATGTCAGCGCAAAACAATTAGTTTTATCAGTAAGCGGCAATGCGCAAGGCAATGCACCGCAGATGCTGGAATATTTATTTGCCTCTCCATTTGGCAAAAACCAAAGCAGATTAGAAAAGAATTTACGCGTTAGCGGACCAGTTGATCTTGATCTGGGATTAAAGGTACCCCTATCTAACAATGACGACGTCAATGTTGATATCAGGGTAGCATTAACTGGTAATAAAGCGCAGTGGTCTAATTTACCTCCGCTTGAAAATCTTAACGGCAAAATTCGGATCACCGAAGTCAACCCTGAATTTGAAGATGTCTCGGCTAACTTCTTGGGTGGCTCCTTAAAAATAAGCAGTTCTCCATCAGCGCCCGGAAAACAAAACTTCAACATTGTGGGTGATCTGACTGCAAGCTTTATTAAGGACTACCTCGTCAAGACGATGAAAACCGAGTCTACCTCGATTCTTCAGGCAATGAGTGGCTCTACAAAATACGAAGGCACCTTGAGCTTTAATAAAACGGGTAGCGAGACCAATCTCAAATTTGATTTGCGTGACTGGGCAAGCGCCGCACCAGCCCCCGCGAAGAAGTTAATGGGCGCACCTATGACAGCTCAAATTAATCTTAAAACTATATCTAGCAATCAATCTGGAGGAAATCGCCTTAGCTGGAATGGCAAGCTTGGCGACGTATACACAGTTCAAGGAGATTTAAATAGTGAGGGTGAATTCCGCTATGCCTTAGGGATAGGTGCACCAGCCAACTTATCTCAACCTGGGTTCCAACTGAACCTAGCGAGTAATGAACTTAATTTAGATGATTGGTTGGATTTTTTCAGCAAGCAAAAACAAAAAAATGATGCGGCACAAGTAGATGTGGACAGCGCAAACAATATTTATGTGACTGCAAATATTAAGCAACTCATATTATTTGACCGTACCTGGCAAGATATGAACCTATCTATAAGTAATAAAAATATCGACTGGCGGATGCGTATCAACTCACCCCTCATTGCCGGACAAATTCAGTACCAAGCACCCAATAAAACTCATGTCAGCGGCTTGATCAGCGGTCACTTAAATCGCCTCAAAGTTCCAGACGAACCCCCCATTTCTAAGGATGCTAAGAACCCTCCTACACAAACTACCAAGTCCGTAGAAAAAAATAGTGCTGGCAAAAGCAAGCTCTCACCTAATGCTATTCCTAGTGTTGACTTAACTATCGATGATTTCAACTGGTCCAAAGCCTATCTTGGACAAACCAAGCTCAAAACGAAGACCACCGACAATTTACTCACCATTGAATCTATTCAATTCAATAATCCGCAAGGCAGCTCAATTACCTCTGGCCAATGGATTGGCGCTACCGCAAATCAGCAAGAGCATAGCAATATCAACATCGACTTAGATGTCAAAGATGCCGGTCTCATCATTGCTAACTGGAGCTCACAAAAATCTGTTGAAGGTGGTCAAGGAAAAATAACGGCGAATGCGGAGTGGGATGGCTCGCCTTTTAGCCCAAAATATGAAACCCTGACTGGTAAGGTTAATTTAAGTCTTGAAAAGGGCCGCTTGCTAGAAGTGAATACCAGCGACGCTCAAATTTTAGATGTATTGAGTCTTCAAAGTCTATTCAGGTTTGCCACATTCGATCTTCAAGGCAGCCTTGGCAATATTGTTAGCAAGGGCACGCCCTTCAACACCATTAATGCCAGCTTTGACATTAGCAATGGCCTTGCCCAAACTAAGCAATTCACCATGGGATTAGATCAGGCTAGAGTCGCTATGACAGGACAAATCAATGTCCCAAAACAAACTCAAGACCTGCGTGTCACGATCTTCCCAACCATTGACGCTACTGCTGGTTCCTTGGCTGCATTTGCAATTAATCCGATTGTTGGATTGGGCGCATTAGTTGGGCAGTACCTTATTACTAATCAAATTAATCGAAATCTACAATCCGACTATTTGGTACAAGGCTCCTGGGATAAGCCAGAAGTTATTCCGCTAGATCAAAAGGGTCAGCCAATTGATGCTAAAACTTTAAATACGATACGAAGTAAAGATTTACTAAAAGAACAAGCTAAACCTGATACCAACAGTACACCAACACCAAAATCTCAAACGCAGACATTATGAGCGCATCAGCAAACTCCACAGAATTGAAGATCGCTGCGATTCAAATGGTATCTAGTGCATCACTACAAGAGAACCTAGCAACGGCTAAGAGGCTTATCAAAGCGGCAGCTCACGATGGAGCGCAGCTTGTAGCTCTACCAGAATACTTTTGTATCATGGGGCTTAAAGATACTGATAAAGTTCGTGCGAAGGAAAAATTAGGTAGTGGTCCGATTCAAGAAGTACTTGCAGCGATTGCTAAAGATAGTGGTATTTATTTAATTGCGGGAACTATCCCTCTTGAAGCAAAAGATCCTAATAAGGTATTGAATACCACTCTGGTCTTTAGCCCAGATGGGCAGAGAGTTGGGCGTTATGACAAGATCCATTTGTTCGGTTTTCAGACGAGTACGGAGCGTTACCAAGAATCTGAAACCATTGAGGCTGGAGAACAGCCTGGTATCGTCAAGATCAGTATCCATGGCGCTGAATGGACTTTTGGTCTGAGTATTTGCTATGACTTACGTTTTCCAGAGCTCTATCGCGCCCTAGGGCAAGTAGATTGCCATATCATTCCTGCTGCATTCACTTACACAACTGGCAAAGACCACTGGGAAATACTGTTGCGAGCTCGTGCTATTGAAAACCAGTGTTACGTCTTAGCTTCAGCGCAAGGCGGCATACACCAAAACCAAAGACGCACTTGGGGTAACACCATGTTGATAGATCCATGGGGTGACATCCTAACTGCTCTTCCTGAGGGTGAGGGGTTTATTTCGGGGATATTAAGCAAGGATAAATTAAACGAGGTACGCTCTAAGCTACCCGCACTTGCACACCGTAAGCTTTAAAGAGAGATATGCCCACTCACATGAATGCACCTGAAGCACTATTTCCAGTCAACTGGACCAAAGCTAAAAAGCAAGCAGACCTTCTTAAACTAGCTAAGTCCATTCTGCTTGAACCGACTGGACTCTCAGAGCAAGATCTTCATAAGACATTTGGCAGCATGTTCACCCATCGTCTAGATGATGCGGATCTGTACTTTCAGCATACTCGCAGTGAAAGTTGGAGCCTTGAAGAAGGAATTGTGAAATCTGGCAGTTTCAATATTGATCAAGGTGTAGGGGTGCGAGCTATTTATGGCGATAAAACTGCCTTTGCCTACTCAGACGAGATTAATATAGAGGCCCTCAGTAAGGCTGCCAAAGCGACTCGCGTCATTGGTCCTCAAGGCGGCAAGCAGGCGGTTGCGAGCAAACTATTTCATCCAATATCTAATAAGCTGTACTCCGATATGAATCCTTTGGACTCATTAAAGCCCAAAGAAAAAATTGCTCTCTTAGAAAGTATTGAGCGTCGTGCAAAAGCACGTGATCCTCGTATCATCCAGGTGATGGCAAGTCTTGCAGGTGAATTTGATGTTGTTCTAGTTGTCCGCGCAGATGGTTTACTAGCTGCAGATATCAGGCCGCTAGTCCGGGTTTCAGTGCATGTTATTGCAGAGCAAAATGGTCGTCGTGAATCTGGCTCTTCGGGTGGTGGCGCAAGACATGACTATCATTATTTTGATACTGCTCTGATCAATCAATACGCTGACGAAGCAGTTGATGGCGCTTTAGTAAATCTAGAGTCGCGTCCTGCACCTGCAGGTCCCATGACGGTTGTGATGGGACCAGGTTGGCCTGGTGTCCTCTTGCATGAGGCTGTGGGTCATGGCCTTGAAGGTGATTTCAATCGCAAAGGTTCTTCCGCTTTTGCTGGTCGTATCGGGCAACGTGTAGCCGCCAAGGGTGTCACTGTTGTTGATGATGGAACTCTATCGGGTCGCAGAGGATCCCTCAATATTGATGACGAAGGCACTCCCACTCAATGCACTACTTTGATTGAAGATGGAATTTTGAAGGGCTATATTCAGGATAGCTTGAATGCACGACTCATGAAAATGCCTCTAACAGGTAATGGTCGTCGCGAAAGTTTTGCATCACTGCCAATGCCCCGCATGACGAATACTTATATGCTGGCTGGCAAGGATGATCCCCAAGAAATTGTGGCTAGTATCAAGCGCGGTCTATATGCAGTGAATTTTGGTGGTGGCCAGGTCGACATTACTAGCGGCAAATTTGTGTTCTCAGCCTCAGAGGCCTACTGGGTTGAAAACGGCAAAATTCAATATCCCGTCAAAGGTGCCACCATTATTGGCAGCGGTCCAGAGTCCCTAAAACAGGTCTCCATGATTGGCAATGACCTCAAATTAGATGGCGGCATTGGGGTTTGCGGCAAAGAAGGACAAAGCGTTCCGGTCGGGGTTGGCCAGCCCACTTTGCGTATCGACAGCCTCACTGTTGGTGGAACTGCCTGATATTACTGAATTACGGCTTAAAATAACCTTATGAGCCAACAAAATACTAATCCCGCTAATTGGTACTCTGCCGTTGATAAGACGTCAGATACTGACGATCAACGCATTGATAAAATTACTGTCCTGGCTCCGCCAGAGCATTTAATTCGCTTTTTTCCGATCTCTGGAACGCCAACTGAAGCATTGATCAGCAAAACTCGTAAGAAGATTCGCGACATTATTCATGGAAAAGATGATCGCTTACTCGTCATCATTGGGCCTTGCTCGATTCATGATCCGCGCGCTGCACTGGAATACTGTCAACGTCTTTTAGTTGAGCGTAAGCGCTTTGCTGGCGAATTAGAAATTGTGATGCGTGTTTATTTTGAAAAGCCTCGTACTACTGTTGGTTGGAAAGGCTTGATCAACGACCCCTATCTAGATGAGAGCTATCGCATTGAAGAGGGCTTGCGCCTTGCGCGTCAAGTACTGATGGAAATTAATCGTCTTGGTATGCCAGCAGGTAGCGAATTCCTTGATGTCATCTCCCCGCAATATATTGCCGACCTGATCTCTTGGGGCGCAATTGGCGCTCGCACTACTGAAAGTCAAGTTCATCGCGAACTTGCTTCTGGCTTATCTGCGCCCATTGGATTTAAAAACGGCACCGATGGCAACATCAAAATTGCGACTGATGCTATTCAAGCAGCGGGGCGTCCACATCACTTCTTATCTGTTCATAAGAATGGTCAAGTATCCGTTGTCGAAACTAAAGGCAATAAAGACTGTCACGTCATTTTGCGTGGTGGCAAAGAGCCTAATTATGAAGCAGCCCATGTTAAAGCAGCCTGCGCTGAGCTAGCAGCAGCAAAGCTTCCAGCCAGTTTGATGGTTGATTTATCGCATGCTAACTCCAGCAAGAAACATGAGCGCCAAATTGTTGTGGCAGATGATATTGCTAAGCAAATTGAGTCTGGTTCACCTGAAATTTTTGGTGTGATGGTAGAAAGTCATCTCAATGATGGTGCGCAGAAATTTACGCCTGGTAAAGATGATCCAAGCAAGCTGGAATACGGCAAAAGTATCACTGATGCCTGCATTAATTGGGATGATTCAGTGAAGGTACTTGAGCGTTTAGCTAGTGCGGTAAAGAAACGCAGAAGTAAGAAAAAATAGTAAGCGAATTAAACGCAGGCAGTAATTATTGCAATACTAAAAGAGGCTAATTTATTTAGTCTCTTTTTTTTCATGCTTCCAAAGTACATCGGTCCCGCCAGCTGCACGATTCAAAATACGTGAGAGCACGAATAGTAAATCGGATAAACGATTGACATACTGACGAGGAGAATCATGCAAAGGCTCCGCCCAACCTAAGCGCACAATTGAACGCTCTGCTCTTCTGCAAACTGTGCGACATACATGAGCCTGTGCGGCAGCGCATGTACCACCAGGCAGAATAAATTCGGTCAAAGGAGGTAGTTGATTGTTGTACTTCTCAAGCCATACATCTAACTGAGCTACATGGTCTGGCTTTAGGAGCTTGTAATTAGGAATACAGAGCTCACCACCCAAATCAAATAAATCATGCTGTACCTGTAAGAAAAGCGCTGTTAACTCAGGAGCAATAGCCTCTGGGATCTCCTCAGTCATCAAAACACCGATTTCTGAGTTCAGCTCATCTACATCGCCCATGGCACAGATCCGCAAATGATCCTTCTCAACGCGACTTCCGTCACCCAAGCCAGTCATGCCTTCATCACCAGTTCTAGTGGCGATTTTTGATAGTCGATTTCCCATGAGCTTAATTATAAGTAAATGGCTAAAATGATTCCTATGAATATGGTGAGCCCACCCCCCGATCTAGCTGCTATCAGCGCACTTCAGTCAAAACTGGTTGCGGCCTTGCGTCCAATCCTCCCTGAGCATGCCTTGCTATGGGAGCCTGAGGATACGATTCCCTATGAATGTGATGGTTTGGCTGCTTATAAACGCATGCCTTTGGCAGTCGCACTCCCAGAAACAGAAGAGCAAGTTGCTCAAATTCTCAAAGTCTGCTTTGAAATGCATATTCCTGTGGTTCCGCGCGGATCTGGCACTGGCTTATCTGGAGGAGCAATGCCAATCTCTCAAGGTTTGGTGCTCTCCCTTGCAAAGCTTAAGAAAATTCTCAGCATTGACCCGTTTACACGAACAGCAGTGGTGCAACCTGGAGTCCGCAACCTAGCGATCTCCGAAGCAGTTTCTCATTTGGGTCTCTACTACGCTCCAGATCCCTCATCTCAAATTGCCTGCTCTATTGGCGGCAACGTAAATGAAAACTCTGGTGGTGTGCACTGTCTTAAATACGGTCTCACTCTTCATAATGTTCTGCGCGTACGCGGTGTCTTGATGAATGGAGAGATTGTTGAATTTGGTAGTCTAGCCCCAGATTCCCCAGGCTTAGATTTACTCGCTATTGTCATTGGCAGTGAAGGCATGCTAGCAGTTGTTACGGAAGTAACTGTGAAGTTAGTAGCTAAACCAAAGATGGCACGCGTCATCATGGCTAGTTTTGACGATATAGAAAAAGGGGGCAATGCTGTTGCTGCCATCATCGCTGCAGGCATCATTCCTGCTGGTCTAGAAATGATGGATCAAGCTACTATAAGAGCTGTAGAGGAATTTGTAAATGCTGGATATGACTTAGAAGCAGTAGCTATTTTACTTTGCGAATCCGACGGAACTCCAGAAGAAGTTGCGGAAGAAATTGAGCGCATGACCAAAGTACTTGAACAATCCGGCGCTAGCGGTATTCAGATATCAAAAGATGAAACAGAACGTCTTAAATTTTGGAGTGGCCGTAAAAATGCTTTTCCAGCAGCAGGTCGTATAGCGGCTGACTACTACTGCATGGATGGCACTATTCCACGCAGACATATTGCAACCTTGCTTAAGCGTATTCAAGGCATGGAAAAGAAATATGGTTTAGGTTGCTTGAATGTTTTTCATGCAGGTGATGGCAACATGCACCCCCTAATCCTCTTTAATGGTGCCGACCAAGATGAGTGGCATCGGGCTGAAGAATTTGGTACCGAGATTCTAGAGGCATGTGTTGAGCTTGGCGGGACGATTACTGGCGAACATGGTGTTGGTATCGAAAAAATTAATTCGATGTGTGTCCAGTTTGGGGAAAATGAACTGGAATCTTTCTGGAGCGTGAAAGCTGCCTTTGATCCAGATAAGCTGCTAAATCCAGATAAGGGCATCCCCACGCTCAGTCGCTGTGCAGAGTATGGCCGCATGCGTATTAGTGGCGGTCAATTGCCTCACCCAGAATTGGAGCGCTTCTAATGTCGAGTTCCAATACCGACCTAAAGATTGATGCATTTCGCGAACAGATTCTGCATGCAGCAAAAAACAAAACACAGCTTTCTATTGAAGGCGGCGCTACTAAATCTTGGTATGGCAACGCCAATACACATCCCAAGTTAGCCACTCATGCTTACTCTGGCATCTTGGAATATCAGCCAGAAGAACTAGTCATTACAGCTTGTGCTGGCACACCTTTAAAAGAAATTGAAGTAGCTCTGAAAGACAAAAATCAAGTACTCGCATTCGAGCCGCCACACTTTGGTGAGCATGCTACTTTTGGCGGCGCCATTGCAGCTGGATTAGCTGGTCCAGGTCGTATTAGCGTGGGTAACTTCCAGGAAGTTACCCACGCTAATACGACCTGGAC
>Ga0194045_1000359_pt1 | contig 14920 bp, 26 predicted proteins | sample JunL6211m_MetaG_FD_161686 | JGI IMG/M metagenome (GOLD analysis project Ga0194045, IMG submission 161686) | Anoxic zone freshwater microbial communities from boreal shield lake in IISD Experimental Lakes Area, Ontario, Canada - Jun2016-L626-11m | ecosystem: Environmental > Aquatic > Freshwater >...
GCAATTTTCATACGTTTCATCCATTTCACAATGCTTTTCTATAACGTCTTGCACTTCCTTTGGTAACGTTTCTATGTGCTGGAACAGGTCAACGTCTTCTACTTCCTTTGCAGGTTGCAACGTTTCCAAATATGCCTCTATTGCATCTTCGTATATTTCACGGTGAACACGGTTATACTCATTTTGCACCGCCTCTAAATCTTCGCCAAACTCTTCTTTAAACAGTCTTTCAGCGTTCCCATTTAGTTCCCCGTCTAATATCTTTTGTAAATCATCCGCAAGTGCTATAAAATTACTACTATAATATTTCGGATAGTATTTTGTTACAAAGTCCCAAACGCCTGTTAAATTTTCCATTGTCTTATGTTTTATTTTGATGTGTTTAAATTCGTTTTCCGTCTTCCGTAAATTCGTATTCGTTCGCCTCTATTATTTCAATGATTGCCTCTTCGCTTTGCAAGTATTCGCATTCCTCCTCTAACATTATGGAATAGTCTTCCAAAAGGTCGGTTAAAAATTCGTCTTCCAACTCTTCAATTTCGTCTTCGTTTACATCTTCGATGTTTTCGTGTGGTGCTGTTAACTTTTCAAGTGCATCCAAAAATGCTTTAGCTGTTTTATACGTTTCGCACGTTGCACCGTGATTTTCAATAATATTTTCCGCTGTTTCGGTTGCGCTGTTTATAAATCCGCCATTTGCATGTCTATTTCTTTCAAGGTCGAAAGATGTTATTTTTAACCCTATTTCTTTTGCATCTTCATATATATCTTTCCACCAGTCATATTCTACATTGATATAACTCATTATTTCAATGGCTTTTTCTTTCGCCTCTTCGCTCAATTCTGAAAATTGATAAACTTTTGTTTCAATTACTCTCATAACTTGTTTTTTATTGTGTTTAAATTTAATTTATTAGTTTAAAAAATGGTTTTTAAATAGCGTTATAAATTTGTTCTTTTACTTCATCGCTTATTAAATTCAACTTTACATGGTCGTTGTGTGGTGTTATTTCCCAAGCGTTAAAAAGTGTTTTACCTGCTGTTTTCCACGTTCCAAAAATATTTACCTGCGCGCTTGGTTTTCTATACATATATCTTTTACCGTTTATCGTTCGCACTCCAAAAGAGTTCATTTTATCGCCAAAAAATTTCATGGTTTTACGTGTGAAAAAATAACTGTCTGAATTTAAAGCGTATTTAACATCGCTTGCGTTTTTTACGTTTCTGAGCGTTTCGTTTGTGTATATCATGTTTTTAGTTTTTTAAATTGAAAAAATTGTGATTAATAAAATGAATAATAAAATAGCTTTTTCGGTTGTTGTTAGTTCGTTGTGCATGGTGGTTTAATTAAATTTGTTTGCCTATTGTGTTTATTTCTTCCATGCTTACTTTATGGCATCCAGCAACTAAATAGTTTTCGTTTAGTTCCTTAACTTCGAAGTCTGCTATTTTATAATTACAATCATCAGTACATTTAACTTTAGTTTTTATCCATTCAAAAGTAAGTTTTGCAATTTCAATAGGTATTTGAACGCCTTGCGAAGTTTCAATTCTTTTTTTATCCTTGTTTATTCTTAAATAATCATAACCAAAAGGTCTACCATATAAAATTGATGTGTCAAAATTTCTCCATTTATCCAAAGAAATTAGAAACGTTTTTTCGGCTTGTTTTTGTTCGGCTTTAGCTTTACGTTCTTTCGCTTTGCGTTCCCTTGATAATAATTCGCTATATTTTCCGCTCTTTGCACTATCAATCAAAGTGTCAATTTGCTTTGTTTTGATTCCATAAAATTCAGCAAATTTGTGTACCTGTGCCTGTATTTGCTCCGCTTCTAATATGTATTTAGCTGGCTTCTTTGCTTTATCCAAAGATGAAAGGCAGTTTTTAATAGAATTTAAAAAACTTTGCATATTGTCTACCTGTGTAGTGTCAGGATTGAAACAATAAATTTTATTTAAGTGGCTTGTTGCGTTTCTTACAACTGCAATGTGTTTAGCTGTTGTGTTAGAATAGCGTCTTGTTGTAAATAATAACGCTTTTACGCCTTCATTATTTTCTACGTGCTTTGCTATTGGAAAATGTCTACCATAGCTATAAATAGAATCTTTTTCAAAAAACAAAGACCGTCCGCTATTGGTGGCGTTGTCTTGTTGTTTGTTAGCAAAGATGTGTGCTACTTCTGATGGTGCGAATACTGTTTTCATGTTTTTTGTTTTTTATTGGTTGATTAATTAATTAAATATTTTTCATAGCAGATTCAATACCCTGTACATTTGCGCCTGCATATAACATAGCTATTGCCATTAATTTTGCGTGCTTAGGATTGTAAGATAGCAATCTCATATAAGCTGCATAATAGTTTTGTGAAGTTGGTTGCATAGCGTGAATTTCGTCTAATGCAGGTCTAATAGTTCCGGCAATTTCTATAACTACCTTTTGAAGTTCAGGGCTTAACTTATTGATAAAATCGAATGCTTTAACGTTGTGTTGAATTACTGTTTTCATAACTGTGTTTTAATGTTTGTTTTTAAATATGATGCAAGTTAAAAAGAATAACTGAATAAACAAGTTAAATTCTATCTTTTAACGTCCTTTAACACTTTGGTTGTAACAGTAGTTATAGCTGAATAGTATAGCAAATTAATCGACATAACAAAATTTCTATTTGTTAAATCTTTCGCGCCTATATACAAATAAAAAGTTGACATTTCCAAACATACAAAGACATTTATTTTCTAAGGTTGGTAACGTTTAGCCACGTGGAAACATTGTACAAAACATAGATAATATTTTTAATAGTTCCACGTGGATATTTTTAGATGGTACTTTCCCAAAAAAAAGTTCACCCATGTTTTTTTAGCCTATCATATTATTATTTTAACACTTTGGCGGGGGGGGCTTTTTTCAGATTTTCAAAATGGAATTTTTTGGAGCTATATACCCACGTTCTAAATATATACACTCGATAATTTATTATATCTGGGGTTGTTTTTAAAACCTATACATGGATTTGATAAAAAGGGTGTTGGGTATTTACCCATTATTTAAGTATACATAAACAACATTTATTGTGTACGGGTGTTGATTTAAAAAAACACGGGTACAATAATCTATGGTTAATTTGTATTTATAGGTTTCATGGGAGTACCGGGGGTTAAAATCACAGTATAGTATGATATTGTTGTACAATATGCCTGTATGGATGTGTATTTGAGTATATAATCCCATTATGTTGTGATTTAGCTAAAGTACGATTAAAATAAAATAACTTCAAAAATGTTTGGATATTAGGTTAGATTGTTTACTTTTGTGGTTAAATAGATTAATATGCTAGACTTCGACAACAAAGAATTTAGATTACCTTATGAGGAAGTTCTTAGGGAGAATAAGTATGTATAGATACGCGGTAAAGTGTGGGAGCATAAAACGGAAACTATGAGCCATAGATTATATCTGCATGGTGGAGTTACATTGGTAGGAGGCAAACCTCCACATGGGTCTATGTATGAAACGGGTAGGTTACAAATAAACCCGGATGTAATGGAGATGCTTATTGAGTTGTTTACTACTAATCACGCATAATGGAGAAAGAGATAAAGCTAGCATCGAAGCTATATGAGTGCCGGGATAGTGTAAAATCGCTTGCTAAAATGCAGGGTAATGACTATTTTAGTGTGATTAAGCCTTATGTGGATATACTCGAACATGTGAGCAAAAAGAACGAAATTGCGCCATTACAAGCGTTGCTGCATGTAAGTAAATCTAAAACCTATTTAGAATCCGGCATGGCACAGATGTTATTCATGGCAGTTACAGTAGAGATTATTAAACCGAGTGAAACAGTAAATTAAACAACAATATGATAATCAAAAAAGCCACTTACAAAACCGTAACAGTAAAGCAAAAACAAGCAGTCACGCAAGATGTATACGGTTGTGATGAATGTAAGTGTGTTATAGAAGAAAGTAGTTGTCTATCTATGACTGTTTTTAAAAAAGGAGATGATATAGGTGGTTCAAAAGACATCCACTTATGCTCATGGGAATGCGCTTTGGAACATATACAAAAGGTAAAAACAAACTACTTTGTAAATCTGCCATTTATGCATTTCGATGAAACTAAATCAAGTAAAACAAGTGGGCAACATTTGCAAAAACTATTGAGAAAATTTAACCCAAAAACCAAATAATATGAAACCAGAACTACACCAAGTATGCATGGAAATGGGTTATACCCTAAGTGATTCACTAGGATATACTAAGCAAACGAATAAGTACGAGCATAAACTATATCTGTATTCAAGTGGTTTTAGGCTAATAGGTAGATTGAGTAACTTAATCGGTGCTGAACCCGTATATGATACTGGAATAATTATAATTGACATCACCCCCTTGCAACTACGTACTATGATTGATATTTTCACTTTAAATTGGGACTAACTATTACCGAATTACTTAAAGACCTAGACAACCTTACAACAAAAGAGCGTAAAGCCCCGTTCCTTTAGGTTGGGGATATAAGCGACTATGATTAATCAAATAATAATCTTAAATAAATTTGTTTTCTATTTAAAATAACTATATTTGCATCATGCTACGTTCATTTAAATATGAATTAATGCCTACAAACGAACAAAAACACCAATTATCCGGTTCTATGGGTTCGTGTAGGTTTATTTATAATTTAGCACTGGAAACCAAGAATGTAGCATACCAGTCAGGCAAAAATCTTACTTGTTTTGATTTACATAAACAACTACCGGAATTAAAAGAAGCTAATGCTTGGCTGAAAGATGTACCAGCACAATCTCTTCAACAAGCAATATCAAACCTAGACGCTGCGTTTACTAACTTCTTTAAAGGTAATGGCTCTTTCCCTAAGTTCAAAAAGAAAACAGGGCGTGGTTCATTTAGAATACCCATAGCAGTTAAGGTAGATTTTGAAAACTGGAAAGTGACCTTACCTAAATATGGTAAAGTGTCATTAAATATTAGCCGGACATTTGATGGTACGGTTAAGCAGGCAACAGTAAGTAAAACACCCACAAACAGATATTTCATATCCATACTTGTTGAAACTGGAATTAAAAAGGCTTCTCTAAAACAAATAAATGAAATTACAGCAGTAGGGATAGATTTAGGTATAAAGCACTTTGCTATTCTTTCTGATGGTAGAAAGATTGAGAATCCAAAAAACCTTATTAATGCGCAACGAAAACTAAGAATAGCGCAACGAAGCCTGTCAAGAAAAAAGAAAGGCTCTAATAGATGCAACAAACAAAAATTAGTAGTAGCTAAAATTCACGAAAAAGTAGCTAATCAACGCAATGATTTTCAGCACAAATTAAGTACCGAGATAGTCAATCAGTACGATACTATTTGCATAGAAAATCTGAATGTAGCAGGGATGATAAAGAACCACAAGTTAGCAAAGCATATTAGTGATGCAAGTTGGAGTTCTTTTGAAACCATGCTAAAGTATAAAGCGGATTGGTATGGTAAAAACATTTTACAAATAGGAACGTTTGAACCGAGTTCTAAAATGTGTAGTTGTGGTATAATAAACAATGAGTTAAAACTGTCTGATAGAGAGTGGACTTGTGGGCATTGTAAAACAACACATGACCGGGATATTTTAGCCGCAAACAATATTAAAAAATTTGGGTTGAGGACACCACCCAACATTCGTCAACGTGAGGCATTAGCCTGTGCGTAGAATGTAAAAGGAATCTCCCGTCTTTAGGCGGGAGAGGATGTCAACGACCTGTATGTTTCGGAAGGACTTAGACCATATATTGATTTTGTGAAAAAATAACCGCACCTTTAATTCAAACTTTCAAAATGACGCTGCATGAAAAGGCTTATTTGGGTTGCTTGGTGTTAATGTTTTTGTTTGCTGTATGGCTTTATGTAAAGTCAGTGAGGCTTAAAAAAGAAGCAACAGATGGATGTCCACATGACTGGTTCATAGACAATTTCAAACACAAAGTCCGGTACTGTAGAAAATGCACTGCTACGGAAAAGCATGATACATCACTGAACGTGTGGCAACCGATTAGCTTTGAGCAGTTTAACCGGGAGAAAAGTATATATTCTACTTACGAACAAAAAAAAGCCTAAAATGATTGTACACTACGTCAAAAAGAACAAGTACGTTTCAATTTCAGAACTAGCCTTTGTTATCGTTTTGAAGTGGAACGAATTTAGTATCAAAAACATGAGCAAAAAAGGCATCTATGGAGTTTCTCTTTCGTCTGTATCATTGGATATACCAAAGGTGAAAATAGATGTGCTGGTTACAAGACGTGCAGCACCGGAAAAGTTTCTAAAAAATACCGGGCGCTTTATTGGGGATTGGATGAACATGTCAGTAATGCACAATAAGCCTGCTGTTGTGGAAAATCAAAAGACAGGTAAGTTCATGGTTGCTGAACACTATGAATGTGAAATTCAGGTTTGCGCAAACTGATATGGAATCACTATACCATCAAATAGACCTTTCAAAAATAGACCTACAGGATATTGAGCGTCAAGTTTTCAATGTTGATGAAAAACACGTAGGCATATTTAAAGACGAACCGGAAGTTCAACTTGATTCGCTATATAATGAAGAAGTTTGTAAGGTATCTGCATTATTTATGAAAGATATTTTCTGCAAATAGTTTTACTTTCACAGTTAAGTGTTTATCTTTGTGGCATTAATTTACACAAAAAACAAAACTCATGGGAAACAACTATGAAGCCTAGCGTCTGGTTCGGAGTCAGTTGAATTGCATACTTTAATGCAAGATGAAACAGACCGAATATTTGATTTGGAATTAACTAAACTATCTGATTACGTTATCGTAAAACAGTGGTAAACATATAGGGGCGATGCTATTCGTGTTTTCATGGTAGATAGTATGAGTAGATAGCCCCTTCCTTTAAGAATATATTATGAGCGACATAGTAAAATTTATGCTATTAATTTTAGCAATTAGTATGATAGTTTTTGGTTCATACTACAGGAACACACCTAATAATGGAGATATTTGGGTACGCGGTAGCAACCCATTTGAGCCACATAAAAACGATACTTTTTTGGTGCTAGACGTAAAAGACGATTATGTCAAATATAAAAACATAAAAACCGGATATGTTACTAGTATCGATATAGAATTTTTTAAAATTGGGTTACACAAAATAGCTAAGTAACATGGAATTAACAAAACCGCAACTAAAAGCCATCGAGTTAATAGACCATGCAAATAATTTGCTGAACATGGAGCATCAAACCAAAGATGTAATTTACCCGGAAGCTAAAACATACGCCTATGATACTGCGAAACAGACTTATAGGTATGAAGTGATGAAGGAGATTGAGAAATACAATCAATACACAAAAACGTTTACGAAATGAAAAATACAACAGGAATTGAATTAATCTCAAACGAGCGACAGGAGCAAATTAAAAAGCATGGTAGGCTTATAAAAATAGATGTTATTGAAAACTACCAAAAACAATTAGCAAAAGCAGATAGTTTGCTTTCAGACCCATTTTTTAATGAGTTTAAGATTGTAGATTCAATAGACTCTTTACCAGATGGTTGGGATGCTGATATTTGGCATAAAATGTTCAACAAACCATACAAAGAGCGCCTAATAATTGCCGGAGCATTAATTGTTGCTGAATTGGACAGGTTGATATACTTGGAAAATCCTCTTAATAACTAAAAACAACAAATTGACACTAGAACTACCGATATACTTCCACACAGATGAAACGCAACAAGCACATGATTTAGAACTGCCCTATTCTATGGAAGATTGCGAAACAAGAATGGTCACATTTTATGAGATAAATGCAGTTAGCGTCTATCAGAGTAAGAATGGGTCAGAATACGCTTTGATTCACGCCAATGGTGATAAGTTCATTTCAACATTATCCTATGCAGAAGTAAATGCTAGAATAGCAAGAGCAAAATCAGTAATATGAAAGCAAAAAAAACAACTGTTTGTTACAAGTCAACAGAAGGGGTCGCTGTTTTAAATTTGAAACTGACTGTTAGAAAAAAATACAAGTTTTCAGATGTCTTGCAAGAAGAAAAGGAGTTTAAAGTCAAATGGAAGAAAGGTGTTTTGGATAAAATAGATAAGCATCCATATTCAGATAATTGTTTTGTATCGAATGGGCAATATTTTCTATATGCTCAAGAATTAAAAAATAATCAATGAAAATAATAATAGACACAACAACTCTACTAAAAGCAGTAAATCCGCTTTACACAGCCGTTTCACCAAATGGAATACTCCCGGTATTAAGTTGCTTTGGAATAACAGCAACTAATAATGGATTAACCATAGTAGCTACAAATGAAGAGTTTAGTGTATCCACGCTACTGGATAAATCGCAGTTGCAAATTAATGACTACGGTAGTATTAATATCAATGCTAAAATGCTCATTGAGTTCTTAAAAACACTCAAGAATGAGCCAATAACAATTACTTCAAAAGAAGGCTTTGTAGAAATAAAAACAGAAGCCGGAAAGTACAAAATTTCTTGTGATGCAAATGATTTTCCACCGGAAACAGAAATAACCGATGGTAGCAACATATCGTTACCGCTTAAACCATTCGTTGGGGGGCTTAACAAAGTTCTTTGGTCTGTAGGTACAGATGACCTTCGTCCGGCAATGTGCGGAGTGCTTTTTTCTGCTGATACCGATGGGTATAAAATAGTATCAACCAGTGGTTTTGTTCTAAGTGAATACAAGCAAGATTTTAGTTTTGGCTATGACAAGCTAGAGATAAATGCAGTTATTCCTAAAAAGGTGCTTCAATTCATTTCTAAGCAGTATTTAGATGCCGATGACTCACATCAGGTAATTATCAATGTCAACGATACCAAAATAGAGTTCATTACTAATGATTATGTAATTAGAACTGTTTTGATTAGCGCTTCATTTCCAAATTATGCTGCTGTAATACCACAGGTTAGTTCAAAAAAAGCCACAGTAGATGTAATTTCACTTCGCGGTATTTTCAGTACACTAAGATATTATTCCGGCATACGAAAAGATGTTGTTCTTACCTTTGAAAGTGATAAATTGGGTGCTATTGCCTCTGATAATGATTATTCGTTAGAAGCTACCGAAACTACTAACTGTATCTATAATGGTGAGCCAATTTCCATAGGTCTAAACTCTGATTATGTACTTAGTTGTCTAAATAACTTTCAGGATAATGTCGTTTTCCACATGGAACATGCCAACCGTTCAGTTCTTATTCAGAATGAAAAGTACGGTGGGTATCAAGTTTTGATAATGCCCGTTATGCAAACATAATTATGAAAGAATTTTTTAAAACACTTAGGATGATATTTATTCCAAGCGCGGAAGGTATGGGCGTTGGATGTCTAATACCACTAATAGTATGGGGAATAATATTCATATCTATTATGTTCTTTTTAATTGGTAAATACGCTTAGTATGACAAAAACACAACTCACAGAAGAGCAAATCGTAGCACGTCAAACTCATTTAGGCGTACTAAAGCTATTTTTGTTAGACCAATTGCAAAATCTAAAAGATGAAATGCGAACGGGCTACCGGGTAATGACTAATATTGAAGAAGACATCCGGGATATAGAAGTTGAATTGGCTGAAACGGATGAAATGTATTGTGAGATAAATAAAATCGAAGAAAGTGAGTGATATGATTTATATAGACAAAGAGCGAGATATTATTCTCATTGAGAAGTGTGAAACCAATGAAATTATAGCTGGAAGTAAATTCTATTGTGGAGTATGCGGAAACGTTTTAGGCAATGCTATATCTAATCATAAATTCCCATTCACAACCGCAGAATTTAGTGATAATATTGAAAACACAACATTCTTCATTACTAAAATGGGTCTACATCACAAAACTTGTGGTCATACGATGTTTTCATTAAAAAAGGAATATGATTTTATGTCACTGGAAAACTATAATAAAGCGATAACTCAAAATTTATAAAAACAATGGGATATACTATACTTCTGATGGCGCTCTTTTTCTGTCATTTCTTGGCTGATTTTACGCATTTATCTACATCATGGATGTTAGATGCAAAGCGATTTGGGAAGAATTTATTTCCGATTTACGCTCACGCATCAGTTCATTCTGCATTAATGGCAATTGTACTGATACCAACACATATTTCACTTTATGCTTTTGGCTTTTTAGTGCTATTCCAATTGAATACTCACTTTATAATTGACGTATTGAAAGGTAGAATGAATGGTTGGTTTCCTTCATTGCAATCTCCGGCTAATAAATGGCATTGGATAGTATTTGGTTTTGACCAGTTTTTACATGCAGTTGTGATTATTTTGATGGTACACTTTGTAAATACGATAAGATGAAAAATGAAGAAAGCAGCTTACAGATTTCTTGCATAAAGTGGTTTGATTATCAATACAAAGACTATAAACAAATATTGTTTGCAGTTCCAAATGGACATAAGCGAAATGCTATAACAGCCGCTATAATTAAAAAAGAAGGAGGTAGGGCAGGAGTAAGTGACATTTTTTTCGCAAAACCTAAGTATGTACAAGGGATTTGTTTGTATCATGGACTATTTATTGAAATGAAATTCGGTAAAAATAAGCAAGCAGATACTCAAATATCATTTGAAAAAGCGGTGACAAGAGAGGGATATTTATACAAACTATGCTACTCATTCGATGAGTTCAAGAAAATAATTGAGGAATATTTAAGCGAAAAAAAATGATATTAGAATTTAGAACAATTGTATTACCAAAAGGTTTTAATAGAGATATATTTCTAACATTGGAAGAAATGAGTACCGATGGATGGAATATGACAGGAATAGTTAAGAGTGAATGTGGAGAAGAAAATTATTATCTTTTCCAACGGGAGTATAAGGAATCTGGATATGATGATTTTGAAAGTTGGATACGGCAAAAATATTTTGAAACAAAAGTAGAAAATCAGTTGTCTAAGCACAAGGATAGGTTTTATGCACTAAGTTCTGGAGAAGATAATGACTTTATAATTTCACGTCCAGAGTTACTACTAATTTATAGGAAATATTTAAGCGATACACAATGATTGTATTTTTAGGCTGCGATGGTACGGTTTGTGAACACGCTTATCCGGCAATTGGCGCTTATAACGAAGGCGCTGTAGAAGTGGTAGAAAAACTACAGAAAGCGGGACACGATATTATAGTCAATACGTACAGGGCAGATTTAGCCATTATTATTTTTCAGGTAATTTGTTATAAAAATCATCTTCCGAAACACCATTAGGATTAACACTGTATTGGGCATATAAATCCCACACGCGAAGTACGTATTCAGCATTACTATTACCGTCTAGTTTCAGGTTAATTCTATTGCATAAATCAGGTGTTTCTACCACAGGTGGCACATAGGCATCAAACTCTGATTTTGTAAGCTCAAAACGACCATTATCATCAACGACTATTGCTACTATTTTATCTTCTTCTTCCATGATTAACTGTTGATATATTCTATATGTATGCTTCTGATGTTACTTACAGTAGTCGCCACAGTATTCCAAACCGTAATATAAAGGTAGTTTTGAACCGTAGTATCTATTGATGTTGTTTGTGTAGCATTTCCCCCTGCTGTATCGGTATTTATAATAGTAGCTATACTTCTTATTGTACCACTAGCACCTGCGGCTAATGGCATAGCACCACGGGATAATGCACTCGCGGATACACTTGTGCTAGACAAACCTATTGCTAATCTATTTTGGTTAACAATTTGAGCGTCACTAGGAGAAGCAATAATACCTTGCCTAACACTTATCCAACTATTCCCGCTTACGTAGGTAGAAACATCATAGGAAATGAAAATTCTGAATGAACCAGAAACCATTGTAGGTAATGTAATAGATAATACGCTAGTTTCGGCTGTTTTTGATGTAGTTTGAATAAGGGTCGTTGACTTATATAAACAGGTCAAGTAGCTGTTACCATCTGCACCAGTTGCACCAGTTGCACCCTTGTCACCCGCTATTCCAATATTCCATGCAGTGTATGTACCAGAACCTAATATATTATCACTTGTGATAGTAACAGATGTAGCACTTACTGCTGTTACAGCGCCTTCCATGTAGTTTGACGCATTGTATGCAAATCTAAGCCTAGTCCCGACTAACCAACCTAGATTACTGCTACTAGTATATGTTGCTGTTTTAGTTCCACTACCAATTAATAATGAAGTTATTGATGTTCGCATCATATCCGCATTAACTCCATTCGTACCATTACTACCAGTACCTCCAGTTGCCCCCGTAGCTCCTTTATCACCTGCAATAGCAATGTTCCAACTAGCATACGTCCCACTACCAAGTGTATTATCGCTTGTTATTGTAACCGAAGTTGCCGATACAGCCGTAACTATCCCCTCCATGTAATTACTTACATCATAGGTAAAGCGTAAACGTGTACCTACAAGCCACCCCAAGTTATTAGATGTTGCATAGGCAAATGTTTTTGAACCAGAACCAATAGTATTACTTGTTGTAGAAGTTCTGGTCATGTCAGCATTCAATCCATTATTTCCGGTAGTTCCGGTTGCTCCTTTATCTCCAATAATACTTATATACCATGCAGCATACGTTCCACTACCAAGTGTATTATCGCTTGTTATTGTAACCGAAGTAGCCGATACAGCCGTAACTATCCCCTCCATGTAATTACTTACATCATAGGTAAAACGTAAACGTGTACCTACAAGCCAACCTAAATTAGAACTAGATGTGTAAGTAGCTGTCTTTGTTCCCGTACCTATGGCAAGTGAAGTAGTGCTAGTACGTGTCATATTAGCATTGAGTCCATTAGCGCCAACAAGGGATGCTAACCATTGCGTAACAGTACCTACGTAACCATTTTCCAAAGCAACTTGATATGCGCTTTTGCCACCGTCTTGTATGACAACAGTAGTTACCTCCGGTGGTGGAATGTTTACCGAAATGTCTTCAACGACATTAGTGATATGTATTGTAATAGTCATGTGATTATCGAGTTACTACTGGTTTAACAATAAACGTTCCTTGAATGTATGTTTTAATAACATCATCACCCAATGGGTCAAAGCTAATTCTTACATCATACCAAAAAGTACCAATGCCCCAATCTGCATAAAATGGTTCAACTACAATAGTATCAATTGTACCTCCTTTAATAATAATTCCACCTATTTCAGCATTATCTACTCCCTTTAGAAGAACAGTTGAGCCAAATGCTTGTCGTATCTGCATTTGGATAAAAGCACCTGTTAAGTCAATAGGCACAGAACCACCATCGGTTGTGTCTAAAAACTCAAGTTCCAATCCGTTCCATGTGTTTGTGTACATTACCGGGGGTATATCGTAGCGTGAAGCCTGCATTTATTTTGTTTTAGATTTCATCAATAGTCACTATTCTCTTCATCACTAGTTGTCCATTGAAACATTATCTTGAATCTACTCTCTTTGTACTGATTAAATCTAGTCAAAAGATATTCACCGCGCAACATATCCTGAATAGTATTTCGGTAATTAAACAATGTGTCATCAATATCCTTATCAGAATTTGCCGAGTTATTTTTCCATACATTGATATTCGTGTTGTTTTTACGTATCAAATTGTAAAGCAAGTTCACACTATACTTGTACTGGTCAAAGGTAGAGAAAACCTCAACACCAACAGGCGTATATTTATATTCCTGTGATAGTTTATTAAGGATTCTGTTTTTAAGCAATAGTCGTCCACTGTTTTCTTTGTTGTTATACGCAATTAACTCATTGAAATTAATACTAGTATTTTCAGCCCAATCAATCTCATTTATGTACCTTCGACTATCCAGAATGTATTGTACTGCTGTGGTCTTTTTATCCAAGTATTTGCACTTCATTACCGCCTCTATCTTAAACGGATACAAATCTCCATAGAAAACCTGATATGATTTATTGGTAAGTAAGTGTGACCATACACCGGATTTAGTACCTTTAGTTATACCGGATTTAAAGTAATTATCTAACCCTATGTAATAGTTTGGCAAGAAGCTAAAGAAACTATTCCATTCTTTTTTCAAAGGACTATATGAACGAGTCCATGAGCAATCAGTAAAGTATCTCTCGTCTGTTATATCGACTTTTACAGGAGGTCTGCCTATTACACCAGAATAATAGAAGTTATTATCGGTTTCATCAAAAGTGATTTTACCTAAAAACGCATCTTTAACCATTGCGTCCTTTTTGGTAACGAATAATCTGTTGTATCGGTTATCCCAACCAAGTACCAAGCCGATACCGTTTAGCGGATTATCATACACGTCTTTAGGCAAATTAGGAAATGCCTTTAATATACGCAATGGCAGATTTTCACGCATCCAATTTCGTATGCCATATTTTTCGATGTTATCAATGGAACTGCCTCCTACTAAGTGGAATATATTACCACGTTTTGCATCAGTCCAGAATGTACCATAGGGAGTACGAAGTATAGCATTGTGCTGTGTACCACCGTAACCAATATCACTGTTAAAGAAAATAGATGGCTTAGTATTAAATATTCCACCATTACCCACAGTATAGTCTTGTGTAGTACCGGGCAAAGTAGAATAGGCATTAAATACAATGAATCCATTAGAGAAACGCGCTAACACTTTAAGGTCTTCTATGTTAGTTACACCAAATACTTCACCATACTTACTTCCAAAGTCATGGTAGTCATTTGCCAAAAAGAATTGCCACCTATCTGCTAGTGATTGTTCATTATTGTCCTGTAGGCTATAAATTAATCTATCACGGTGGTCAAAACGTGCATCCCAAGCCTTTTTAGAGTAGTAATAGGGCAATATATCGTATGGATAAAGTGTTTCATCGCTAGAGAAGATGTTACGGTAGAAATAGAAATTAT
>Ga0194045_1000360_pt1 | contig 14909 bp, 8 predicted proteins | sample JunL6211m_MetaG_FD_161686 | JGI IMG/M metagenome (GOLD analysis project Ga0194045, IMG submission 161686) | Anoxic zone freshwater microbial communities from boreal shield lake in IISD Experimental Lakes Area, Ontario, Canada - Jun2016-L626-11m | ecosystem: Environmental > Aquatic > Freshwater >...
GGTTATGGTGGCTACGGTGGTTATGGCCGTTATGGTTATGGTGGCTGGGGCGGTGGTTGGGGTTGGGGCTTGGGCGGTCTTGGCCTAGGCTTGGGGCTAGGCTTGCTGGGTTCCGGCTTGGGCGGCGGCGGGTATTATTCCACGCCTTATTATTCGGTCTACCCTAGCGAAGTGACTTACGACTCTTCCAGTTCTTTTCCAAGTTACTATCAGACTTATCAGGGCCCTGAAGAAGACAACCCTGATTATACCCCCATGGATGGAACAAAAACCCCGATGCCTAAACCCATGGTCAAAGATCCCGCAAGTGTTCCTCAAATCATTCCTGAAAAGGGCGTTTTCCCTTCTGCTACGCCTTTGGATAATGATTTAGACCCTTGATTATAAACCCTAACAAGTTTTTAAACAGTAAAAGGAACAGTCGTAAAGGCTGTTCCTTTTCTTTTTGTTAGCTTGGAGATTGACTTCGATCTGGGTTAGAATCTCTGCTTAACTTAAAAGTTTGTGGAGATATTTTGATGGCTAACCAAGAATCAACAGCTAACCTCAGATCCTTGCCTAGGGTGTTGGGGCCGGTGATGGCAAGTGCGGTGGTGGTTGGTACGATCATTGGATCAGGGGTATTTAAAAAAGCTTACGCAATCACTCAAGACACACCTTATTTTGGTGTCATTCTTTTGCTTTGGGTTGGCGGGGGCATTTTTACTTTTCTAGGTGCGCTGGCTTATGCGGAAGTTGTAACACTCTTTCCTCGGGCAGGTGGTAATTACACTTTCCTTAAAGAAGCCTATGGCCCGATGTGGGGGTTTCTTTGGGGGTGGGTTGATTTTGTCATGATTAGATCCGCCTCTTTGGCGGCCTTGGCAAGCATCTTTACAGACTCTTTTTGCGATCTAATCAATGTTTCAATTCCTTTCTGGGGCAAGTTGGCAATTACTATTAGTGTGCTTATCAGTCTTTCCTGCGTGAATATTCGTGGTGCTAGGCTTAGCGGGTCGCTTCAGGTTGTTTTAACTATTATCAAAGTTGTTTCCCTAGCACTTATAGCGCTTGTCCCCATTTACTTTTTCACTCTGGGTGCTGCAGAGGCCAAAGCGGATTTTAAAAATCTGGAGCCTTGGTGGGCGGGGGAGAACGATTTTGGTTTTAGTCATCTCTTCAGTGCTTTCCTTGCGATCTTGTGGGCCTACCATGGTTGGGGAAACATCGCACCCGTTGCAGAAGAAATCAAAGATCCACAGCGAAATATCCCGCTTGCACTTCTTGGTGGCGTGGGCTTGGTCACCCTGCTTTATGTTGGTGTGAACATTGCATATCACTTGGTGTTGCCCATGGAAATGATCCGGCATTTGCCTGGCGGTTCTACAGTTGCAACCGAAGCGATGAAAGCGGGGTTTGGCCAAGCGGGCGTATTATTCGCCTCTGCTGCAATCATGATCTCGGTGTTTGGTTCGCTGAATGGAAACATCCTTGCGGGGCCAAGGTTGTTGTATGCGATGGGGAAGGAAAAAATGGCACCAATCATATTGCAGGAAGTTCATCCGGTTTATCAAACTCCTTATGTTGCAATCATGGTTTTGGGTGTTTGGTCTTCGGTGCTTGTGATACTTGGTGGGTTGGGAACCTCGATGGGAATGGGGTTGTCGCTTTTTGATTTACTGACTAATTTTTCGATGTTTGGTGCAGTGATATTTGAAACCATGGGTGTGCTTTCGATCTTTGTTTTCAGGCGCATCATGCCCGATTTCCCGCGCCCTTACAAATGCTGGGGTTACCCTTTTACCCCCTTGCTTTATGCGGTGATCCCTGCCTGCGTTTTGGGAAACATGTTCTTTGCAAACCATACCAATGAACTTGGAATCGTAATCTACCCCCACCATGCAGAGGTTTATTCAGGCATTACATTCCTAGCGGTGGGCGTTGCGGTTTACTATGCTTTTATCAAGCCTTACCGAAATAGTATTACAGGATAATTACTCGGTGCCTTTAAAGGCTTCGAGGTTTATTTCGTCTATTTGAGCAGTGATATGTTCCATATCCAGTGGGAACTTATTGATTTTATAAAGGCCTTCGGCAAGTTGAACGATAGCGGTTTGAGACATTTGAACCCGTTGGACTTCGGCTTCAAGCCTTACGAGCCATTCTGGAATATCGCGACCCACGCCCGAGGGTTTTGCTGCCTGGGTTTCCAGTTCTTCGAGGAAGGTGCGGAACGCTCGAGGTACGCTCTTTTTTCGTGCCTCGCCCATTGCGGGTTCCACTAACGCACACAACCTATCTACTGCAAGGCTGGCGGTAAACCCGTTTTCAATCCGATCTCGAACTGAAATAATGCGCACCCCTGTTTCCTTTTCGGTGGTATTTAGAAGGTCTAATATTGCGGCTGCTTCGATCTTGGTGATATCGTGCAGCGATTCTTGCCAACGCTTTGCCGCCTTGGTTCTTTTCATTCGTGCTAGGAGTTCATGTACCATCATGCGGGGGCGCAGCAACCAAACTTTGCGCTCGAAAATAGCTTTGACCCGAAGGAAGGAAAGTAGCACATGAAGCATGTTGCCATAATCGGACAAGGTGCAGGAAGTGTTATAATCCTTGAATTCCTGATAGTTTTCGACAAGGGTAAGAATAATACCCCCGAGGATTCTTGAAGCATCGTTGAGGGTGATTTTATCGCCCAGATCATCTGCGAGTTTAACGGGATGAAGCGGATCAGGATTTTGCACAAGCTCCGTCAGGAAGTTGGCGGCGCCAAGGTGAATAACCCCTCTTAGGTTGGCAAGGGTCATGAATCGGGCATGAAAAATATCCTTGCCATAATTGATGATGAACTCTCGTACTTCATCAAATGCTTTCTGATGTAAAAACCCTTCTGAAGAAGATAGCTGCCCTGTCCAACTGTGCTCCACCCATAGCTTTTCAAATGGCACGCATGCTTTTTCTAAAAGCTCGAGCACCTTGGCATCGGTTTCATCTACCGCAGTTTCGATGATGGTTTCGATCACCGAGCGAAAACCTACCGTGAAATGCCTGTTATATTCAGAAACACCTCTTCCCTTGGTGTGCCTTTTTTTCTCCATATCCTTGGCGAGAACCAGAAGTTTTAAGCTTTCACTAATCAACCCAACTCTAGGTAGATTGACCAAGGTAAAATCGAGTGAGCTTTGCGCCAACCTTACACGAACAATAAGGTGCGGGTCGCCCCCGTTCGAAAGAGTGGTATAAACCAACGGTTCCTTGGCAAAGCCTTTACGAAACAGCTTGAGCGCTTCTTTAGCTGCGGTGGGGTTGCCTCTAAGTAGAGATCTTTCGAGATCTTGATAAGAGTTTTCCCATAGTTTCGCTTCTTTTTCTGTTGCAACGCCTAAAGCCCCGCGCATCGAATTTACCGCACTTGCTGTTTCCACGCAGGCCGTAATCGCCTCCATCATCAGGCTTTCTTTTAAGTTGCGTTGCCTGTCGTACTCGATGATGGCATCGGGCTCTGCGCCTGGGTCGGGGATTTTTGACTGATGCAAGGCGTCTACCAATTGGCCTAGTTTTTGTAATCGCTGCGTTGCGGAATCAACCCATTGACCAAGGGCGATTTTATCTTCTGGGTTGAGTTCGGTCCGTGACCCCAGATAATAGGCTGCCACCTGCCATAGTTTTGATGAGGCATTAAGAAAATGAAGTCGGTCTTCTAGATTAGAAGCTTCTTCTTCGAGTTCGAAGGGGGCGTATCTCGGTCCATCAGAAACCGCACCTTCATCATCATTGCCTGTGGTATCCAGATAGCTGACATCGTCATAGGCAGCATCAAAAACATCTTCTTCTTTTTCTTCATCTTCGGGCTTGGATTGTTTTTCTAGCACGGGCACTTGCCAGTAATCTTCTGCGTTGGCTTCAAGTTGGGCGAAGAATTTGCGTACTGCAAAATGGCGCTGTTCTAACTGCTTTGCGGGAATCTTTTCGCGGTGTACTGCGGTTGCGAGCAGCCAGCGGAATGCCAGTGCATGGAAGGATTGATTGCCTTCTTCGAGTGGAACCTTATCGGCTTGGCTGAGCCAGCTCATGAGTAAACCTAGAGCGGCTATCTGGTCGCCTTGTCTTAAAAGAAGATCGACTACCATGGCGAAGGCCCGTGGGGTTCGTAGTGCGGAAAGTTGTTCGCGCCAGAATGCCAGGTCTGCGGGGGTTTCGCCTCGGTGATGCCATTTCAGCAAGGCCCGGGAAACCATTCTTGCAGAGCCCAGAGCATCGCCACCGCGCACCGCCCTTACCCCACTCACTTGATAAGTCGCGAACCGATCCCACCACTTCGCTTTTGATTCCATTTCTTTTTCGAGTGTTTGTACTAAAGCTTCGTCGCCATTGGCAGCGGCTTCGCACATCAGCCTGGTGGTAAGCAGGAAAATATGTTCCATCACAGCCAGGAGTTCTTCGATTCTTGGGTCGCGGGTGCTATCTTCTCGCGCTGGGGAAAGCGGGAATAGCCCTTGAAAACCTAGCACATTCCAAGGGTCTGCGCTTGCACCACATTCGATTGCGCGTTGCAGGATGGCAAAAGCTTGATTGGGTCGTTGGGCGGCTTGTGCCCAAAGTGATCGCTCGACCTCGAGGTGCCCGAGCCTGATGAGTCCGAGTATTTCTGCTAGCATCCTGCCTGAGGCGGGCTCAATCTTCCGGGCTTGCGCCCTCGAGGCATCTAGATATCCCATGTTGGCAAGCAGCAATCCAAGAAACCGATGTTGAACATGTGAGGCTCGTTTCCTGCCTAAAAGATTATTCAAGTGCTGTCTGGCTCCGCCAAACGCCTGCCTTAATTGGCCCTTCTCTTCTAAAAGTGTTTTCTGATGTTCGGGCGAGGCTTTCTTCAAAAGATATTCATAAAAAGTATCGCGTACCCGTGCGATGCCTGGAATCAATTTCGCTAACGATGCGGAAGCTTCATGGGTGCCTGCCACTCTGCCGCTTACACTGGCTGCCATCAGGATGGTGCCTGCAAGAACTGCAGCTGCTTCGAAAGAATTTTCTTCGAATTTATCTGCAGCGTTATCGACTCGGTCTTTAAGAACATCAAGCAGCGCCTTACGCACGACGAATCTGCGGAATCTGCCTTGCTCATCGATGTATTGTGGGTCCCATTCGCCGAAGAAATAATTCGGGCGAAGGTTTGCGGGGTGGGAATGATCATAGCCACGAACATCCATGGAAAGTTCATCGAGGTTGTCGAAATCGAAATTTGCCTCGGAAAGTAAAGAGGGATCGACATCGCCCAGGATATCAAGTGCCTGTTGGATTAAGGTACTATAAGGGCTGTAGGATGTGCCTGCATTGCGGAGGTAAAGGGGAACGCAGCGGAATTTTTCGTGGGGGTAGGGTTCGCCCGAGGGTCGAGTTTCCAAAAGTGCAACCGGTCTGTAGCCAACGAAATCGTTGAACTGAAGAATGGCATTCTTAAGGAATGATTCGGGTTGTCTGGGGAAACCTTTTTCAAGGGCCAACTTCAGCAGGGTTTCAAAAACTTTTGCAAGAAAGAAGGGCAGGAACAAATCCGCATCGGGCAGATGGCCTAGGATATCAGAGTGATAAGCCCTGTAGTTTTCGAGAAACAAGGGGATCAGTTCAAGTATTTTCCGGGCTTGTTTGTCATTTTTAAATGCAGCAGAACCACTTGCCTTCAACGCATCCAGCCTTTGTTCGAGCCAATCCAACAGGCTGATCCAAGGTTGTTTGTCGCCATTCTCTGCAAGGAATGCGTAGGCATCGCTTAGCTGTTTCTGCCAGCGGGGGTCGGCCCGGCCATCGGAAAGATTGAGGTAGCCCAGAATCTTTGCAGCATCAATTTCTTTATCTAAGGCACCAAACAAATCTTCCACGATGATATCTCTCCGAAAGTATTAGGGCTTTTTGAACAGGGGCTCAATGTTCCAGATTTTTACAATGCCATCAGAACCAGCACTCGCAACAAGTTTGCTATCGGGGCTGTACACCACTTGAATGATTTCTTGCGAATGCCCTTTAAGGTAAACGATTTCTTTGCCTGTCTCGGGGTTCCAAATGCGGACCGTATTATCACCACCCGCACCAGATGCAATGCTTTTGCCATCGGGTGAATAAGCTACATATCGCACAATATCAGAATGGCCTTCGAGGGTGAAAAGTTCTTTGCCCGTACTGGCATCCCATAACTTCACCAATCGATCGCCTCCAGAGCTTGCGATTTTCTTTCCATCGGGGCTGTAGGCTGCAGAAGTTGCCCAATCAGTATGTGCTTTCCAGGTTTTTAAAACTGTTCCATCTTTCACATCAATAATACGAATCCAGAAATCATAACTTGCAGTGAGGATGTTTTTTCCATTAGGGCTGAACATCGCAGTGGAAACCCAGTTACGATGTTCAGGCATCTCGCGAACTTCATCCCAGGTTGTGGTGTTCCAAACCTTGATGGTGTAATCGTTGGAAGCGCTGACCAGCAATTTGCCATCGGGGCTAAAGTTGACATCACCAACCGAGCGTTGATGTCCCTTTAATACCTTCAGGGGTTTACCATTGCTAGCATCCCAGATTTGAACTGTCTTATCATCGCTTGCGGTGGCGATTATTTTGCCATCGGGGCTGAATGCAACTCCCCAGATTGGGGCCTTATGGCTTACGCCTACAAATACATTTTTGCCTGTTCGAGGTTCCCAAACCCGCAACAGGTTATCCGCAGCACCCGAAGCGATTAATTTCCCATCCGGGCTGAATGCAACACATTTGACTGCATCGGTATGGCCATCATAAGAGACAATTTCTTGAGGAGTGATTTCCTTGGGTTGGGCAAAGCAAACTTCACCTGGAAGGAAGTTGCATGCAATCAGTGCTAGGGTCAAAAGAGGCTTGAATATCTTGTTCATGTAAGTGCTCCTTGAAAAGTCTTATGATTTCTTTTTATTCATGGGATTCTTTTTGGGGTCAAAATCGACTGAAGGAAGAGGAAATTCCTTGCTGGGTATGTGCTGGCCTTTCATGATTTCTTGAATTTTAGCGACGATTTCAGGGTTTTTTGCTGCAACATCGGTGGTTTCCTTGGGATCTGTAGAAAGATCATAAAGTTCGAGTTGGTTTTTCCCTTGGTTCATCTTTTGCTTGATTCCCTTCCATTGGTTCATGATAACAGCAATCTGCCCGCCATACCCGGGGAATTCCCGATAAAGAAAGGGCCGATCCGGTTGTTTAACTCCCAAAAGAGTGGGCGCGAAGCTAATACCATCTGCATCCTTGGGAATAAGGTTGGAAGAATTTGAAAGTTCCATCAGGGTGGGCATCCAATCCTCGAAGCCCGTGACTCGGTCGCTAGTCTGGGCGGGGGCGATTTTTCCTTTCCATCTCACTATGCCAGGTACTCGAAACCCACCTTCATAAAGGGTGCCTTTTCCATCGCGAAGTCCTGCAGAAGAATTAAAGAATCGGGCATCGGTGCCTGCAAGCCCTTGATGGGTGCCACTTAGTGGGCCATTATCTGAGGTGAACACAAAAATGGTTTTTTCCTCGAGGCCCAACTCTTGAACCAACTTCATCATTTTGCCAATATCGCGATCCATGCGGGTGATCATTGCTGCGTAGGCAGCTTTGGGTTTGAAATGTGGCGTGTAGCCTTTGCCACCCACGTAAGGTGGGTCTTCAAATTTCCCTTCGTATTCTTTTAGTGCTTCATCCGGAACTTGCAACGCTACATGGGGGACGGTGGTGGGCACATAGCAGAAAAAGGGTTTGTCTTTATTTTGTTTGATGAAGGCAAGTGCTTGATCGTTGATGAGATCTGCGGAGTAATCGTTGCCTTTGAATCGGGCGTAGGATTTTGGATCGTTGGGGTCTTCATCGGGTTTGAGTTTCCCCTGAGCACTGAATGCGGGGTTGTTGATGGATACTTTGCGATCGTTATCCCAGAGGTAGGTGGGGTAGAAGTTATGTGCAACAGCTTGGCAGTTGTAGCCAAACCATCGGGTGAATCCTTGTTTAAGGGGTTCGCCTGTGGTGCCTGGCCCGCCTAGGCCCCATTTGCCAAACCCGCCTGTGGCATAACCTTGTTGTAGAAATAGTTTTGCAAGCGTGGTTGTTTCAAGGGGGATTGGGTATTGGCCTTCCTCCATGGGCTTGAACTGTTTGTTATCGCGGATGAAGGCATGGCCTGGATGTTTGCCTGTCATTAATACGCAGCGGGATGGGGCGCAGACTGCATTGCCCGAATAATGGCGGGTAAGGCGCATGCCCTCTGCAGCTAAGCGATCGAGGTTGGGAGTGCGGATAATTTTTTGGCCATAGCAGCCTAGGTCACCATAGCCTAGATCATCTGCAATGATAAATATAATGTTTGGTTTGGATTGAACTTCGTTAAAAGCGGGTGTCAGCGTTAATAGCGTGGAAAGTATAAGCAAATGCATGACAAATTCCTTTCAAGTAGAATTGCTCATTTTGATCTGAAGGGCAGGTTTGTTCAAGGTAATAAGTTCTTTTGGCGCTATAAATAACTTGCTTTAGCAATAAAACGCTGTGGGATAGAGATAGCAATACCCTTTACGAAGATGCAAATTTCCCAAATAACATGCAGGTGATCGTGCTCTTTTCCTAAAGAATATTCATTCACTTTTGTTAAATTTAGGAGCTTAATCAGATTTTGCCGTTTGTGAAGATTGGGGGCTTTGGGGCGAAAGAAGGGAATTATTTTGACTGTTAACCCAAATTTTTCTAACATTATCTTTACTTTTGGTAGTTTAGGGCGTTTGCTTGCCTTCTATCTTTAGGTTTTTTCTCTTTTGAAAGGTAAATATAAATGAGTAATTTCTTACGCAGGCTCTTTTCTTCTAAAAAATCCCCCGCTAAAATCAATTCCCACATGCAAAGTAGAAGGCTCGAACTCCTCGGCCTCGAAGAAAGAATCACTCCTGCTGCATTTACACTTAATGGCCAGACTGTAGTAGCAACACTAGCTGCTGGTGAATCTCTTACTGCCATTAGTGCATCTATTGCAGTAAATACAGGGGTAGTAACCATTAATGCTACCAGTTCAATCACACCTAATACTGTTGCTGGTACAGGCCTTGTTTTAACCACATCTGGTGCAGCTGGGGCGCCTTCGGTTATTACATTTACACCAACCACCGCCACAAGCTTTACTGGAATTAGCATTCTTGGTTCAACGGGAACTGAAACTGTAGCCATTTCCGGCGCTGTTGATTTAAATACAAACGGTCCTACTGCTGCTGGCTTTAGTGTTGGCACAAGCGTAGAAAATCTTACCGTTGCTGGTGCAGTTACTACTAAAGCCGGCAACATTAGTTTAGCTGCTACTGCTGTAACCCTTGGTGCTAATCTTACTGCTAACACTTCTGGCACCATCACTGTTACCGGCCCATCCACTCTTTCCGCAAATGTTCTTGCAACTACAACCAATGGTGCAATTACTTTAGGTACTGTTGCTGGTCCAGCTTTCAATTTAAGCACAGTTTCTGGTTCAGGCGCTGTTAGCATTGGTGTAATTTCTGCCCTTACTTCACTTTCCATTAACTCCACAGGTCCAATCGGCTTAACTGGCGCTGTCAATGCAGGAACCATTACCACTGTTAATGCAGGTGCAGTAACCCTTGGTGGTACTGTTACCTCTACTGGCCCAATTAACTTCGCAGGCGCTGTAACTGGCACCACTTCAGTTAATGTTGTTGCAGGAACTACTGCTACTTTCGGTAGCACAGTTAATACCCCTGGTGCAATTTCAGTTCTTGGCTTAGGCGATTTAACCTTTACTGGTTCGGTTGGTAACACCAGTGCAACTAGCGTTACTGCCAAATCTTTGACAGGTGATGTTATCTTCGGTAACACAGTTACCTCTTCTAATCTTGGAGGTTTCATTTCTGAAGCTACTTCTGCTACCAAGGCTACCAAGATTGCAAATTTAGTTACCCTTGCTGCTGGCGCTAATGCGGTTGTTACCGGGAATCTGATTTCCAACAATGCAACTTTAGCTGCTATTACCACTTCTGGGGTAGGTAACATTACCATCACCGGCAAGGTTGATGCTGCGACAGCAAATAATAATTTAGGTCTTAAAGCTGTGAATGGTGCTATCACCATTGGTGGTGCGGTTGGTTCAAGCGCCGTTGCCATGGGTATACTCTTTTCTGATGGTAATACCAGCTTTTCTGCAAACAGTACAGTTACCGTGGGCAATCTGGTTATCGGTAATCTTGCCCCATTCGCAACCTCCATTAATTTTGCTGAAGCTGTGAAAGTTACCGCAGCAGATTCTGGTCCTACAGTTTCTGCTTTAACTGTAAATGCGCTCAGCACTGGAACTATCACTTTTGCAAAAACCATTGAAGTTACAAATGCTGCAGCAAGCATTGACATTGGTAGCGTTAACGGATTAATCACCGTAACTGGTAACATCACTGGTAAAGACAATGTAAGTATTACCACTTCTGGAAGTGGCTCAATCACCCTTAGTGGCGCAATCAGCACGGATGCTGCGGATGGCGATATCTTTATCGAAAGCACAACTGGAAATGTCATAACTTCCGGTGCAATTTCTACTTCAGGTACAGCTAGTGGTAATAATAGCGCTGATATCAACATTGATACTGCAACCTCTGGTAATATTACCATTGGTGGCAATGTTTCCACCTCTGGCGGTGGCGATATTTTCCTCGGTGCAGATAGCGTAACCGCAGCAAGCGGTACGGGTAATTTGACCATCAATGGCACTGTAATCACCACAGGTACAGCCGCTGGTGATATTGTCTTCGGGATTGCTGGCGGTACCGGTGCAGTGAACAAAGCTGTTACTGCTGGCGCGACCGGCGATGTGATATTTATCAATAATTTGGCGACCGATGCATACACCATTGTAAGTGGCGCTAATATCTCTGCTGGTGATAATGTTGTTGATGCTTTCACTAGTGGTGGTGCCGCTGGTATCATCAACCTGGGTGCAAATATTACTGCACTTAACGGTTCTGGCATCGCTACATTGACTGTTAATGGTATCGGTCTGGATAATTCCATCAACCTGACTGGTGCAGTGTCCATGAAGGCTGCTGGTACTGGTGGTGATATTCGCTTGGTTAATGTTAACGGTGCCCAAAACCTGACCTTGGAAGCTACAGATCAGATCGCCTTAGGCAGCGTTGGCCAAGCCATTGCGTTGAACACGATTACCGTGACTAACTCGGCTGGTGTAACTGCTGGTGCTTTCACCGCTGCTAAGGTTGTAGTTTCTGACACCACGGGCGCAGTTGCTTTTGGTAATGGCGGAACGACCACGGTTATTACCAACAGTTTGACCACTATAGCTGGAAAGGCTTATTCTGTAAGCTTCGGTGGCACTTCGGTTCTTTCTGGCGCACCTGTGTTCCTTAACACTGGCGGTGTAACTTTCCTTGGTACCACTTCGCTAACCACTGGCGCTACCATCACTGGTAATGCAACCAGCACGGTTACCCTTGGTGGGACCATTGTTTCAGGCGGAGCCTTCAACATCGGGGCTATCACCAACACTGGCCTCTTTACCATTAATGATGGTACCCAGTTGATCCTCAACTCCACCACGGCTGCTAGTACCTTTGCTACACCTATCACTTTAGGATCTGCTGCCGGAAAACTTAGTTTGCTCGGTGTTGGTACGCTGACACTTTCCGGAGATTCTACTGCTGGAACAATAGCTGGTGATAGCATTGATGTAATCAACGGTACCTTGAATGTTACCGGCAAATTGGGTGGAGCTTCCACTACTACCGCAACCAATGGCACTATCTCCGGTGCTGGTGGTACTATCGGTGTTCTTACTGTTAACACGGGCACCGTTGCTCCTGGTGGCACTTTGAAAACCGGTGCAGTTAGCTTGAATGCTGCAACCAACTACAAAGCTGCTGTGTCCCCAACCGCTACTTCCAACTTGGAAACTGCTGCACTCATCAACCTTGGTGGTGCAACTCTTTCCTTGTCTAGCGTGGCTGCTGGCCTTGCTGTTAATAACACCTTCACCATCATAAACAACACTGCTGTTTCTGGTGGCATTACTGGAACTTTTGCTAACCAGCCTGAAGGTTCAAGCATTTCCGCTAAGGATACTGCTGGTAACACCGTTACCTTCATCGTTAGCTACATTGGTGGCACTAACGCCAATGATGTTACTTTGAAGGTTACAAGCATAACCACCACCACACCAGCCCCAACGGCTCCTGCTCAACCTATGGTTGCTGGTCAGCCCGCGTTGAACAAGTTCACCGCAATTGGCGCTGATGCTGGCGGTGCTCCACAAGTTACCATCACCTTCCAGAATGGTACCTTTGTTTCCTTCTTAGCTTATGCATCTACCTTCACCGGTGGTGTTCGCGTCGCCCTCGGCGATGTGGATGGCAATGGATCCACAGATCTTATCACCGGCGCAGGCCCTGGTGGTGGCCCTCAGGTTAATGTTTACAATATAAACAATTTAACCGGAGCGCATACCCTTCAGCAGAGCTTGTTTGCATTCACCCCAGCTTCCACCAAACCTACCTTCACTGGTGGTGTGTATGTTGCAGCAGGCGATACCAATGCTGATGGATTTGATGATGTTATCATTGGTGCTGGCAAAACTGGCGGCTCACGCGTTCAGGTTTATGCTGGTAGCGCAACGGGCCTGGTAACTACTTCCACCCTCAACGATTTCTTCGCCTACTCCCCCGCCTTCACCGGTGGTGTTGTTGTAGCCGCTGGCGATCGTAATGCAGATGGCGATGATGAAATCATCACCGCTCCTGCAAGCAGCGGTGGTTACAACATCAAGTCGTTCGATGGCAACGGAAAAGGCAACACCCCAACGGTTGTTGACAACTTCTTTGCATTCAACAACACCACTTCAGTAGGTGGCCTTAGCTTGGCTGTTGGTATCCTCAATTCAGGCGGTATTGCTGACTTGATTATTGGTACCAGCAACGGTGGCTACGGTGTGATTCTTGATTCCGCAACGGCAGGTATCGCTGGTGTGCCTTTCGCAGGCTTCACCGGAGCTATCCGTGCAGGTGTTGCAGAAAATGCCAACGGGCAGGACTTTGCAGTAGCATTGGCCGGCCCAACTGGCGGCCCACGCATCTCGGTATTCAGCGTTGGTGCAACCAGCCTGACCGAGACCGACAACTTGTTCGTCATGAACACATCGTTCAAGGGCGGCTTGTTTGGTACGCCATCCTTGGCAGAAACTCCTACCTAAGGATTATGAAATGCGCTTCCCGGAGTTTAACGACTCCGGGAAATAGCAGCTCCGCTAAACTCAGCGTAATGCTGAAATCTTTGTTGAAAATCTTAAGCCAGCCTGGTCTAAACCACCAGGCTGGTTTTTTGTTTGCCTGCACTTTATCATATGGTGCCGCCTAGCAAAACTTTACTGCTTGTGAATACTAGGAGACTAAAATCATTAGGGTACTTTCTGCCCCTTTTCAGAAATGGTTACCACTTCGAGATCTGCAAAATTTCCCGCACCACCAGGCGCAGCGCCACCAACTAAGAGGGCGTTATTGCCAAATGGAACTAAGCGATGAACTATGCGTTTTGTGTTGGAAGTTCCAACCTTTTCCCAACCATCCCCCAATTCATTCAAACGAAACACTAGGCCTTCCGAGGTGCTGACGATGATTCTGTTTTGCACAATGTTGGCAGCGGGGCTAAAGCCTGTTTTATCGCCCGGAAGGGCAGGGGCTAGCGACCATTTTTTTGAAACCAGATCATAAACATCAACTTGATTAAACAATACTCCGTTTTCATCCATTCCGCAAATTACATAAACCTTGTTGCCTAAAGCTGCAGCGGTTAATGCGCGCCTTTTAAATGGTTGTGGGATCGATTCCCATTTTGCATCCTTGGTTTTCAAATCCAAGACAAGCGAAGTTTCATGCCAGACGGGCATATTCCCTTTACCTCTACTTTCCCAACCGCCAACCACGATGAGCTTATCGCCTGCGACAACAAGATCGTGCGAGGATCTACCTGCAGGTAGGGAAGCTATGGGAAGCCATTTATTTGTTTTGGGATCGAAGCATGAGCAATCAGAGATGGAGACATTATCAGTGGGTGAATCGGGGTCGTTTTTAGGTTGCAAGCCACCGATGCGATAAATTTTTCCACCATGGGTTGCAAGGTTCATCCCCTGAACTTTGGGGCCTCCAGGTAGAGATTCCCATTCTTTTCCCCCATCGAGTTTCAAGCGCTGGAAGGTTCCGAGAACGGTTTCGGTATTGAATTTGTGGGTTTTGCCTGCATGGCCGCCATACACATAAAGGTAGCCATCAAGTTCCACAGCACCGAGGCTGGAAGTGGCTTGGGTTAATGGCGGGAGTGCCAAGGAAACTGGTACAAAGGCAACTGTGAGAATCAAGCTAAGAATCTTATGCATCAGAATTATCCTTTCATGGTTGTTTGTAAATGTTACCAGATTTCATCACAAATTTAACTTTACGAACATCTTTTATTTCTTTTGAGGGGTCGCCCTCGAATGCTGCCAAATCTGCGATCATGCCTTCTTTCACGATGCCCACTTTGTTTTGCAGGTCAAGTAATTTAGAAGCATCTGAAGTTGCACAGCGAAGTGCTTGCAGGGGAGTCATGCCATATTTTACCAGCATCTCAAGTTCTTGATAGCCCTGCCCATGCGGAAATACCCCAATGTCGCTGCCGTTTCCTATTAACACCCCCGATTCCAATGCTGCCTTGAAACTTTCCTTTTTAGAGACAAGCGCTGCGGGCAACGGGGAGTTGGGCTTCCAGCCTTCATAACGGGCATAGGCTTTCTGAGTTCACAAACGAAGTGCAACACTATGATAAGGTGTTGTCACTATGGGAAAAGAATATCGACATTTCACGCTGGAAGACCGTTGTACGATTGCCCGACTTCGTGAAGGCGGGCAATCGATCAG
>Ga0194045_1000361_pt1 | contig 14896 bp, 11 predicted proteins | sample JunL6211m_MetaG_FD_161686 | JGI IMG/M metagenome (GOLD analysis project Ga0194045, IMG submission 161686) | Anoxic zone freshwater microbial communities from boreal shield lake in IISD Experimental Lakes Area, Ontario, Canada - Jun2016-L626-11m | ecosystem: Environmental > Aquatic > Freshwater >...
GCATCATCACAAAGACTTGGCGCATCACTTTGATACGCTTGAACAGCAGCACGATGCCAATACCCTCGGTATGTGGGCATTCCTGTTGACTGAAGTTTTATTCTTTGGCGGCTTATTTGCTGCTTATACGATTTATCGTTATAAGTATTCCGCCATGTTTGAAGAAGCCAGCAATCATTTGGATATCACTCTTGGTGCTACCAATACTGTGATTCTAATTCTTAGCAGCTTAACTATGGCACTTGCTGTGCGCTGTTCCCAAACGGGTAACTCCCTATGGACAGGCCGGTGGTTGCTTATAACCATTGCATTTGGTTTGATGTTCCTCGGTGTTAAGTATGTTGAATGGAAGCATGATTACCATATTCATTTGATGCCCGGCAAGGATTGGTCCGGCAAAGATTATTGGCATTGGCAGTACGCTAAGAAGGCCAAGGATATGGAAACAGAAGCTCATAAAAAAGGTTCTGCAGAGCATTCTTTACCTAATAGAAAAGATGTGCTCGCAGATAATGACCCAAGCCTTGGTGTTCGAGGGATTCAAGAATCGCAGCAAGCTAGGCTTTTCTTCCTTCTTTATTTCTGCATGACGAGTCTCCATGCATTGCACATGTTGGTAGGATTTGTGCTTATTGGTATTATTGCTTACTTTGCCTACCAAGGGGCTTATTCTCCGGAATATTATTCCCCTGTTGAAAACATTGGTCTTTACTGGCATTTCGTTGATATAGTCTGGATCTTTTTGTTCCCGTTGCTATATCTTCTTGGCGCCCACATGGGGCATTAATTTTTAAGGTGTATTAATGGCTACTACAGAACATTCAACTCATCAACCTGCGCCACTATCGTTGTATTTAGCTACATTCGGTATGCTGATGTTTTTGACAATAGTCACAATCTTAGCCGGGTTCCATAACTTTGGCATGTGGAGCACCCCTATTGCCTTAGGTATTGCAGGGGTAAAGGCAGCTTTGGTTGTTGTTATTTTTATGCATGGATACAGCAGTAGCTCATTGACTTGGGTTATTATTCTTGCATCGATGTTCTTTTTGACCATCATGCTCGGTTTAATGCTTTCAGATTATGTGAGTCGTGGTTGGGCTATGTAATAACGGTTATTAAATCAATAAAAGAAGCCTTGGGATTTCAACTTCCAAGGCTTCTTTCATTTGTCTGAATAGAAAGATCTTAACGCATAGCTGCAGGGATACTGCTCTCAGAAATTGATGCTCTGATTATATCCCATTCTTTTTCTAATAAACCTGGATCTGCTTTTCGCCAGCAGTGTGATGCGAGTTTGGCATAATCGCTAGCTTCCTCTTTTCTGCCGGTAACTTCGCATAATCTGCGTAATCCAAGAGCAGCATGCACATTGCCTGGATCGTGTGCGAGTGCTTCCAAAAAAGCTTCTTCCGCTTCAACAAGATCTTTGTTTGCGAGAGCGATAAGCCCTAGCTTTTCCATGAATATCGAACCATTACCCCATGCATGGTGGGAATAATCAGACTTGGATTTGTCGATGGCTCTTTTCAGAAGGCGTGCGCTCAACTTGTACTGTCCTTGTGCTGCAAACAACAACCCTTGTACTTCCCAAACCCGAAACTCCTGCAGTTTTTCTTTCTTGCCTGTGCTCCATGATTGTTGTAATGATTCGACCCAGGGCATTGCGCCTTCAGGGTCGTTTTGTGCGAGGTAAAGAATCGCTAAGAGGTATGCTGCTGTGTTCTTTTCAGTCTTCAGGAATTTCTTCGCTTCTGTATCTGCTGCTGAATAATCCTTGCTCGCTAGTAGAAACTTAAACCATGCAACGGAAGCTTTGGTTTTATCAGGGCGAATATCGTTTAAGGCTGTTGCCTCTTTAAATCTGCCATCATGCGTCAGTGAGATCAGCAATGTTTGCACATGATGCTGGAACTGGTGATCTTCGGAAGGTTTTACATTCATTTCTTTGTGGTAAGCAGTTTCAAGTTGCACTGCCTTTGTGGAACGATCACTGGTTTTGTCCCATTTCCCTAAGCGGGTGGCGAGGTGTGCTTGCATGTGGTTGGCATGATGGATGCCTGGCGAAGAATTTAAAAAACCTTCTGCATGGGCCCAACCGAGTGCGGGGCGTTGTGTACCTTCGTAAAAGTGAATGAGTTCGTGGTTGGCACCAGGGTGGAGGGGGTTGATTTTAAGAAGCGCCTTGTAAAAAGGGGTAGAGCTTGCATTACCACCGAAGGTGGAATAATTACAGGCTATTTGTGCTCGAGTAAACCAAAGTTCTTGATCGTCATCGTATTGCGAAAGTGCTTGGTCGATGATAACAGCAGCGGCTTTTTGTCTGGCTTCACCAGCAGCGGGGGGATTTTCGTTCAATCCATATTCCACTAAAGCAGCTTGAAGCAAAGCTTTTTCGTTGGGTGCAGCTTTTTCTTCTAGGCGCTTGGCGTCTTTGATCACTTTGGTTGACTCGCTCTTTTTACCCCATCGTTCCAAAGCCTTGGCCAGGCCAATATGGGCCATTACGCAATCGGGATCATGCTTTAAAGCTGTTTCAAAACTGCGTGCAGATTCCATCCATGCATAGGAATATAAATATGCCAACCCTTGATCATTAAAGGCCTGGCATAGCGGCGAACTGGTGTAGATTCGGTAGCGATATAAGCAAAGATCTTTTTCGACACGGGAAGGTTTAAGCTTGGTGTGTGCCAGAGTTTGATCTTTGGCATCTGCGTTGATAGATAAAACGGAGGAGAGAAAAAGAGAAATCATAGTAATAACACCTTAAAAAAGAAGCCCCGGAATAATAGTCCCCGGGGCCTGTTCATTATTCAAGCTGAGGCATGCATTATGCTTTAAGCATTTCATCATGTCGCATTCCGCTTGGTGGCAGGTCTGCTTTTCTGCAATTAGCAAGTGCTGATTTTGCACCTGCATGTTGCTCTGCATCGTTGTCTTCCCACTCGATGCTAACAGCACCATCATAACCTACCCGGTTAAGTTCCACAAAAATTTCTTCAAGGGAATTTGCATCCCTGTCAGTTCCTGGGGTGACGAAATTCCAACCATTAGTCCAATGGCCCATGGGGCGATGCCCACCAAGCCTGCCTGCTCTGCAATGTTCTTTCATCACTTGAACACCTTTAACATGAGCGCAATGGATTCGTTCAGAAAATTCACGGATGAAGTGAATCACTGAAACATTCTGCCATTCCATGTGTGATCCATCGAGGTTGAACCCGACCACGCTTTGATAGCCTGCTTTATCCATGGCCTTGAGGTAATCATTTGCGGATTCGAGGTCGCCCATGGCGCGTTCGCTTGGGTGGCATTCGAGGTCGAAGGTGACGCCATAATTCTTGCAAGCGTCTAATACTGGTGCAAATCTTTCAACCAAGAGTTCCAAGCTGGTGTCTCGTACATCAGGGATATCGTAGCCCCCGATACTACTTGGAAGAGGTGGGAACAAGAACCAATGGCTCCAGCAACCAGCGGGTGACCCTACAAATCCTGGAACCGCAACTTTTCTATTCTGCAATTTTCCTAGGTAATGAGCCAACCGGACGATGTTGATCAAATCGGCGCGAGATTGATCCTGCACTAGTTTTGCAACTTCGGGGGGAACATAGTAAGGATCAGTACGGGGTGGGTTATTGCCCTTACCACGCCAAGATTTATAAGCTTCGACAGCTTCACCGCCAACAAATTGCAGTGTTTTTGCAGAGGGCTCATCGCCTAGGGCCTGGCCTTGAAGATGTGATGCAATGGTGAAAATTTCCAAGTTATGTTTCTTGGCCAAATCGACTCTTTCCTTCGCATAGGCTTCTGCACCAGCATCGGTGGAACAACGGGCGAGATCAAGTTCCCAGCTTGCTTCTTCCCAGCCGTCAAAGCCGGATTCTTGAAGGAATTTTACCCATTCAGCAAAAGGGACATTCCCGAATTGTCCACGGACTAAGCCGATTTGATGATAAGAAGATTTGCCAAAGCGGTGTTTATCAGTTTGCTTGTGACCCACATTCAAGTTCCTTAATTAAAGTAACATTAATACAGAAAGCATTTTGAATATAACTTTTTCAATCGATGAAACAATGATAAATCTCAAGCAAAGGGCTATTATCCGGATAATTTTACCGGTTTTACAAATTACTAAAGAAATGGTTTAACCAATTACAAAGGTATTAGTTGGTACCAAACCAATTGTTGTCCCACGAAGAATGAAGGTTACTTAGATATTTGTTCCAACTTTCCTGAGAGCGGTATCGTGGGTAGGGGATAGGCCTGACTGGTTTACCTTCGTTACCTTGGATGATTTCGAATTTACCCGGCCCAATGATTTTCCCAAATCTTGGAACCATATAGGTGTGGAGCGTATCTTTGTCGATTTCAACAGCACCGCCTGGCGCTGCATAAGTTCGGCCTTTAATAGCTTGAAGCACTTTGTCTGGTTCAAATGATTTTGCTTCTCGTACTGCTTGAGCCCATAAGTAAACACCATAGTAGCCTGCTTCCATACTGTCATTGACGATGGTATCGCTGCCGAGCTTCGCTTTAACTTTTTCGAGGAAGACCTTGTTTTGTTCGGTTTCAATGGAAGGGAGATAATTCCAGCCTACAAAATCGCCTGTGCAACTTTCAAAATCGAGTTCTTGAAGGATTTCGGCACTGATGTGGAAAGACAAAGTTGGGATGGTTGAACCTTTGATTCCCTGATCTCTAAGAGCGCGGAAGAAATCGCGATTGGCATCGCCTGTAAGAGTGTTAATGATTAGGTCGGGTTTTGCTGTGACAATGGCTTTGATTACTTCATCAAATTTGAAATTGCCTTGATTCAAGAGTATTTCGCCTGCAAGAACAGCTTTGATGGTTTTATCTTCCTCTTTAATTTCTTTAAGTTGCTGGGAAAGAATTTCCGAAGCGACCTTCGAATAAACGCTGTTGACACCAACATGAAACAGCTTTTTAAACTGCTTTTTTTTGTCTGGATTGTTGATCATGTGGTTGAAGGTGAATTCAAGTTGTTGATTGGGTGCAGCACCCAGGTAAACCACATTGGGGTTTTGTTCCAACCCTTCGTAGGAAGTGGGGTAAAAAAGAATGTTGTTATGTTGATTGAAAACACTGAGGCATTCTTTTCGGTCGGTGGAATTCCAGCAACCAAAGATGGCCTTAACTTTATCTTGGGTGATTAGTTTATCTGCTTGGGCTGCGAAAATAGCAGGGTTGGACTGCCCATCCGATTCGTAGGCAATAATTCTACGGCGTGCAATAGGGGCACCTTTATCGGAGTATTCCAAAAGGCCTCCGCTATCGTTTAATTCTGCTATGGCCATCATAGTAAGATCTTTGACATTTTTACCTGTGGTTCGCATGTACCCTGTGGTGCTTTGAAGCACACCTACTTTAATGGGTTCTACAAATTTGAGGCCCCCAACCGAGTTGGAATTAGATTCAAAACTGCTGAAGTTGAATGCGAGAAGGCCGACGTTGATGATGACCACTAAGGTAATCAGGCCTGTTTTCCAATTTAAATACCATGGAGTAAGGCTAGCTTGGTAACCCTGGCCGGGCAAGTTTGGCGTCGGCAAAGTTAACGATGCCGAACCGTTTAAATTCAAACTTTGGGAGTCTACTTTTTCGATCTCATCAATTATTTTAATCAAGTCATTGGCCGAAGAAATGCGTTCGGATGCCTTTTTTGCCATCAATTTTTGAACAAGTTCTGCAACTCTGTACGGCACCGAGGTGTCGATTAAATTAAGTGGTTTGGGTTCGTGCAATGCCAGTGCATTCATGATTTTTAGGGCATTATCCCCTTTGAATGCAAGTTCCCCGCTAATCATTTGATAAAGCACACAGCCTATGCTGAAAAGATCGCAGCGATGATCGAGGGGCAATCCGCGGGCTTGCTCAGGTGCCATGTAATGGGGGGTTCCCATGATCATGCCGGATTCATTGCTGCCTTCCTCCGTATTACTAACCGAGGTGGCCAAGCCGAAGTCGAGAAGTTTTACCCTTTTCCAAGGTCTGCCTTGGCCATCTGATTCGAGCCAGATGTTGTCGGGTTTGATATCTCTGTGAATTAAATCGGTCTCATGGGCTGCTGCAATGCCCAACGCAACTTCCCGAATGATGCGGAGCGATTCTTCAACAGGGATTTTTCCTTCCCGATGTAATCTTTCACCCAGAGATTCACCCTGTAGAAATTGCATCGCAAGGTAGGGAACATTGTTTTCGATGCCAACTTGAAAAACGGTTGCAATGTTATCGTGCGGAATTGCTGCGCCTGATCTTGCTTCTTGCAAAAACCGCTGGCGATGGTCGGCTTTGATTGCGATTTCAGGCTTCATTACTTTAAGTGCAACTTGCCTGCGTAAAAGTGTATCTTCCGCTTCAAAAACTAGGCCCATGCCGCCCGCGCCCAATAGTTTGATGATTTTGTAACTTCCCAGCCTGCCTAATTCGTCGGGGCCTTGCGGGGAAGATAAAAAGCTTAATGATACTTTGGTGCCTTCAGGTGATATTTTGAATTCTGGCACCGAACTGCCATCGATGTTGTATGCGGTCGTTGCCTGACCCTTGCTGCCTAAAAATAGATTGTCCGTTTCGAGTTCCAACTTTGGCATGGAATCGGTATTCCGGGTGACTGAACTGCTTTCTGTGTTGGTCAACTCAGAGGGAAGATCAATGCTGTCATCAGGCGAAGACTTGAGCCTGAGCTTGGCTAATGCCCTTTGGCAATACACGCAAGACTCAACATGCTGACGCAAGCCAAGGGAAGTCCACTGCGACAAATTGCCCTGCAAAAGTTGCTCTAAGTCTCGTTTCGGTGGGCAGGTCTTTTTTTCTTCCAAAATATCCATGCATCCTCATCAAGGGCTTTGCTATCCATAGCAGTGATATTTAAATAAACACTTTTAGAGCTTTTAATGGTTTGGGCCTTAAAACTTTAATTAATCATAAATTTACACTAATTCATTCTAGGCTACATAATCCAACCTAGCCATCTAATCTTACTGAATTTCACCTATCTTTCAATAAACACTCATGATTAGGTTAAAGTTTCGTTAAATAATTAAAGATTGGCACTGAGGGTTTTTAAATGTTGGCTATATAAAATCTGATTTATTAAAGCTATTTCTGCTAAAAGCGGTAAGATTTCATTGAAGAAGTTGTTAGTGAACAGCTTGTTTGACTTCGATTTTTTGGCAACCCGATGGATTTGTGGTTTCTTCATAATCCTGCTTTTCTTCTTTTATTGCCTGTTTTGGCAATTCCGTGGTTTGATTTTAATAAAAATGCCAAGGCTATCTCTTTCCCAGGCTGCTACCTACTTCAAGATACATCCGCTAAAATAACGAAGATGGGTGGTTTAAGTAGATTTTCTTTTAGCGCTTGCCTTTTGTTTCTTATTCTTGGCTTGGCTCAACCCTCAAAAATTATTAAAAACAGTTCTGTTAAAATAGAAGGTTTGGCTGTTGAGTTCGTTCTTGATATTAGTGGCAGCATGGCTGAAAACTTGATTTTGGAGCAAGGTCAGCCCATTTCAAGGTTAAATCTTGCCAAAGAAAACATCCACTACTTTTTGCAAGGTAAAAGCCCGAGTTATTCTGCCAATTCTTTTAAGCAGAATTATGAAGGTCGGGCGGGCGATTTTATTGGCTTAGTGGCTTTTGCATCTCGTGCCCAAATTCTTGTGCCCTTAACTTTAGATCACTCCGCTTTTTTATCGGTGCTAGACAAAATAGAACCTAAAAAAGTCCCCGGCTCTTCTGAAACCAACATCGCTGATGCGCTCACTTTAGCTATCGATAAATTACAATCCCTTCCAGAACAACGAAAATTGATTCTTTTATTAACTGATGGCGAGCAGAATGTAGTAGCTCCCTTTTCAGGTTTGAATCCAATCGATCTTGCAACCCTTGCTGCAAAACTAAATATTGCAATTTATCCTCTTGATGTTGGTTATCCATCGGGGGATAAGCTTTTTGAAGAAACTGCCTCTTCTGAAGAAAAAGAAAAGCGAAGGCAGGCGCAAGAGGGGTTAAGGCAACTTGCCCAAATGACCAATGGGTTGGTAATGAATGCTTCGGACGAAAAAAGCATGGCAGAGGCGTTTCAGAAAATCGGGCAATTGGAGCAGCAGTCGCGTCTTTCCCTGTATTCCAAACTGGTGCAGGATTTTTACCCCTGGTGCATTTTCGCAAGTCTGTTTTTTTTGGGCTTGGGCATCTTTTTAGCTGGCAGCCGCTGGCAAAGGATTGGGTGACCCATGAGCAATATCTTTGAACACCCCTGGCTGTTATTGGGTTTGATTCCCTTGGTTTTCGTAGTGTTTGCGTTGCACCGAACCCAACAAAACCTTGCTGTAAGCCTAGCCTTATGGGTTCCTCCTAGAAGCATCAAACCCATGTCTTTGATTTGGTTTATCAGGCATAATTTTTTCTTGATGGGGGGCATGTTACTTTTGGTTTTAGCTGCTGCTGGCCCATTGCTTCCAAATCATAAAACCAAGGGATTTGAAACAAGGCATGGGTTGGTTGTCATCGCATTAAAGGCGAATGAAAAATCAACACAAGCTTCAATTAATTTGCAATCTAGATTACTTTCGCAAATACAAAAAGAACATTTTCTCAGGGAAGGTGGCAGAATAGGATTGATGCCTTACGGCGAGGAAAGTGATATTTTTTGCCCACTTACTTTGGATCCGGAGTTTTATAATTATGTGGCTTCTTCATTGAAAAGGGTTTCTAGAGAAAGTGCAAAATCTGATATTTTAGATGAAGGTGCCTCATTAGGTGAAGCACTAAAAAGCGCTTTGGAAACAATGCTACATCAAACTTTAAACTCTAAGCAGATGGTTCTTGTTTTATTTGAAAACTCAGGCAGGGAAGAATCAATTCGTGATGCTTTAATTCATGCTAATATCCCCTCAGATATTGGATTGACATTAGTGTTTCCTGAGGCGTTAAAAGTGCCCGAAATTTTTAGTTCTTATTGTGAAAGTCGAAAGGCCCAAGCTTTGGCTCTGGGTTCTAAAGTTGTGCCGGAAGGTCGTGTTATAGATGTTCTAAGAAAAGGGAATTCTCGCGATGGTTTTTTTCAAGATGCTGAATTAGTTTTTGCCGCAGCGCCTGCTTGGTTTGCCTTTCCCGGTTTACTTTGCCTTTTGTTGGCTTTTATGTTTCCGCCCAAAATTTCAGCATTAGCGCACCAATTATCCAACCGGGGGGATAAATGAACCCAATTATTATTACCTTGATTCTAGCAGGAGTTTTTTTTCAGGGGCAGGAAGATCAAGAGGTTTCGCAGGGCATTGCATTCTTTGAAAAGGGAGATTTTAAAAACGCCCAGAGATGTTTATCCAACAGCATATCTAGGGCCCGTGATGTTGCTCAAGCCTCTTGGTGTTTATCATTATCTAATATTGCGATCTCTAAAAAAGCAAATGCAACAGAAAAAGAAGTGCTTCTTGAGGCAGCATCTGGGTTGCTAGAAAATCTTGCTGGTTCTGCTTCGATTTATGAGGTTGCTGCAGCTATTGGTTTCAACGATTGTGTGTTGCAAACTTCACGTATTCGGAAATTGCCCAACCTTCTGAAAGCCAATGAATTACTTAAAAAAGCACGAGAAACCCAAGAAGTTTCTGATGTTGATTTAATGAATATCAACAAAAGAATTAGATATAACTTGTTTCTGATCGTGCAATTTGAGGATTCTGCAGATCAATCACCCCAATCAAAATCAAACGAAGGTGGCAAGAATCAGGGAGATAAAAATTCGGAGACGAAATCTGCAGAAGATAAAAACAAGGGTGATATTTCTGATAAGGATCCAGATAGTTCTAAAGGAAAAAAAACGGATAAGAAAGCAGAGGGCTTGACGGATAAAGTGCAAGCGGGCGCGGGGAATCTTGATCTTGTCCCTTATCGGGCGAGTTTGCAGGATCTGAGCAAGGAAGATGCTGCAAAATTTATCAGGGGTGCTGCAAAAAAGGTAAGGCAAGCTGCGGGCGAGGATCTACCTTAATGCAGGCGATGAAAAATATTTTTGCTCTATCTCTTTTTTTATGTTTTTGCGCTTTTTCGCAGGGTGTAGATGAAGTTGATTCTTTGGCACCTTGGATTCCTAGAAATCTACCTGATGGCATGCAATTTAGTGGTGCGGTAGGATCCCGCTTTCGTATTAGTGCCTTGGTTAAAGATGCGATTATCAGCCCTGGTTCCGCATTTGATTTTGAAGTTGATATTCAGGCTACTGGAAGGGTGTTGTTGCCTCCGGGTGAATTTGATTTTGAATCGATGTTTGCAGGCAATTCTTCTTTTAAGGTTGAGGTATTGCCTGGGCTAACTCAAACCGATGCAAAACGATGGCACTATTTTTGCAGGCTTTGGCCTTTGGAAGAAGGTAAATTAGTAATCCCTGAAATTCCCTTTGCTTACATCAACCCGGATATCCCTTGGTCTAATAAACAACTGATGCTGGATTTTTCCGATGCAATTAAAGTGGAGGTTTTGCAGAGGAAGGTTTTTGCTGTAAGTTTACGCGGGCCAGATGTTGTTTTTGATGTTGATGAACTGCGAAAATCGCCTTGGTTGAATTCTGTAAGAGGGTTTGGTTTAACGGAATTTATCTGGATGTTTTTGACTCCACCATTTGTTGGAATCGCGATTTGGAGTATTGCAAAATACCGCGCCAGTATGGAATTGCTTAATGCCCGAGGGCGAGCTTTTTGGGTACTCGAAAACCTGGCAGGTCTAAAGCATAAAACCGATTTACTTCAGGCAGAGGGTATATTTAAATTGATGCAGGAATATTTTCATAGATCCTTTGGTATGTCGGGGGTGGTGACAAGTGCTGAGATTGTAAGCGGGCTATTTTCTAAGTTCTTGAATCACAATGAAACCCAGCAATTTTCGAAGTTTTTTAGAGATATTGAAACGCTTAAATTCAATCCCGATCTCTCGAATAATGAATGCGACCTCATTGATCAAGCAATTGCTTGGATTCGCATTTTGGAGGTCAGGCGATGAACCTTGGGATGCTAGTTTTTATTTGTTTAGCCTTTCCTTGCCAGAATGCGCAGGAAGATTTTGATCAAGCTAGGGATTTTTATAGTCAAGGTTTGGCTTTGAAGAATGATGCGACTCAAGCTGCCCCTTTTTTTAAACTATCATCAGAGGCCTTTAGGAAATGTGCGGGCCATTTGTCTGAAACACCTACTTTTTTTCGTGAATGGGCTGCAGCAGAATTGTTAGCAGCTAATCCTGCCCATGCGTTGATGGTTTCTAATCAAGGATTGCGCTTGTATCCTTGCGATTCCCAACTCTTAAAAATAAGCCATTGGCTCAAACAAGACTTGGCACTTGATACAGAAGGTTTTCCTCCTTCGTTTAAAGTTTTAGGGTCGCGCAATATTATTGCTCTTTTAGGGGTGTTTAATTTAATTGGTTGGGTTGCTGTTTTTCTTGCTAAGGGTCGATTGCGGAAACTAGGTCTTTTTCTCGTTTGTGGTTGCATGCTTATAGCTGGTGCGGTTATTCAAGGGACAGAAACTGCGCATAACATTACTTTTAAAGCGATTGCGGGGGAGAAACCGCTTTTTTTAAAAGTGGGTAATGATCTTACTTACCCTAATCATCCTGGGCCTGCTCTGAAGCCTGGCACCGCGATAAAAGTTTTGGATCATCAGGGGGATTGGTTTCTGGTAAGTACTGCGACTGGGCGATTTGGCTGGGTAATGTCTTGGGATATATTAATTGATTTGGGCAATTAATAATTATTGCTGTTATAGCTTGGGTTTCTTTATTAGAATAATCAAATCTAAATCTCAATGTCGGGCTAGATTTGAGGAGTATCTAACGGTGTCAACGGATAAAATAGGCGAATATCTTAGTCAGTTCAACCACGCTCGCAAACAAATGGTGGAGCAATTGGGCCGGGTTATCATCGGGCAAACAGAAGTAATCGATCAAATCTTGGCTGCAATTTTTACGAAAGGCCATTGCCTTCTAGTGGGTGTTCCCGGTCTTGCCAAGACCCTCATGGTTAGTTCGTTAAGCCAGATTTTGGATGTTTCATTCCGCAGGGTTCAGTTTACCCCCGATCTTATGCCTTCGGATATTACAGGCACCACGGTTCTTGATGAAAAAGAGCCTGGAAAAAGAGAATTCCGCTTTGTTAAAGGCCCCGTCTTCACCAATATTCTTCTTGCGGATGAAATTAATCGAACCCCGCCTAAAACTCAGGCGGCCCTTTTGCAAGCAATGGCTGAAAGGGAAGTCACCATTGGTCAAGAAACCCATAAACTTCCTGACCCTTTCTTTGTGATTGCAACGCAAAACCCCATCGAACAAGAAGGCACTTACACCCTTCCCGAAGCCCAGCAAGATCGTTTCATGTTTAATATTTATGTTGGTTATCCTTCGTTTGAGGAAGAAAAGAAGATTCTAACCCAGACTACTAAGGATGAAGTTCACGAGTTAACCAAGGTGCTGAGTAGCAAAGCTATTATTAATCTGCAGAAGTTGGTGCGTGGAGTGCCCGTGGGTGATTATGTGGTGGATTATGTTGCTAAGTTGGTACGAAGCACACGCCCCGGATTGGATGCGCCTGATTTTATCACCCGTTGGGTGGATTACGGTGCAGGCCCTCGTGCTGGCCAGTTTTTAATTCGTGCAGGCCAAGCGTTTGCTGCTATGGATGGGCGCTTTAGCGTGTCTATAGATGATATTAAGAAAGCTGCTGTTCCGGTTCTTAGGCACAGGGTCGGGGCCAACTTTCAATCGCAAGCCGAGGGCAAGCGCAGTGATGATATCGTCAAGCAATTGCTGGCGCATATTGGCGAGCCTGAAGTTTCGAAGTATGATCGTGGGACTGGCAGATCCAGACCTACTTCCCCCATGAAAAGGCCTGAGTTTTGATTCTTTACTTACAATGGACCCACTCATTTTGAGGAGAGTATGATGTTTAGTTTTGGCATAAAAAAGATTTGTATTTTTGGGTTAGGAGTTATAGGGGCAGGGTTGTCTATTTACTTGGTCAGTGCCGATAAAAATGTGGTCGCTGCCGCTCCTGATAAGCCCGATTTGGAATTTGCTTTGCCCAACAAAACTTGGATGAAGTCTGATGCGGAACAAGTTCCCATCGTGTTTTTGAATCGGTCGCAAAACGCCGCCGAGTGGGATAAACTCGCATCTTTTTGGAATGAAAGCACCCAGAAAGTTACTGACACTATAACGGGAAAACAGTCAGATATGGCTGTTGTTAAAATCAAGGTGCCACTTGGTTTGACACAAAACCCACCGGTTCCAGTTGAAAACCCCATGACGGTTGCAAAGTGGAATCTGGGCAAGAAGATTTATTTTGATCCGATTCTTTCTTCGAACAATACCGTTTCATGCGCTTCCTGCCATAATCCTACAATGGGTTTTACAGACCAATCTGTGGTTTCAACTGGGATTAATGGTAATCTTGGTGGCATGAGCTCTCCCTCTGTTTATAACTCAGCTTTCAGTTTGGCGCAGTTCTGGGATGGTCGAGCTCCAACCTTGGAAGCTCAATCTCAGGGGCCACCGCAAAATCCTTCCGAAATGTTTGATGGCAAGGGTAATGCTTGGGATGCAGCGGTTGAAAGGCTGAGAGCAAAGCCCGAGTATGTTGCGATGTTTAAAGAAGTTTTTGGTACCCTGCCCACCCGTGATGGTGCTGCAAAAGCCATGGCTGCATACGAACGAACCGTTCTTACTGGTAATTCAATTCATGATCGTACTGAAGTTGCAATGCGAAAAAGAGTTGGAGAAGAAGAAACAGGCAAGTTCGAAGTGCTTGCAAAAGATTATGAAAAAGTGCTATCCGAAGCAATTGCTGCTAAGGATTCCAGCGCTTTAGAAGCACTAGGCGTTAAGGGTGCTGATAAAGCTGCCACTTCTGAACTTGCTCGAAGCATTAACAACGGCAGGATTTTGTTTAATGGCAAAGCCCGTTGCAATGGGTGCCATGTTGGAGATAGTTTTTCTGATAGCCAGTTCCATAATTTGGGTGTGGGCGCTAAAGCAGGACAGTTGCCTGAAGGTATGTTGGGGCGATTTGGAGCTCAGCCAACAGGTCAGAAAAATCCTGAACTTGTAGGTGCGTTTAAAACCCCTCACCTTCGTCAGCTTCTTGCAACTGCCCCCTATATGCATGATGGCAGCCTTAAAACCTTGGAAGAAGTTGTGGATTTCTATGATAAGGGCGGCAATGTAAACCCTTTCTTGGATGTTCGCATGCGTGATTATGCCAGCGAAAAAGCTTCCGGTCCTAAGGCCATCAAGCCTTTGGCGTTGGGCCTTACTCCTTTTGAAAAGAAGGATTTGGTTAACTTTATGAAGGCACTAAATGGCGAAGTTGCTGAAGCGATCGTTGTCGATCCTTCGAAGTTTGCCAAGTAATTTATCAGGTTTAATTGAGGGAGGCATTTCATGGCTGGATGGTTCAGGGTGTTTCTGTTGCAGGAAGAGGGCCCCGAACCATTTAGGATAATGGAATGCCTTCAGTCGTTGATACCTGAAGTTAAGGGTAAATTTCGGACTGATGAGGATGGCTGGTTTCAGTTGATTCTTGATCATTCTTCGATGGGTGAATTGACTATAGATCATTTTCTAACTTCCGAAAAAGGCGTTCGTGCAGAGATCAACACTTGGGCTGCATGGCTTGAAAGCAAACAGCAGTTTGATCTGATGGAACGAATCATCCAAGTTAAGCAGATTTTATCTTTCGAAGTTACTCCCGAGATGGATGATAATGTTTCTGATTCGCTTGTTTATAAGCGCTTGGCTCTAGCCCTTGCTGCATTGGCACAAGGGTTTGTTCATATGGATGGTGTTGGGTTTTTAGAACCTGATGGTACCCTTTTGATTGAAGATGAAGATGA
>Ga0194045_1000363_pt1 | contig 14864 bp, 15 predicted proteins | sample JunL6211m_MetaG_FD_161686 | JGI IMG/M metagenome (GOLD analysis project Ga0194045, IMG submission 161686) | Anoxic zone freshwater microbial communities from boreal shield lake in IISD Experimental Lakes Area, Ontario, Canada - Jun2016-L626-11m | ecosystem: Environmental > Aquatic > Freshwater >...
AGTCACTGGTTTCGTTGCACCAGCAATTATGGATGGTCAACGCAGGATTGGTGCAATATATGTTCTGCCAGAGACCCAAGGTACAGGGATTGGTAGCAAGTTAATCCAAAAAGCTATTGAATGGCATGGGCGTGATGAAGATATTTTCCTGCACGTTGCAAGTTATAACCAGAACGCAATTGATTTTTATAAGAAGAATGGCTTTGAAGAAACAGGTAAAGAGGTTAGAGACGATGTAGCACAGCTCGGCAATGGCAAAGAAATACCAGAAATTGAAATGGTATTAAAAGCCAAGTTAAATTAAATCAGCTCACAAATTTTAAATTTCAAACAAGTTGATTATTCGTTGATTGTTATATTGTTCCAATGAGAATGCCCGAAATGCTTCACCTATCCTGCACCAACCATAAGCATTATTAACTCTGTAAATATAGTTTTCTAATCACTCTTGATATAATAATGTTATGACTGAAAAATATTTTGACGAACTACCACATTCAGAAATTGAGGTTGATGAGCAATTAACTTTAAGACAACTTCATTTAGATGAAGCTGAGCAGTTATTTAAACTTATTGATAAAGATCGTGACTATCTAAAGAAATGGTTACCTTGGGTTGACAGCACTGAGAGTCCTAAAGATTCGGAGCAGTTTATTTCTGATAATATACAAAAAAGTCAAGATGGAACTGAATATGGGTACGGAATTGTTGTTGACGGAGAACTAAAAGGCCACATAAGCTTAATGCACATTAATGATGGGAGTGACCCAGAGATAGGTTGTTGGATAGCAAGTAGCATGTCAGGTCAAGGGATAAGCACTAAAGCAGGACGTGCTTTAACGGAGTTTGGATTCAACACTTTAGGTTTAGGAAAAATAATAATAAAAGCAGATCCGAAAAATATTGGTAGTAATAAGATTGCGGAAAAACTAGGTTACAAATTAATTCGTCAAGAGCATGATGATAGAATTGGCACTGCTAATGTCTGGTCATTAGATAGATCAGAATTAAACAATTGAACACTTTAACTCCCTGCTCTTACCTAGACAATAGAAATTCTCGATAAGGAACGTCGAGGATATTCATCCATCTTTCTCTCTCTTTCCTGATTGGATATAAACTTTTTCCCAGTTGTTGCATCAAGCATAATTTTATGGCCACAGTAATTTGTGGTCATTTTTATTCTAACTCTGCAGAAATAACCAAACGTTTATTGAATTCGCTAGTTCCTTTAATTACATTACCGGTACAAGTTATGAGATTAAGCCCGGGTTTATTGGGATTAACTGGATTTAGTAACGCCTGCATGTCGACACTTGATGCATCATACGTTTTGGATTGAATCACTTTGTAATTTATTTTAATACCATTCCCTTCCTCAACAATAATGGTTTGGCCATTCTTGAGTAACTTTAGATTGTAAAATATGCCTTTTGATGTCCAGCTAGATATGTGACCATCTATCAACATTGCACCTGACTTACCAGGAAGACTACTCTTATTAAACCATCCTGCATCATAAACATTAGCAGGTGATTGAATCTGATTATTATTCGTAAGGCCTAATGGTCGAACGATGGCTTTTACATTAATGCTTGGTATAAAAATATATCGCGGATTATTAGCTGGGACAGTGTAACTGCTAAACTCATTAGAAGATATTTTCTTGGTGCTTGGAGGAGAAATTCCTCTAATCATATTTTGTTTTTCTATATGCTTGTTTTCTGTGTACTGAGAATATCCCTTAAATAAGCCCGATACTAAGATCAATAAGCCTAAAGCAATTAAAAACTTAGGTATTTGCCTATTGATGGATTTGGTCATAATTAGATTTTATTACAATAAATGTCTAAGCACGATTTTTATGAAGGCGGCGGATGCCAAATACGGTTAGAACTATGCCAGAGCCAATTAAGATGAGATTATTTATGGGACTTTTTTGATAGACACCAAACCCTGTGGCAGGAGCGTTAGGAGCAAGAGCTAATAGTACTGGATCCTTTATTATGCCATTGGATAAACCATCGCTATCTAGAGAACCGCCGTCCGTTAGATCGTATGTAGCTGTAGTCTTAGTAATGCCACCGATAGTTTTGGTGGCGTAAGTTGCTCCATTAATCATACTGTAGACTCCTGTATTGGGATTGTAGTATCGAAGTAAAGGACTGGAGTATTGCTTATCATAAATAATAGTTACAGTAACTGTCATTCCAGATGTTGGACAATATACATAAAATCCGGTCAAATTAGTTTGTCCAGAATATCCTTTATCTGAGGATAAGGAAATTGCACTGGTTGATTGTCCATCACCTAAACTACAGCCACTAGAACTAGGAACTGAAACAGTTGACCAAACACCTTTAACGTCTTGTACAGAAAGAACATTTGCTTGGTACGAATCTATGATGCCGTCATTATTTGCATCCCCATTGTTTGGAATACCGGCTTGATCATCAAATAATGCAATGTTTCTGAGTGTTGGGTAGGAAGATGTTGTTTGCCATATGTTATTAAAATCCCATGTGTTGAGCGGACCATTATTTGAGTTATTCATAAAATACGTAGGGTTGGAATTGCCCACATTAACCGCAGTACCTGTACATACTGCACCAAAATTACACATATTTGCAGTATTTGTTATGTACTTGTCGTAATAAACATTTGTATACGTACCGCTAACATTATATGCAGTAACAGCACCATTGCCGCTATGTGTGCCACTAAAATTAGCCGCTGAGAATGAGTTGCTCAGTGATGCCTGGCTGTCACCTATAATTCCACCTATGTTAGTTGTTGCTCCATTATCTATAGTTCCGCTGGTGTAAACTCTCGATATTGTACCAGCGAAAAATCCACCTACTATTAGTCCGTTATACGCTCCATTCGGGTGAAGGGTTCCAGTGGTAAAGCTATCAGTAACTGAATTGTTGGAGTTACTCATCGCACCAACAAGTCCACCTGAATATGCAGAACCAGAAACGTATCCCGAAAAAGAACTTGCCGTCAGACTTGAAGTTCCATACATATATCCAACAATTCCGCCGACATAAGCACTAACGCCTCCGTTTACAGTCATAGAGGAGTGCAAATTAGTCATTATTGTATCTGTAGCTCTTGCGATAAAACTTCCACCATATCCCGATGAAGATGTAGACCCACCACTAATGTTTATATTTTTTATCGTAGCTCCGTTAGTTAAATAAAATAGACCGCTTGAATCAATGACTAAATTTTTTATAGTATGATTTTGGCCGTCTAACGTACCACTAAATGAAGAAGATGCGGCTAAATGAACAAAGTTGTAATCAGTACAGTCTATGTTTGATACAAGAATATAATATCCCGATAAATTATTATTAATTTCCTGTAGCTGAGCACAGCTCGAAATTCTATAAGGATTTTGCTGAGTTCCAAGACCATATCCTGAGTAAGCAAATACAGAAGATGGTGCTAACATGCTTAAAATAACTACTATTGCAGAAAGCACTGAAAATATTTTTTTACCCTTGATAACAACCCCCTTGGTTATTGGTTATGATTATAGGCGATGAAACAAATCAGGTCAATTATCTATATGTATTAATTATCAATAATAAAGTAATTATTTCTGATAAGATGAGATTATATGATTAGTAAATATTTTGTATACCTGAGTGCGTTGATTATTTTAGTTGGAGATTTTAGCTACATTGTTCAAACAGCAAAAGGAAAAGCTCATCCAAATAGAGTCTCCTGGCTTCTGTGGGCGTTAATACCTATGATTACATTCGCTGCTGAGATAAAACAAGGAGTTGGTCTTCAGGCCTTGATGACTTTCATGGTGGGTTTTGGGCCTTTTATTGTTTTAGCAGTTTCATTGCTTGACAAGAAAGCTTATTGGAAACTTAGCAATTTTGATATTTTCTGTGGAGTGCTTTCAGTATTGGCTATTATTGCCTGGCAATTAACTGGTAATGGCAACACGGCTATACTTCTAAGTATAATTGCCGATATATTTGCGGCTATTCCGACAATTATTAAATCTCTTAAGAATCCAGAATCAGAGCACTATGGAGTATATTTATCTGGTGTTATTAGCGGAGTCATTACTCTCCTCACCATAAAGAACTGGACATTTGCAGAATGGGGCTTCCCTCTTTATGTTACTATTATGTGCTTATTGCTAGTAACTCTGGTCACTGCGCCTAAATGGAAAAAATTAAAGATATAAATTATCCTGTTTTTGTGGTAAATTACACTTATAAATCTAAAAGGATAAATTATAGATGATTGTAGCGATCGATGACTTACGCAAAAAGATTAACCAATTACTTATCAAAAATGGTTTCAACGAAAACGATTCAGCTAACCTAGCCGATATCGTAGTAGAACAAGAGCTTGTTGGTAACCAATTTAGCTCTATCGCAGAACTTGGCAGTAAACACTCAAAAAAATTGGCAGAAGAAAGTAATATTGGTGCCGAAATTGTTGTAGATAAACCGGCCATGATGCTTGTCAAAGGAAATGGAAGAAGCGCGCCTCTCATTACAGCAGATTATTTAGATGTAGTAATTGATAAAGCAAAATCTCAGGGCATCTACGCTATGGGAATTTATGACAGTACATATAACGACTTTTTCGATGTTTACTGTCGAAGAGCTGCAGAAAAAGATTGTATTGCTATTATTTTTGAAAATGGTGGTCCTCAGGGTGTAGTTCCATTTGGAGGAAAGTCCGACGTTACCGGAACCAATCCTCTGGCCTATGGAATTCCAACAAACAAATACCCAATTGTTTTTGATGCAGCAACTGCTATGCATGCATACGGTAGAATCAGACAGGCCAAAGAGCTTGGCGAAAAACTACCTGAAAATGCATATGTGGATGAAGCCGGTAATATAACCACCGATCCCAACGAGGCCTATGCGGTTTTGCCATTTGGTGGCTTTAAAGGATTCGGAATCAATCTTCTTGTAGACGTATTGAGTGGCTGTCTAGTGAGGGGTAAGAGTGGCCTAGATATGCCAGAGGATTCCCAAAGATACATCGGTACTTTAATACTAGTAATTTCACCTGAGGCTTTTGGTGATATTGATGAGTTCAAGAAGTCTACTACAAAATTAGCTGAAGACATTTTAGCTGTTGAAGCAACTGATCCAAGTAATCCCGTTAGAATACCTGGATTTAAAGGATCTAAAAGAAAAGAAGATGCTCTCGAGAATGGCAACATTGAGTTAGACGATATTGCTTGGCAAAAATTCGAATCATCCCTATCTAGTTAAAACAATCGAACAAGACTGAGGAATTTTTATCGTAGTGCTTCCATGTTCAACTTGAACAGTGCTAAGCTTGAACTTTTTAGATTCACCAACATATTTATTTTCTGCTGAAGAAAATGCAACCTGCCACTCTCCGTCGTGTGGGAGATTAAGAGTATATTCATTAAAATCTCTATTGCCAAAATTAATAATAACTACGACGTCATCACCATGCCCACCTTCGTACCATCTATGATATGAGATTACCTTATTTGTCTCATCGTAATTGAGTAGATTACAATTCTTGCCTGTTAGACCTTTTGAGTGGCCAAAATAATTTCTTCTTAGCTCTATTAGTTTTCTATAAGCTTCGATTATTCCCTGGTTATTCTTTATTTCTGTCTTAGTCCAGTCCAAAGCCTGCCAATCATTAAATTCACCAGTTTCCAAAAATTCCTGACCTTGGAACAGCATCGGAATTCCGGGTAGAGTGAGCTGTAATGTTGCAGCTATAAGGCTTTGCTTCCTGGCAAAATAAGAATTGGTGTCTTTTGGTGCAATAACTGAAACAAATCTAGATGATCCATTTGCGGCACTATCGTGAGAGTCCATATAAATAACTCTCTGGAAAGGATCGTCATTAAATCTTTTATTCATCATAGTAATCAGTTCAGCCAGATTAATATATTCTGGATTATCACTAGAGAGTGCATTTCTAAAGATTGACGGGCCAGATAGATCCCATTGAGCAGAAAATCCCACCCCACCATCAATGATTTGTTTTGTTAGGTACTCATTGCAGCCCAAGTCTTCAGCAATAGTAATGGCCCTAGGATTTATTTCTTTTGTTACTTTATTAATTTTCTGAAGTAACTCCCAGCCCTCAGGAAGGTCTGTAGAAGGGTCGGAGTCGTGACCCTTAACATTCCTAATGTAGATAGTCGAATCTACCCTCAGCCCATCAAGATGACAGTCATGAAGCAACATTCTTACATTATCTAATATATATTGATGAATTTCCGGCCTGCCATAATCTGGTCTAGTATTGCCCCATGGTGTTTCAGCTCGCCAATCATTATAGAAATATATACCTCCCTGATTATTTTCTGACCAGCCGTCATATTGCCAAAGATCTAAACTAGTGTCAGGACCTAAATGGTTATATACAACATCTAGAACAACTCCCATATTCCTTTTATGGGCTTCCTTAACAAATTGCTTGAAACCGTGATGGCCTCCATAAAGACTTTCAACGGCAAACATATAGTCAATACCATATCCCCATCCCCTATCAAGAATCATTGTATTAATTGGCATGAGCTCAATAGTTGTTATTCCTAATTTTTTTAAATGATCTAGTTTTTTAATTGCGCTTTCGAAAGTACCATTCATTGCTGGATCTGGCCTATTAAAAGTCCCTATATGAAGCTCATAAATAACCTGTTCATTGATCGGAGGTGGAATATAAGAATCTGATTCCCAATCGAAATTATTCACATAAATAACTGATGCTCCAGCAGCTGTAGTGAAGTGCATGGATCTTGGATCATTATGAGTTATGACTTTATCGCCATTCTCAATTACAAACTTATATTCCTGGCCCTCTTTGGCATTTTTCGTCATAAGATGCCAATATCCATCATTCTCGCTAACCATAGGATCCTTAATCCAATTATTGAATGTACCTATTAGATATACCTGTTTAGCATTAGGTGCCCAGAGCCTAAAAGAGAAGCCAGACTTACTTCTAACTACGCCCACATTTTTCTTCTTAGATGTCTTCATGAATATTAAATTACATTATGAATATGATTAAGCATAAGGGCAAGTAAAATTGCTATGGTAAAAAAGAATACTTCATGATAGAATTACTCTCATGTCAAATATAGAACCAGAATTAAATATAGAATCACAAGAAAATATTACTTTTAGAGAGTTTGCCAAGGAGCTATCTACAACCACTAAATTATCTCTAGCTTCGATAGCTGGTGGGCTATGCATGGAAGGAGTTGGGCTTCTAATGTCAGGCGTGAATCACTTCTCAAGTAGCAAGAATGAAATATTTTCCGAAAACTTGGCTACAGATGCAAAAGTAGTTGGAGTAGTTTCTGTTTTAGGCGGACTTAGCGTGATTGCAGCAAGATTAAATCACAAGTCAAAAAACGTTAGAGAATAACAGTACTAATGGTGGGGACAAGAGGACTTGAACCTCCACGAACAAATGTTCACTAGCTTCTGAAGCTAACGCGTCTACCAATTCCGCCATATCCCCTTAAAAACAATCAGTACTTAAGAAGATTATACTATTTTTTAGTATTTGTTACTTTGGCTTGTCTAATCTCCCAATTAACTACATTATTATATCTGTCTGAATCCGAGTTGATGGAAGTAGGATTAAGTCCTGAAATTGCTAGGTTTGAAACATATAGATATCGAGGCTGATAAAGACCGATTGCCGGAACATCTGACTGCCATGATTGAAGGAATTGCTGATATTTTATGGCTCGAAGAGTTGGATCTAATCTAGTTCTACCTGCCTGTAATGATTCATCTGCTGTCTTAGAAGAATATTCTGAGAGATTTAGCCTAAATGGTGACCTTGGGTCAGTTTGAGAACTATCCCAATAAGTATAGACATCTGGATCCACACCAATTGATATTCCATACTGCAAAGCCTGATAATTATGATAACTAACAGCGTACTTAAGGTCACTGTCGCTCAATGCATTTATACGCAGATCAACCCCAACCTTTCTCCACTGTATTTTCAACAAATCATCTGTTGTTTTTGCTTCGTTACTATCGGGAGAAGATAAAATGATAGTTAGTGGCTTGCCTGATTTAAACCTTATTCCATCGGCACCTTTAACCCAACCATCATTATTTAACGCTGATTCTGCAGCTTTTGGATCATATCCAGCCTGTGCATATTTAGCATCATATCCTAATTGCCCTCTGAGTAAAGGCTCGTACACAATTTTAGTTGCGTAATTTAATGCGCCTATAATCTGATTCTTATTAGTGGCTTGAAGCAAAGCCTTTCTGACATTCAAATCACTAAGAATTGGATCAGATGTTTTAAGGAAAATCATATTAGATGCAGTTAGTGGTACGCTGAATACTTTTGCATTGTTGCTTGATTTAGGAATATCCACGAGTCCCGACATAGTATCAATTTTCTTTGATTTGAATGTATCAATCATTTGAGCTTTATTACGAAAAGCTTCGATAGTAATGCCATTAAGTTTGGCTGGGCCTTGCCAATATCCTTTATATGCTCTAAGCTCAATTGTTTGTTGAGCTGTGTCAGGTGTATTGCCCTGAGCTCTAACAGCAACCAGCGAGAATGGACCAGAACCAACTGGAGACACTGTATCGAAATTTATAGTTCGCATATTAGCCGGAGAAATACTAGACAATATATGTTTGGGCAGAATCCCAGTAGTTAACGAGTAGGGAAAAGAACTGAGTGGAGTAGGTAGACTAAAAACAATAGTGCTTAAATCTGGGGTAGTTATTGTTATTCCCTTCCAACTAGAAAAAAGTGGCGACTGAGCATCTGGAGATTGGATTAGTTTGAATGTGAAGGCAACATCATTAGAAGTAAGGCTTTTACCGTCTTGCCACTTTAAGTTAGGCTTTAGTTTGAACGTATAGTCTCGACCACTTTGGTTAACTGAGTATGAACTTGCTAGCGATGGCACTAAATTATTAGAGTTATCATATTTTAATAGTCCTGCAAAAACCAGATTAGAGACCGATGAATCAACTGCTGTTGAAGCATAGATTGGATTGCAATTACTGTAGCTTCCAAGTATGCCCTCTTTTAAATTTCCACCAGGCACAAACTGGTTAGTCTGAAAATATACGGACAAGTGTATTATCTGTATTATTACCAGGAATATTACTAATAGCGATCCAATCAGCCAAGTAGAAACAAACTTCCAAATCGGCTCAAGCTTGTTGAGTCTTTTAATGAAATTTTTTTCAAATTTAGCAGTTGTTTCATCGGTTAACTGCTCGAACTGATTCACTCCACTTGTATATTTTTTTTTGAAAACTTTTTTATAATCTTTTGATGCCATTGGATACGCCTCGAGATATTAGACAGTTATACCCAATATCAGCGATGCAGAAAAAATGAAAGCCATAATAATAGTTAGTTGGTGAATAGACTTATCGGTACCACGTCTTACTGTATTAACTTCACCACCGCCACCAAGTCCAGCGCCCAATGAGGCTCCTCGCACCTGCAATAATATCAGCAAGGTCATTATCGCCATTGAGGCAATAGTTATGTAGTTGAATATATTCATCGTTCTTCAATTATAGCTGTTACTAGATAGTTTACCAACCCAATTATTAGCCCGGCTAGTATAGCCACAAAGAAATTTGTGACATGTAGAGGTGTATACAGCTTACTAACCAAAAATACCATCAGGCCATTTACAAGTATCATAAAAAGACCAAGGGAAAGCAAAATTGCAGGTAAAGAAAGGATGACTACTAGTGGCTTTATCAGTATGTTTACTATAGCCAGAATAAATCCGGCCTCAATTGCAGAGGAGATATGAGCTCCATAGCTAATTTTGTCTGAACCAATCAGTCCGACGGCAATCCAAAGGCCCAATGAACAGACTATCCATCTGAGCAAAAACCTAATAAAGGCTAAATTAAATCCATTCATATTTTTATTATTGTAGGGCACTTATAACTCCCTTGGCAAATTACGACTGAGTACCTCACAGCCACCATCCGTTATTAAAATATCATCCTCAATCCTAATACCAATTGATTCTTCGGGTATATATATTCCTGGTTCACATGTAACCACCATATTAGGTGCTAGTGGTTTTTTATAATCACCAACATCATGAACATCAATGCCCAAGAAATGACTTACCATGTGTGGAAAATACTTTCTAACATTTTCCCTATCTATAATTTTAATCAATCCTAGCTCTCTTAGTTTTTCACCAATGTACTTCTCCATTTCCTCTTCATATTCTTCCAAAATAACGCCCGGTTTAAGTAGGGTCAGGGCATAGTCCTGTGCAGAAAGTACTGCATCGTAAACATTACGGAGTCTTTTGCTAGGTTTTCCTGGAACTACTGTTCTGGTTATATCGGCGCTATAGTTATTAAATCTGGCTCCTACATCCATGACTATAGGTAGGTTTATATCAATTTCTGAATTGTTCAAAGTAGAATGAATGATTGTCGAGTTTATGCCGGATCCTACTATTGGAGTGAATGCATGTTTAGCAGCACCCTTAGATCTAAACCCTGATGATATATCTGCTTCTATTTCGTATTCGTAATTGTATGTATCCAACTTTTTTTGTTTCATGATTGGTTTTAAAGTTTTTACAGTGATACCTATAGCTTCTTTTATAGCCTCTATTTCTGGCAATTGTTTAATTACTCTTAGATTCATTAGATGTGCTCTTAGGTCTAATAGTTCAATTGAGGAATTAATTTCTTTAAGTTTTGTAATCAAAGATTCTCTTGCGGGGTTAGAATACATTCCATATGCTGAAATAAATTTAGGATTTGCCGCAAGCGTTGCCACATGCTTAGATTTCTTGATCCTGGAATTTAAAATCTTCCAACCATCTTTATCCGAATAGCACTCTTCTATGCCAGATATGTTTTTTACAGTGTCGTAACTAACCTTACCATCAAAGAAGTCATGGATTTCTGAGTATTCAGGAACGATAATATATTCCTTATTCTTATCCATCACAAGAATCAGATTTGGTTCATCGATTCCAGTTAAATACCAAAAATTACTATCTTGAGAGAATTCCAATGTTTCATCGGCATTCTTCTGGACAAGTCCATTAGCAGTTATAACTATAGGGGCAGTGCCAAGAAATAGCTCTCTTAACTTTTGCCGATTACCTTTAAAAAATTCCTTATCAAAAGATGAGTTGTACATAATCAAAACCCTAGTATAACATTAATTTAACTTAACTTCTCAGCTAAGTGATTTGTGCGAAAAAACGACTACGTGTTTAGCGCTTCTTGACAGTATCTTGTGGTTACCGAAGCTTTCATTCATACTCCTCGCAATCCAAGGCTTCAATCTTGATTCGACGACCAAAATTAAATTGCCATTTTCCGCCAGATACTTGTGACTATCTTTAATCATGTTATCTATAACTTCTCTTCCTCTGTGGGTAGGTGGGTTAGAAACTATTAAATCAAACCTTCTGTCATCAGGCACATCTTCATAGCCATGACTTGGACTTACTTCAATATTGGATAGGCTATTTAAGGTCGAGTTCTTTTTTATCATAGAAATAGCTGCAATATCCGTGTCTATGGCGAGTATTTTTGATTCAGGCTTATTTTTTGCAAGACACAAACTTATAGCGCCCCATCCACAACCCCAGTCTAAAACATTTTTATACTTTGGGAAGTTGCTCAGTACATCTTCTATTAATAGTCGACTGCCTGAATCTAAACCTTTTGGAGAAAATAAGTCGCTTTTGGTTTCGCATTTTAGGTTAATGGCGCCAATCTTAATTGTTATATCTCTGCTATTTTCTGATTTCATATTTATTTACTACCTTTAACTTTTATTATTAAATCCGCTCTTTTATCGCCAACCACCTCAGCAACTTCGGAATGCGAGGCAGCGAAAATTGCAGTTACCGATCCAAACTTTTTAATAAGCTGCTTCTTGGATACCGGACCGATTCCTGGGATATCGTCAATTAAACTCTTTATTTGACGCTTCCGCTTGAGAACAGTGTGGTAACTTACTGCAAACCTATGACTCTCATCTCTTATTCTTTGAAGTAACTTAACTATATCGGAATTAATTGGAAGAAGTATCTTAATAAATTTATCACTTTTTCGAATAATTGCATGATGTTTTTCAAGAGCTTCGTAATTAATAGATAGATTTGAGCCCTCGAGATCAACAACTATCTCTTCTTCCCTTTTAGCAAGTCCTATCATAGGAACAGTTTGCCCCATTTCATCTCTAGCTTTTATTGCGGAAGATAATTGGCCACGACCTCCATCGATCAAAAATATGTTAGGCAGTCCCCAGTCTTTGATGTTTTTCTGACTAAGTCGCCTAGTTATCGCTTCTTCCATATGAGCAAAATCATTATTTCCAGGAACACGTAATTTAAATTTTCTATATTCAGATTTTTCGGGCATACCATTTTTAAATACGACCATGCTGGCAACATTATCTGTTCCTTGCATATGAGAAATATCATAGCCTTCAATACGTCGTGGAACCTGGTCAAGGCTGAAGATATCCATGAGTCCGCTAATGGCAAGATCCTTACTTATATCTACGGTTTCACTATCAGTAAATAGTCTTTGCTTGGCTAGGCTCTTTAGTGCATAAAGCTGATTCCTGAATATGCTAGCCTTTTCAAATTCTTTCTTTTTGGCAGCGCTATTCATATTCTTTTCAAGCTTCTCTAGTAAATTAACTCTATTTCCTTCAATGTAGCTAATTAATGATCTAAGGTTAGTTTTATATTCATTCAAAGGGGTCTTATTCTCTTCAATGCCAGGACAAAGCCCCAGGTGATATTGGAGACATGCTCTATTTGGTATTTGACCGTAGTGTGTAGAATAAGGAAAAATTTTCCTAAGCATTCTCAGTGCGTTTCTAATATCTCGGCTATTAAAATAAGGGCCGTAATATTTAGCTTTATCGTCAAGTGGTCGCCTAGTTAAGGTAACGGTTGGATGTGGATCAGTGTAATTAATCCTTATGTAGCTATAGCTTTTATCGTCCCTCAGTAAGATATTATATTTTGGTAGATTTCTTCGAACTAGTTCTGCTTCCAAGAACAGTGCGTCGAGTTCAGTTTCGGCTATTATCCATTCAACGTCTTCAATTTCAGAAATCAGAGCGATAGTTTTAGGGTCTCTTAAACGGCTATTCTGAAAATACTGCCTAACCCGATTTTTGAGATTGGCAGCCTTCCCAATATAGATAACCTTCCCCGATTTATCTTTATGAAAATATACGCCTGGAGAGTTAGGCAAATCAGCTAATTTGTTTTTAAGTCGATCGTTCATAACTCACTCAAGCAGTCAGATTGTTTTTTAGTTCAATCTATTCTTTAGTTTCTGGCTTAGCTTCGGTAGCAGATCCAGCTTCAGCGGCTTCTTCAGCTTCAGCGGCTTCTTCAGATTCCTGTGCCTTAGTTTCCTCAACTACAGCTATAGTATGTTCAAGTTCAGTTGTGATGATTACCCCTTCAGGAACTACAATGTCGGCAACTGTAAGTTTGTCGCCAATTTCTACTAGCTTTGTACCATCAACAGTAAGTTCGTCTGGAAGCAATGAAGGCACTGCCTCTACTTCAACGTGATCAAGCATGTGAATTACTAGCAAGCCAGTCTTGACTGCTGGGCTATCACCAACAATATGAACTGGAACTTCAGCATCAACTGTCTGGTTAGCGTCAACAGCGTTAAATACTACATGGCTCAATGTGTTGTGCTTAGGATTAAACTCTACAACTTTAATAAGAGCTGTAAATTTAGTTTTTCCAACATTAATTTCAATAGGGTGATGCTTACCTGCACTTAAATATGCTTTGTAAATTTGATTATAGTCACCCATAACTACATGGCTATCTTTACCATGGTCGTGGATTACAGCTGGCACTAAACCTTGTTTTCTTAAATGCTTGACTGACTTTCCTAATACTTCTCGTTTTTCCAAACTTAAAGCAATTGTTTCTTTCTGTGACATTAGTTACTCCTTAATTTAAATATATTATAACAAATTTATGGACTTATGAACAGATTAAAGTTAACCTATATACATATGCTAAATCCAACTAGCTTAATTCAAAACGGCGGATTATTACTAATTCTTTTCATGGTGTTTGCTGAATCCGGTATGTTATTCGGTTTTTTCCTACCCGGAGATACGCTCCTTTTCTCGGCCGGATTTTTTGCTGGTGAAGGTAAGCTAAATATTTACCTACTAATCATCGGTGTTATTCTAGCTGCAATTGCTGGTTGTAATGTTGGATATGAGATTGGAAAAAGAGCTGGTCGAAAATTATTCTCAAAACCAGATGGTGTGTTATTTAGACAATCTTATGTCAAGTCGGCTGAGGAATTCTATGAGAAGCATGGAGCAAAAACAATCGCTCTAGCTCAGTTTGTTCCTCTTGCCAGAACTTTCGTTCCGGTTGTTGCTGGTATTGGAAAAATGGATCGTAAGAAATTTGTAATATTCAATATAATTGGCGCCACCACTTGGGGAGCTGGAATAGTGATACTGGGTGCATGGCTAGGCAAAAAGATCCCAAATATTGATAGATACTTACTTCCAGTAATTGGCATTGCCGTTGCAATTAGCTTTGGACCAATGATCTACCATATCGCCAAAAATATGCTCGATAGTTACAAGAAAAAATCCAACTTAAAGTAATTTACTAAGATATTGGCCAGTGAAACTAGCTTTTACTTTAGCGACCTGTTCTGGAGTGCCTTCAGCAACAATCTGTCCGCCTGCTTGACCACCCTCAGGACCCATATCGATTAAATGATCGGCATTCTTAATAATATCTAGGTTGTGCTCAATAATTAGCATGCTATTACCAGCGTCTACTAATGCATGTAGCACCT